>Ga0208940_1000475_pt1 | contig 50773 bp, 40 predicted proteins | sample AD_JPNNA6_MetaG_FD_184445 | JGI IMG/M metagenome (GOLD analysis project Ga0208940, IMG submission 184445) | Active sludge microbial communities of municipal wastewater-treating anaerobic digesters from Japan - AD_JPNNA6_MetaG (SPAdes) (version 2) | ecosystem: Engineered > Bioreactor > Anaerobic... | reverse complement strand
TCAAACGCGCCATTACCATATCCTTTCTGTTATAATCCTTGAGATACGTTTGACGCTCCTCGTTTTGATCTTCAACTGACTCGGGACAACTTCCGTCTTCAAATGCTTTAACAATACTTATTAAATCTTCTCTATCAGTCCAAATCCATCCGTAAGGGGCAACCTCGTCCGGCGGCGTTGTCCATAGAAATCCTTCGTCCACATTATAGCAGGTTGCAAGACATATACCCATTGATACGTCCCAAATTTTGACTGTGTGATCGCCGCTTCCTGAAAGTATCTTTACGCCGTCGGGAGAGTAGCAGACTGAAGTAACATAACTTGTATGTCCTGTTAAGGTCTGTATGCATTTCCCCGTTTTAACATTCCACTCTTTAATTGCGCAATCATCGCCTCCCGAAAGTATCTTTGCGCCGTCGGGAGAGTAGCAGACTGATTCAACACTATCTGTATGCCCGGTAAAAGTCTGTATACATCTCCCCGTTTTAACATCCCGCTCCTTAATTGTTTTATCCCAACTCCCCGAAAGTATCTTTGCGCCGTCGGAAGAGTAGCAGACTGATTCAACACTATCTGTATGCCCGGTGAAAGTCTGTATACATCTTCCCGTTTTAACATCCCATTCCTTGATTGTTTTATCCCAACTTCCCGAAAGTATCTTTGAACCGTCGGAAGAGTAACAAACTGAAGTAACACCGCTCGTATGCCCTGTTAAGGTCTGTATACATCTTCCCGTTTTAACATTCCACTCCTTAATTGTGTAATCGCTACTTCCGGAAAGTACCTTTGAACCGTCGGAAGAGTAACAGACTGATTCAACACTATCTGTATGCCCGGTAAAAGTCTGTATACATCTTCCCGTTTTTACATTCCACTCTTTAATTGTTTTATCTCTACTCCCCGAAAGTACCTTTGAACCGTCGGAAGAGTAACAAACTGAAGTAACACCGCTCGTATGCCCTGTTAAAGTCTGTGTACATCTTCCCGTTTTAACGTCCCACTCTTTAATTGTCTCATCCCAACTTCCCGAAAGTATATTTGAACCGTCGGAAGAGTAACAAACTGAAGTAACACCGCTCGTATGCCCTGTTAAGGTCTGTATACATCTTCCCGTTTTAACATTCCACTCTTTAATTGTCTTATCACTACCTCCGGAAAGTACCTTTGAACCGTCGAGGGAGTAGCAGACTGATTCAACACTATCTGTATGCCCGGTAAAAGTCTGTATACATCTTCCCGTTTTAACATCCCACTCTTTAATTGTTTTATCCCAACTTCCCGAAAGTATCTTTAAACCGTCGGGAGAGTAGCAGACTGATTCAACATGATCTATATGCCCGCCAATTATATGAAATATTTTCTTTGTTTTGGGCGGAACTATCCCGAGCGATTCGTATAGCGATAGTTCATTACTCTGTTTAGATTTTTCTATTTCGTTCATAATGCGTCTCCTTTGTTTGGATTTATTTTAGCGAAATTTCTCCGTTATTATAAAAATTATTATCGAGAACGACTTTTATTTTCCGATCGGACTCCATTGAAATAAACGCTTTTGTAAGCGGTTCCATCAAGAATCTTTCTAAAGTCCTCTGAACGCCTCTTGCTCCGGATTGTTTAGATTCTAATTTTTTTAACAGATAATTTATCAAATTTTCTTTTTCATATTCAATAATGATGTTTCTGGAACTAAGATTTTTTACGACCTCATTCAATCTAAGACTAAATATTTCTTTTATGTCGTTGACGTCGAGACTTCTAAAAGGAATAATTTCATCAATTCTTCCTAAAAACTCGGGAGGGAAAAAATCTTTAAATATATCAAATTTTTCTCTTCCGGCATCAATGTTGTCGTCGTTTCCAAAACCTATTCTTCTTTTTTCAAGATCTTTAGATGTTACGGCATTTGTCGTCATAATAATGATAGTGTGTCTCGCGTCTATCTTATCCCCCCTATTGGACGTAAAAAAACCGGTATCCATTATTCCCAAAAGAAACATTATTAACTCGCGATCCGCTTTTTCAATTTCATCAAAAAGAATAATTCCGACGGGATTATTTGATAACGCTTTAACTAATACTCCGTCTTCGTCGCTTCTAATAAATCCGGGCGCCGATCCGATAAGTCTACTTATTGAACCCGGCGTAGAAAACTCGGCGCAGTCAATTCTAATCAACGATTTATCGCTATTAAAAAGTTGCTTCGTAAGCTGTTTTGCGAGTTCAGTTTTTCCGATTCCTGTGTCGCCTGCAAATAAATATACCGCAACCGGCTTATCTTCTCTCGGATTATACTTTCTATATATTAAAGAGCTACATATCTGTTTTATAGCGGAGTTCTGTCCTATAATCTTTGTTTTTAGGGTATCTTCAAGACCGAGAAGTATATCCTTAGATTTCTTCGATAACCCTTTGACTTCATCAATGTTTGATAACGAAGCAATCGTCTCTAGTAATAAAGTTTCATCAATAAATTCTTTTCCCGCTCTTTTTGCATTAACTGCGGCGCAATCAAGAAGATCTATTGTGTTATCCGGCTGTTTTTTATTTGGAAGATGTTTATCCGTTAAAGTTATAGCTTTTTGTATAATTGCGGTTTCAATTTTTATGTTATGATGTTTAATCAAACCTTCCGTTTGTTTTTCTAATATTTTTAGTAGCATAGCCGCGTCGGGTTCTTTCAGTTTTACCTCCTGAAATCTTCTTGACAAAGCTTCGTCCCCCCGAAAATATTTTCTATATTCCTCCTCAGTTGTTGCGCCTATTATCTTAATATCATTTCTCGAAAGATAGGGTTTCAAAATATTCGCTCCGTCCATTGGCGCTCCTTCCGCTCTGCCCGCTCCCACTAAAAGATGAATTTCATCGATAAAAATAATTAAAGGTTTAAATTCATAAGCGCTGTCTATGATTGAAACCATCCTTTCCTCAAATTCCCCTCTATATCGCGTTCCGGCAACTATCTTAGCCATTGATATTTCAATAACATTATAATCTTTTAGCTCTTTAATTGCGCCGGTCGCTATTTCTCTTGCAAGAATTTCAACGCATGCAGTCTTTCCTACGCCGGCGGCCCCGGTTAATATCGGATTACCTTTGTTCATTTTCAACAAAATATTTACAACGCTATCAAGTTCATTTTTTCTGGTATATAAATAATCAAACGCCCCATCTTTTGCCGGATTTATTAAATTTCTCCCATATTTTAACAGTACTGATTCTTTTGTATTTGTCGTCTTTATACCCAGATCTACAAACGCTCCTTGTCCATTCTTATAGCTCTGAATATTCTGAAGAACAGCATGACAATCCATTCCCGATTGAATAAGAGATTCGGTTACTTGATTTTGAGTATGATTACATAAAAATTCAAGAATACTTATCATATTAGGCGGATTTTCAGTAGATTCAGAAATTACTTTAACCAGCAAATCTTTCATTGAGTCGTCTTTTATTGTGAATAAAGGGCGCATCGCCGGTACAATTTTACTTATTTCTAATCCGCTGTTATTGAATAAGAAGACAATATCTTTGTCCTCCGGTTCCATTGTCCATACCGCTAATAACTGGGCGATATTAATGTAAGAATCATTTTTAAATATTTCTTCCGCTTTTTTTCTAATCTCGCTGATCTTTTTCATATTTCACTCCGTATAATTTTTCATACTGTTTTTTGAGCTCTTCTATTTCCAGCGTTAATATCTTAATTTGTTCGTTTGCGTCTTCTTCAAACTTTTTCCCCGTCTCATCGTTGTTTATTATCGCAGAATATTCTTTAATAACCTTGTCTTGATTTAATAACAGTCGTTCATTTTTAATTTTCGAAATATCTTTTTCTATATTTTTTATTTTCTCTTCCAGCCAGATCATTTGTTCTTCGATTGTATCGCCTTGTATCGACATTTCGTCGATTATGTCAAGCCCCATAGCTTTATAAATATCCTTAATGGAATTTAATATATCAATTAGTTTATTTTTTGAAATAACCGTCGCCCCTATTTCGACATCTCTTATTTTTACCGATTCTTCATAAAGGCCCCTTAATTTTTCTTTTTGTTTTTTAGAAAAACTTAGTTTATTTAATTTATCGGGATGCGTCAGTTTCCATGTTTCTCTTAAAAGATTTTTAATCTCTTTTTTATTCTCTTCAAATTCTGTCGAATCGACGGCAGTTACGAATGGGTTATTGTCAATATACCATGAAATTGCAACATTATGCCTTATATCTTGCAGGTTAGTATCTAAAGATTGAATTTTCTCTTGCAATTTTTCACGGGATTCTGAAAGAGTAATTTCAGGGGCCGCTTGCTTAATTTCTATCATCAAAGTAATAATATCGCGCTCAACCTTTATCGATTTAAGATTGTAAAATAGTTCGCCATATTTTTTTAAAAATTTGGCTTCAATGTTCTTATTTCTCAATCTATAATTCTCAAGTTCGTAAAGCTCGTTTTCCAAATCTCGTTGTATTTGTATATATTCTAATTTTTTAATCCAAAATTCTTCTTCAAGACTTTTATTTGCTTTTGAGAGAATTTCTACTTCTTTGTTTTGATTTAATTCAAACTTATTAACTTCCGGACCGTTAATCGGATATAAGAATATTCCGGTTATTATCATCGTCTGTAATAACAACTTATATTTATCATAATCATACTTCTCTTTTGTCGCCCAATTATTATGTTCTTCGAATATTTCAAAAAGTTTATCCTCGGGGAGTCTTTTATTCATTCCCGGATTAAAATTTGTCGCTAATTCTTTACACAAATTATAATTATCAATTAATTCGCATAGAATATTTGCGCTATCTTCATACCCTTCAATTCCCCGGCGATCTCCCAAAACCGAACAATATTTTTCAAATTGGGCTTTCAAGATCAAAATATTTGCCCGGATAAAACTTAATCCAAAGAAACATGATATTCTGATAATGTCTCTATCCGGCGGCAATATAATCTCTTGAGCGTCCCGGTTTAATGAACAAAAATAATTTCTTGCAGTTTGAGATGTTACCGAGCCGACAATTTCGCCATCCCACCCATCCTCCTTTAATAACTTCAAAGAATTTTCATCGCTATTACCAAGATATTCATGTTTAAGTTGTTTATCTCGCGGCCAATATTTGCTTTGAAACTCAGTAACATTTGCGCTATCCTTCCATCCGGATAAGAGCGCCTCCATTTCTTGAAATATTAATGTCATACTATACCTCCATTTAATTATAAAAAATAACTTCGTTCACAATAACTTTTAAAACCGCCTCCTCATATGTGTCAATTTTCCTTCCCCCCAAAAAAACTGACAAGTTACATAACTTTTAAAACCGGCTCCTTTGTTTTCCTAACCATTTACTCTTCAAGCATTGCGCTTCCTTTTATCTTCTATCTGTAACTTTGACAGATGTTCTATGCCGATTATGATTTTGCCTGTCATTATCTCCCAAAGTATCGTTTGATATCTTTTAAAATCATTCAAACGCGCCATTACCATATCCTTTCTGTTATAATCCTTGAGATACGTTTGACGCTCCTCGTTTTGATCTTCAACTGACTCGGGACAACTTCCGTCTTCAAATGCTTTAACAATACTTATTAAATCCTCTCTATCCGTCCAAATCCATCCGTAAGGGGCAACCTCGTCCGGCGGCGTTGTCCATAGAAATCCTTCGTCCACATTATAGCAGGTTGCAAGACATATACCCATTGATACGTCCCAGATTTTGATTGTGTGATCGCCGCTTCCCGAAAGTACCTTTGAACCGTCGGGGGAGTAGCAAACTGAAGTAACATAATCTGTATGCCCGGAGAAAGTCTGTATGCATCTTCCCGTTTTAACGTCCCACTCTTTAATTGTGTCATCACTACTTCCCGAAAGTATCTTTAAACCATCGGGAGAGTAACAGACTGAATTAACCCACCCTGTGTGCCCTGTTAAAGTCTGTATACATTTCCCTGTTTTAACATCCCACTCCTTGATTGTGTAATCATCTCCTGAGAGTATCTTTACGCCGTCGGGGGAGTAGCAGACTGAAGTAACCCATCCTGTGTGCCCTGTTAAAGTCCGTATGCATCTTCCCGTTTTAACATCCCACTCCTTGATTGTGTTATCCCAACTTCCCGAAAGTATCTTTAAACCGTCGGGAGAGTAGCAGACTGATTCAACATGATTTATATGCCCGGTAAAAGTCCGTATACATCTCCCTGTTTTAACATCCCACTCTTTAATTGTGTCATCCCAACTTCCCGAAAGTATCTTTACGCCGTCGGAAGAGTAGCAGACTGAAGTAACATAACTTGTATGTCCTGTTAAGGTCTGTATACATCTTCCCGTTTTAACATCCCACTCTTTAATTGTTCCATCACTACTTCCCGAAAGTATCTTTGAACCGTCGAGAGAGTAGCAGACTGAATGAACAGAACCTGTATGCAAAGCCTGTATACATTTCCCCGTTTTAACATCCCACTCTTTAATTGTTTTATCCCAACTTCCCGAAAGTACCTTTGCGCCGTCGGGAGAGTAGCAGACTGAAGTAACCAACCATGTATGCCCTGTTAAAGTCTGTATACATATCCCCGTTTTAACATCCCACTCTTTAATTGCGCAATCATCGCTTCCCGAAAGTATCTTTGAACCGTCGGGAGAGTAGCAGACTGAATTAACCATCTCTGTATGCCCGGAGAAAATCTGTATACATCTTCCCGTTTTAACATCCCACTCTTTAATTGTTTTATCTCTACTCCCCGAAAGTACCTTTGAACCGTCGAGATAGTAGCAGACTGAATAAACACTATCTGTATGCCCGGTGAAAGTCTGTATACATCTCCCCGTTTTTACATTCCACTCTTTAATTGTTCCATCACTACTTCCCGAAAGTATCTTTGAACCGGCGGGATAGTAGCAGACTGAAAGAACACCGCCCGTATGCCCTGTTAAGGTTTGTATGCATCTTCCCGTTTTAACGTCCCACTCCTTAATTGTTTTATCTCTACTCCCCGAAAGTACCTTTGAACCGGCGGGAGAGTAGCAGACTGAATGAACATAATTTGTATGACCTGTTAAAGTCCGTATACATCTCCCCGTTTTAACATCCCACTCTTTAATTGTCTCATCCCAACTTCCCGAAAGTATCTTTGAACCGTCGGGAGAGTAGCAGACTGAAGTAACAAAACTTGTATGACCTGTTAAAGTCCGTATGCATCTTCCCGTTTTAACATCCCACTCTTTAATTGTCTTATCACTACCTCCGGAAAGCGCCTTTGAACCGTCGAGGGAGTAGCAGACTGATTCAACACTATCTGTATGCCCGGTAAAAGTCTGTATACATCTTCCCGTTTTAACATCCCACTCTTTAATTGTTCCATAACTACTTCCCGAAAGTATCTTTGAACCGTCGGGAGAATAACATACTGCATTAATACTGTTTGTATGCCCGCCAATTATATGAAATATTTTCTTTGTTTTTGGCGGAACTATCCCGAGCGATTCGTATAATGATAGTTCATTGCCCTGTTTAGATTTTTCTATTTCGTTCATAATGCGGCTCCTTTGTTTGGATTTATTTTAGACATAATTATATATTCCCTCTTTAATATAATGCAATCTGATTATTTTAGGAATTTCATTTGTATTATCAAAATGACAAGCAATTGCATCTTTAATATTTTCTTTTAATTCCTCAATTGTTTCTCCTTCTGTAAATATTGAATAATTTACAGCTTTAGCTATAAACCCGCCTTCAAAATCTTCTTCAATAATAAATATTATCTCATTCATATACTCCTCCAAAACATAAAATAATACTTTATTACAACCGCGTTTACAACTTAAAATTTAAACATTTTTGTATCCTGTCAGTTTTTTGGGGCGGGGAAATAAAATTGACACATATGGGACGCGGCGCTCCCCGCAAAGTCCCGGCATGAACGTTGTTTAGCATTTTAGTATATTCAAAACGGGAATTCCCACTTTTATCGGGGCGCGACAATTGTCGCGTCGGCGTTCGACGCATACATATGGTACAGATATTTTCTATTCCCCCAAAAACTGGATACAACATTTTAATTAAGACAACATATTTATTCCGGATATACTCTATTTTCTTCTAGTTCCCTGATTTCATCTGCAATTTGAATTAGCGCTTTTTTCATTTTTATATGGAGTCCGGGAAGCTCGTTTTTATCTAGTAATCCTATCATTTCGTCCATTTGTTTTTCTGTAAGCGTTTCTGATTTTAATTTAATTATTTCAGAAAATTCAGTTAAAGTCATACTTTTTTTTCTTCCGTTCTTTTTTGTAAAACGAATATCCGACAATCTTTTTTTCAACCGCTCGTAGTCCGGAGTAATTTTCAAAAACGTATGAAAAAAATAGCAGTCGTAAAGGTCTCTCAATAAATCCCGTTCAAGCCACGCGGCAAGTTTGTTAGCCATACTGTAAGAGAAATCCATTACTTTAACTACCCTACCCGTTAAATTTAGAGTTCGGGCGACGCTACCGCTGCTAATCGAATCATAAGGACACTCTTTTTCAACATTAACCTCTATAACGCATGATAGTTTCCCTGCAATAATATTTATTCTTAAACATTTGGAATTCATTTTATAGCTTATTTCGGTTATCTCTTTTAGCGAAGAAAGAAAAGAAACCAGCGGCTCTAATATTTCTTTCTTAGAATCAAAGGGGATAAATGTATAGTCAATATCGTTTGTATATCTCGGGCTATCTATTAGACGTAACTGCATTCCGCCTTTTAAGATTGCATTATCGGGAAAGGATTCTGAAATTTTATTAATAAGCCAGACGCGCAGCGCATCTTCACTCTTGAATGTTGTCATAAAAAAGATTCCTTATAAAAGACGCAAACTTTTTATCATTATATTTGCTCAAATAATCAAATATTATCTCTTTGTCTAAACGGGAATAATCAATATCGGAGTAAATATCAAAAAAGAGTTTCATTCCTTTTTTATAATAATAAAGCGCATCCAGAAACGCTTTTTCTTTCGTCGCAATATTTATTCCGGCCTCGTTGTTAAATCCGAAGTAAAGTTCGGAGGTTATGGAAGCGTGTTTTATTGTTATAATGTCGTGTTTATAAACTCTTCCCGGACCGGATTTTACGGCTGTAACCATCTTTTGAGGAACAGTATTAATAATTTTTTCTTTAGCAAGAATACTTTCGCAACTTATATAAGAATCGGAAGAGATACTTTGGCTCAAAATATAAGGATTAAAGTTTTTATAGATATAAAATCCTCTTATAAATCGTATAAGAATATTTTTCTTTTCCAGAATAGCGAGATACCTGAAAAGTTTATCTTTTGAAATTACTCCAAATATATTCTTCATATCCGAAAGCAAAAAAACTCCGCCTTGCGCTTCCGAAAGAGCTTCTATTTTCTGTATAGCCGATACTATATTTTCCATATTTTTTGCCAAACTATTTTAGTCTAACATATATTCGCGCTATTTGCAACTATATGTCGTTATAATTTTGTAATCCTTTTCGCGCCAAATCGATAAAATCCTCTTTCGTCATTTTAGACGCTTTATATAGATCAACTATTCCTTTTATTATTTTCTCCCTCACGCCGCCGTCTTCCCTACCCTCTTTTTTTGAGCGATAAAATCTTCAAAAGAGATCAATTTAATATATTTATTTCGGATATAATATAGTTTCTTTGAAAGAATCAGATTATTATATATTTTCTCGTTTTTCTCAACGCTTTTATAAAATTCCGACGTCATTGTCTTTTTGACCTCCTCGTCTAGTTTTTTATTCTCTTCAACGGAAAGGTTGTTTAAATATCTATTGCATTCTTTTTCGGCGTATTTATCGTATTCTTGCTCAAATATATTCATTTCATCGACATATTTGACGGTTATCGCCTTATTAGGCTCGTTATCTTTCTCTTGCGCTTTTTTATGCTTGTAAACGCGGTAATCGTCGTCTGTCCAGTTTTGAATTATCGACATATAGAGAAACCTCCCCTCCCCTTTTACTTTTTTTGGATTATGTTTTAAGAGATATTCAAATTGATTTAACTTATCTTGTAAATAATCCGGATTATGTTTAACAAGGATGCCGTTAAGTTGTATATCGGATATGCCGTTTTGTTTTAGTTTGCTAATAATTTCAAGATTAGCAGAAGAAGTATCGTTGTCAATAGCGTCGTTTTGTTTTTTATCTTCTTCGTTGATTAAATCTTTTTTCTCTTCTACTTCTTTTTTTATTAATATTTTTTTTGTGTATATAAATTTTGCGGTATTAGGCGGGTTTAATACCGCAAAATTTGAGGTATTAACGGTATCTATTAACTCGTTTTTTATAGTATTCCCGTCTTTTTGGTCGTCTATTGCCTCAAATTTTGAGGGTATATTTTCTTCGACCGTTGCCTCGAAAACGCGGCTCTCGCTTGTTTTGTTTTTTATTTCATAAGAAATCTTAGTCCCCTTCCCTACTCCGTATTTGCGCGTTTCGATTAATTCCTTCTCGATTAGTTCTTTTATCCCTTTTAATATTGAATTTCCCGATAAGTTTGACATTTTCTGAATTTGACTATAACTGATAAAATCTTTCTCCTTCTGCCATCCGATTGTTTTTCTTACGATCGTTAAATAAACTTTAAGCGCCGACTCGGATAGTTGATTTATATATTCGTCTAAGAAAAAATTAGGAACTCTAGTGAAATTGACGACGTTGTCGTCTATAAGTTGTTTTAAACTCTGCATAATCTTACCCCTCCCAGGTTTATGTTGCTATTTAGACATACCTCTCTCGTAATTGCCGAAAATATCTTTTAACAAAAGAATAAATTTCGCCAATAAATAAAATTTTTAAAGAAAACTCTTGACAAAATTTCGATTATGCTATAACATCTGAAGTATAAATTAGGAATTATGAACGCTTCAAATATTAAGCGTAATGCTGAAAAAGGCTTCTTTACGGCGAATAAAGAAGTCTTTTTTTTATTAACTACCGTTCATATTGCCCCCTCCAAAAGATAACGAATTGTTTCATCGACTTAATTAATATAATAAACGGCAATATTAATCAAGGAAAAAGTTCAAAAAAGCAATATAATTTGAATTTGAGGCGCAAATATTATTCCATAATTAAAGGTTTGAAAGATTTTTGACGTTATTTCTTGCCAACAATGAATAAATTTGGTAAAATTTGGAGAGAGAACAGAAAAACAAAACAAAGGATGAATTTAATTTTTATATATAATGGAAGGGGAAAATGAATTTATTAACAATTAAAGACGCGGGGATATTAGCGGGATTGTCGGAAAATACGGTAAGAAATTGGATTGACGAAGGGAAGATACAGAAATACGAAGACGACAAGGGGAGAGCGCTGGTAAATAAACGGGAGATTTTAAAAACGATTCCCACTATAATAACTTTTTTTAACCAAAAAGGGGGGTGCGGGAAGACTACGAGCAGCGTAATTTGCGCCGATTATTTTGAAAAACAGGGAGATAAGGTCTTGGTAGTCGATCTTGATCAACAAGGCAATATAAGTCAAACTTTTTTTAGTTTTGAAGAACTGGGGGAAAGTTTAACTTTATACGACTATGTTGAAAATAAAACTCCCGTATCAAAGATAGTAAAAAAATATAGCGATAACGTCGACGTCATCCCGGCCGATATCCGTCTTTCAAGAAAAGACTATATAGACACCTCCTTGCTGATTCAGATGAAAGAGGACTTTATTCCGGTATTTAAGAAATATAATATTGTAATACTCGATTGCCCCCCGTCGTTAAACGCTTTTTCAAGAATGGGAGCGCTTTATTCAAACTATATATTCTGTCCTATCGTTCCCGAACCGTATTCTCATAAGGGCTTAGCGGAATTGTTAAATTCCATGAAAATATTAACTCCGTTTAACAAAGACTTTATTGATTACAGGGTTTTTATTTCAACGCACAGACAACATAGAACTACGATACGAGAAGATTATGTTTTACAATTTAAAGAACAACTGGGCGACAAAATTTTTAAAAACTATATTCCTGATTTTATCGGAGTCGTGGAGAGAGGAGTCGCCTTTTCTAATATTTTTGATATGTATAAAAACGACAAATCTATATCTAAAATTTTGGAACTAATGAAAGAGATTGACAATTTTATCTACGAAGGAAGAAGATAAAATGGCAAAGAAAAATTTTAGGGGGAGAGAAACAAGAAATCTTTCAGATATTATAAACGATAAAAACGTCGTTAGCGACGATGTGAAAACCGCTATTCTGGGGCTTGGAGCGTCCCCTACTTCCGATAAATTGAATTCCATAATAAAAATTATAGAAAACGATACGTCGATTTTGATTGAAGACAAAAAAGAACTGCTGAATAGTTTGCAAGAAAAATATATATCGATATTTAATTTTGATAATTGCCCGGAAGATTATGAAGACCTGAAAATGGAAGCAAAATTTTTATCGGGCGTTACTCAATACAGTTTTATGCTTATGGCTCAGCGCCTTCTTAAAATAAGAGATAACGAGTTATATAAAAAAGACGGATATTTGGATTTTAGCAGTTTTATCGAGAATGAATTGTCAATCTCAAGAAGCACCGTTTATAATTATATCGATATCGTAACAATATTCGGCGTCCAACCGGTTGGACGCGATGAAAACATTGAGTATACAAAGTTGCTTCCGATTATACCTATTTTAAAAGCGCCTGAAGGAAATAACATTCCCAAAGATGAAATAAAGAAAAGGTTTTTATCCGAGATTAGAAATAAGTCAAAAACCGAGATAATCGACGAGGCGAATCGTCTTAAACTAGAATATGGATTAGTTAAAGAGCGCAAGATAAAAGATCAAATTGATAAATCGTTCAAAAAATTTTATGAATTATTACTTAACGACGCAAAAGACCTCGATAAAAACAAACTGAGTTATTATATAAAAAAGCTAAACGGATTAATGTAAAATTTTGAAGCAAAGAATATAACGCTCTAACTCCCCAGGCATTTAATCAAGAATTTGCTCCATCTTGTTATATTGTGTTGTAAGAAAATCGATACGGATAAATTCCTTTGAGTTCTGATAAAATTTAATCTATCGTTCATACTGATTTTAGAGTCTATACAGATATTTATCGCGCTATTAAACATTCTCTTTGCCGGTCCCCGAAAATCGTTATCGCAGAATCCTTCGCCATTTCCAAAAATGGCGGTATCGAAGTCCCAGCCGCCGGCTATCTGAACCCAGTCGATAAAAGAGAACAGGTTGATATGTTGAATCTTGTTTTTCAATTTGTACTCCGGGCGGACGGGAGTATTGAGAGTAATTAATTGTTTTACTTTAAATCCCGAGCTTATTAGTCTATCCGCAACCATTATCATGACGTTTCCGCCGTGGCTATGACCCGATAAAGTAACGGAGATTTGTTCGGGCGCGATATTCTCCTTTTTTGAGATTTCGTAAAGATTGCCAAGAATATTTAAGAATAGTTTTTCCGACGCCCTCCTTCTGCAATTATGATTGTTATTTCCAAGCCATTTCAGATAAAATCCGTATTTGCAATTTAAGAAGCGCGCTATATCGTTCGCGTAATTATTACCGCAAAATTTGAGGGTATAATCCCAAAAATATTTATCCTTCGGATTTTTATAATCAAAAATTGTTCCATGCGTTGTAAAAAAAGCCGCCGCCTTCTCTTTATGTTTTAAATCGATTACTCTGTTTTTATCGGGGATAATACCCTGATAAACGGGCTTGAAGATACGGTTTTTTTTGTCCGTTAAAGGATTGATATTCGAAAGATTTTTTAAATGCAGTAACTCCTTTATTTCATTATCGTAATGATACTTAATTTTTCCGTTTATACTGTTTAAGATTTTATCCGATATAGTAAAATCGGAATTTGTTAATTCCCGTAATTTAATTAGAATTTCATCGTTTGTTATCATTAGTTTCTCCGGATATATCAATTCAATCGAGGGATTAACCCCTCGATTGAATTGATATTGATGATTTTAGACGCTCCAATTTTTCATTTAATTCCTGAATCTTTTTATTTTCCTCGATAGTTATTTCTCTGAATTTTTCAAGCAGTTTGTAAAGTTCGTCTTCGCAAAGATCGTCCATTATTTTGCCGTTGGCTTCAACAAAGTAGTTGAGCGGAACCAGACAAATATCGTCGGAATACATTATATTTCTAACATTCAGCGCATTGGTTGAAAATAATTGAAGTTTAGATTTCTTGTACTTCTTAAAATCGACGTCTGATAATTTATCTATGTTATTCTGCTCAATCGTTTCTTCAAGCAGTTTCTGATTTTCGCTTGAGATTTCGTCAAGAATTTCTCTGAAATATATTACCGGTTCGGTTCTCTCAAGATTGGAATTAATTGAAATCGCTCGTTCTTTGCAATATTGGATAAGGGTGTCGCAAAAGAGATTTAATATTTTTCTGTTAAGCTGTAAAACGATATTTTTAGCGGATTTATTCTGTTTAGTTTTAATATCGACAAAATGAATTTTATCAATTTTTTCTTTGGTATCAATAATCTCTTTTATAGTCGGAGAAAAGTCTTTCTGTTTTGAAAACTTAATTATCGAAAAGACGACGATTGCGATAATCGATATTATAGTAATAGAATAAAGAAAAACGGTTAAGCCGTGATTGTGATTTTGAATAGTAAGGTTCATGGTGGCAAAAAAGCCCGAAATAAATGCGGTAAGCGCCCCCGCGAATATGCCTATCTTGTCTTTAAAATCTTCCAAAAATACGCTCCTTTTTTTTAATAACCCGCGGCTTAAGTCGCGGGTTATTAGTAGATATTTACACCGCCTCAAGATTATAATTATTTCTGCTTACTCTTAATACTTGCGTTCCCATTTTTGAGGCGATTTCAAAATAGCCCTCCGTAAAGTCGACGTTTGGCATAAGAAAAACGATCTCTTTATCCGTAGATTTCTGGAATTGAGTTAATTGAACCGATTCCGCGGGATTGGCGCTATTGACAAATTTCAAATATTCGTCGGGAGAGCCGTTATTAAATTTCAGAAATTCTCCCTTTAAAGTAACGATGTTGTTTTTTGTTACTTTTGTATTCGATTCGTTAGTCGCCAGATCGAAAACTCCGATGATAAGGGGCTTTTTGTCGATAGAAGTTATTTTCTCCATCGTCGCGGCAAGCTCAAACTCGGCGTTGAAAGTCGAAGAAATCTGAGCGGTAATATAGACCTCGTGGCGAACCGGATCGAAACCGTCTAGTTCGGAGTTGAATTTTCCCGATAAAGCGGGGGTAAACTGCATAAAATTGCCCATTGTTATTTTGTTTCCTTCAAGGCAGATGTTTTTCACAGTCTTTTCAAAGTTTGTTAAAACTGCGACAATATCGGCTCTTGTTATGGTTGATCCCATCTCCAACATTCTTTGAATTAACATTTCCCTGTTATAAGAACCTTTGAGATCGACTCTGCCGACATAAATATCCTCGCCTCTGAAATTGTTTTTTTGAATCCTATACCTGATTGACATAAATAAAACCTCCAATAAACAAGTATGATATATCATACAATATGTATTGCAACATATACATCAAAATAATTCGCAATGCAAGGGAAATATTTAAATGAATTTGATTTATTGGCGTCATTGCGCTATATTTTTAAAATAAATAAAAATAAATAAGGAGGGCGTATGGTTACTGCAAAAATCAAAGAAAAAATTAAGATGAACATTAATAAAATGCCTGAAGAATATTTAAAAGATATTGATAATTATATAGAGTATATTTTATTTAAGAGTAGTAAAAAAAATGCGATGTCTGAGAAATTTGAAGGAATATGGAAAGATATTGGATTTGAAAAAATAATTGATGTTGATAATGAAATAAGAAATATAAGAAATAAATCTCAAGCCGATCTAATAAACATAGAATAATCGATCTTGATTTTGATATTGTTGAAATTGCAAAAAATATTGACAGTTTAGAATTACATGACCGTTTAATAACGTCTACCGCTAAATATCTTGGAATACCTATTATAACAAGCGATGAAATGATTACTGATAGTAAAATTATAGAAGTAGTCTGGAAATAATAGTAGGGTAGGGGAGAAACAAATCATCGCTTATCTTTTATTTCGCTGGTCGGGTCGTCGTATCGCGACTATCAATGAGTCGCGATACGACTCATTGATAGTCGGGGAGCGAGGAGCATAGAGGAGGGGTAGGACGAATAGTAATTAGATAAAAAAATGTCAATAAAAATTAAATATTAATTAAATGTTTTATTTATTAAGGTTTTTATTGTATATTTAAAATATAAATTAAGGACAGGAATATGAATAATAAAGCTATTTTAACTAATCCTCCATTAGTTGAATTAGTAATTGGGATTCAATTTAATAATCCAATTATTAATAACGAATTAATTAATAAAATTTATAATTCTCTATTTATAAGTGATTTTCCTAAAATTGAAGAAAAACAACCTATCCCATCAGCGATTGAAGAATTTAATAAGCCAACTATAACAAGAATTCTTAATGGATTTCATTCTCGAAAGCTATTTATAAGTTGTGATAATAATAAATTAATTCAAATCCAGCCTGATAAAATTTTGTTCAATTGGAGAAAAGTAAGTAATGAGGATTTATATCCTAGATTTAATAATGTATTTCAAGAATTTTTTACACATTTAAATAAAATAGAAAAATTAATAAAGTGTAAAGATGAAATTAACCAATATGAAATAACATATATTGATCATTTTCAATTAGATTTATTTAATATTGTTTCTTATAACTTATCAAAAATATTTAATGTTTTTACATTAAAAGAAGAATTATCAAGTATTCTTATAAGTTATTCTATTCCGCAAAGTTTAATTAATGGAAATTTAAATATGTCTTTCCAAAGCGCAATACGAAGTATTGATAATAAAAAAATTATTGCAGTTGAGAGTTCTTGTAGAGGATATAAAAAAGAAGATACTATTAATGAATGGTTTAAAAATTCACATGATATTCTTTATGATTATTTCTTTTCTATTTTGACAGAAGAATCAAAAAAAATTTTAGGATATAAAAATGAGTGATTATATTTTAACTTCCAATCAAGTCTTCAACTTAGATAAATATCTTACTTCTTCTAATATAAAAGCAAAAGTGAATAGTAATTTTAGTAATAGTATATTTTCTGAAAAGATTTTAAATTGTATTTCATCGGATATTTCTGATTACAAAGTTAAAAATTATAAGGAAGAAAATATAATCGATGAAAAATATTTTATTAGTTTAATAGAAGAAATTGATACATTAAAAGATTCTATTAAAGAACAATATGATTTTAATCCGCCGAATAAAAATGTTATAGAGTTCTCAAAAATATTTATAAAAAATTTAATAAAAAATAAAATTCAACCTTACAGAATTACTCCATCCTCTGAAGAAGGAATATGTTTTATGTTTAAAAAAGAAAATAAAATATTATATTTTGAAATATATAATGATGATGATATGGGATATATAATTGAGGATGAAAAAAATAAAAAAATTATCGAAAACAAAAATGTACAATCTGAAAATGAAATATTGAAGGTATTATTGAATTTTAAATGAAATATCCTAAAAGTTTATTAAAACATGACAGAAAAGTATTGGATGAAAATAAAATTAAATCATTTCATTTTTTATATATGAGAAATAAGCCTGGATATGGTTGGAAAATTGAAGAAAGATTACCGGATTTTAATACAATTAAATTAGATCAATCATTTAATTGGTGTTTATTTTCAATTCCAGAATGGACAAGATTCAATAATGACAAAGAATATTTAAGAAATTATGCTATTATAGGAATTAAGGTAGATTCAATACGATTTACAAAAAAGTATAATTCAAATTTTGATAATTTTACTTGGACGCCTCAACATGTTCCAACTGATAATAATTATTCTCATTGTGAATTAAAAGTAATTAAAAACGATCTTACAAAAGCGCAAATTAGGGAACTAAGAATGACTCTGAAGCATAAGAGTGAAATTTTCTTTAAGCCAAATGAAAACTGTAACATTTTTAAAAAAATATATCATTATTTATATTTTTTTTATTATAAATTACATTTTTATATCTTACCAAATAAATAAATCTTTAAATAAATATTAAGGGATAAATAATTCCTCTTGCATTGCGCCCTCTTTGAGTGTATTTTCCTCTGATAGCGCCTGAAAACTCGTTCCAAATGGAGTCGAGGAGAAATCGGGCGCTATCAGAGGAGCGCGGCATGAAAAAACTTATAATATTATTATCAATTATTCTCTTCATATTCGGTTGTTCCCGCGAGGCGGCGGAAAAACTTAAAAACGCAAGCGACGATTATTATAATTCCTCAATATCGGCATTATCGCAGGTTGAATTAGTTTACCTAAAATACTTGCCGGTCGATAAGGAGGGCGCTATTGATAAGAGTTTGAAATATGACGTAACAAATCATTTTGATAAAATTGCGGCGGCTTATAAATCGTATAAAGATATTTTTGATCGATTAGAAACAGGTTATTATTTAGCCGCCCCGACAGTTAAGAAAACAAAAGCGGTATTGGAAAAACTTATCAAACAACAAGTATATTTTTTTCAATTATTGAAACAATCGGATTCTACAAATATAACGGACGTCGATACCGGGGAGGATTTTCCCGACTGCCTTTCGACAGAACCCGGGGCGACGTCTTGCGCTATTGGAGACAAAAATGACGGAAAAGAGGAAGAGTTGAGCGCCAAAGCGCGCCGATTGCTTTATATCGCGCTTTTGAAAGGATCGCTTGTTTTGGAGCTTGCTGAAAATTATAATAAGTTTGACGCGTCTATTTTGGGCAATATAATTTCCGATTACGCAATAAGGTTAAATAATCCGGATTTTAATGAAAATATAAATTATATCGTCGATAAAATCGGAGGTAAATATGAATGATTTTATATTGTTGAAGTCGATAGGGGAGGGGATAGCCAAACTGAGATCAAAATATCTCAACGCTCCCGATTCGGAGAAAGACAAATTATTGATCGAGATCGAGAAACTCTCAAATGAATATAAAAAGATTTATCAATTATCTCTGGAAAAAAGTCTAATCGTAACCGACGACGACGTTGTCGAAATGGGGAGATTAAAAAAAGAGATAGATAACTGCGCTACCGGCGCCGAAATATTAGAAGCAGTAAAAAACTTTTTTTTATTTATCTGTGGTATTTCATCAAATATTATCAGTAATGTGAAAAAATAATATTATAGGATAAGAAGGAAAAGAGCGTATAAACTGTTTATTGTTTATAAAAATCTTGTAAACCCCCGCGGTTGTAATATGGAGAAAATGGGGGAGAATTAAACCAAATCAAAATATAAAAGTTGTTTTTAAAAAACTGACGGATTACCTATATAATATTACTTCTTTTTCAAAAAAAGAAAAATAAGCAATAACGTAACAATACCAATTCCTAACGAGATACTCATAGTCCTATAAATAATATTAAAATTTTCGAGTCCGTCTGTAATTCCAAAAATCTTAGAAATCCACTCGGAAATATCCCAAAGAGCCGACCCTACAGATAAAAACGATAAAAATCCAAGTATAATATTTGTTTTATTTTCCTGTTTCTCATCGATTATAGTATTAATATTTTCTATTTTTTCTTCCATCTGATTAATTTCGCAATCTATATCCATTGACGATCTGATTTTTTTATATATTTCATTAGCCAGAAAATTATAAGAAACATGACTGAGATTATATTTATTAAATATTTCATTAAACGTATCTCTTGTTTTCTGATTATTTTTATTGGTAATTGAAACAGAAGAAAGCTCGTTGTTGACTTTAAAAAGGTTATATTTTAAAAATAACGAGTGTATATAAATTGGGAAATATATATTTTCAAAGTTATCAAACGTTGAATGTTTGTAATCTTGAATCTTATTCATAAGAACTGTAAATGTATCAAATAGAGATAACGCAGACCAGTTATTAAAAAAAGATAACTTATTTTCAGAAATAATTTTTTGAAAATATTCTTTTGAAGGAGAATAGTTATCGTTTAATTTTATCGTTCCGATTTTACTTACAGTTCCAATTTCGTATAATACCTCGTCTTCATATTCTTTTCCTTCAATTGCGTCGCATTTAAAATCAGATTCAATTACTGTATAACTCTTTAATTTATCATAAAAATTATATCCTTCTATAAATTCATTAAGAGTATTTTCTAAGATTATGCGTTCTTTGATAAAATCTTTTATAGAGATATTATTAAATTCTTCAATAATCCCCGAATCTAAAGTTCTAAAGTGAAATATAAAATCAGATATTTTTTCTAACGTTAAATCCTTATCATTTATTGAAGTTTTTATTGCATATATGCCTATGTTTCCGGGATAAAAATATAAATCGATATAATTAATATTAAATCTAATTTTATTATTGTTTCTTTGATTTTTTAATGTTAGGTTTGAGTAATTTTTAATCTCTTTCTTTGTTAAATGCAATGGGTTTTTTAAAGATAAAGTTTCTGATATATAATTATTTTCATTTAAGTTATTAAATAAATAATCGGCGGAATAATTTATTTCCGGGAAATAATTATTTATAAAGCTTTTATAATAATATGATTTAATAAAAGAAAAAAAAGATATTATTTCTTCTTTAGGAAATCTTTTAAAAAATGGCGCATAATCGGTAGATATTTTACTTACGTTCTTTGAATTAAATAAATTGTTTTTATAAAAGAATGATCCGCAGAATATAATATACGAACGATTAATTTTTAAATTCATAACTTATTACCTCCGGTTTTTATTATATAATAGATAAATATAAAACGCAATCTCTATCGCGCGGGACGTCGATAGTTATTTTACTGTCTCTTGACAAGATAGTTTCTTGAGTTGAGCCGTTGCGGGCGTTGGTTGCATTCGGCGTTTTGGGGCTAAAAATTTTTGACACATATGAACTGAACCCTCGATTTCGCGTCCCGCGCGTACCCGACAGGGCGAGCAAATGCGAGGGGAAATCGAGGGGTCAATTGTCGCGCGTATGTATCTCCATATGTGTCAAACGCCGACGCGACAATTGTCGCGCCCCGATAAAAGCGGGAATTCCCGTTTTGAATATACTAAAATACTAAATGACGCTCATGCAGGGACCTTATCGGGGCTTGCGCCGTTAAGAACAAAATATCTCATATGCGTCAATTTCTCTCCGCTTAAAAAAACAGCGCGTCCCATATGTGTCATTTTCTCTCGAGGCGCGTCGGGGCGCATATGCGTCAATTTCCAAAAAACCGACGAGGCGCGAAAATTTTCTTAAAAAAAGTTTAATTCAAAGTAAAAAAAGGTTATAATAAATATAATGAAGAGCTTTTTTGTTTAGATTTTACGCGTCGATAAATCCGCAATATGCGGGTAAATGTCGGATAAATTATTATGAAAAATAGATATGAGAGTTATTTAAAAAAAGTTTTATTGTCTGAAACAATCTCTGATATCGAGAAAATAGAAAACGATATTATTAATGAAATATTTAATAATCAAAATGAAAAGAGCGGTATCGATTGTTTTGATATAATCAATATTGAAAACAATTATTTTAAGCCCAAAGATAACGATACAAAAAAACTTTTACTTATCGTCGCCTGTTTAGCATTAATAAGAAATAAGAATAGTAATATTTCTATCCAACTTGTATATAAATATTTTTCTATTTCGAGAGAAGAGCTTGTAATTGATCATTCTGTCGATTTGTTTAAAGGAATTATTTATATATTCACAAATAAAATTGCCCTTGGTATAAAAAATCTTTTATCTTATATAAAAAATATAAAAAAATCTAAAAAGGATAATATTTATGAATTATATTTAGCTTATTTTTCATTAGGCGCGGCGTCTTTATTAAACAACGATATAAATATGGCGTCTGATTTTTTCAGTAAGCAGATCGATATATGTAATGAAGACGACGATATTTTATTTTATCCTATCCTTAATAAATTATTAACATTACTTTTATTAGATAGTAGAGAAGAATATAGTAAACATTTGAATATTATAAACGGATTAAACTTAAAAGAAAATCAGAAATATTTGTTAAAAACAGTAACGACGATGAACGATCTTGTAAACAATCAAATAGACGTAGATATTAACGAAATTAAAAAAAATATTTGCGATATTCTAAACAGTAACGATCATTTTTCAATTTCGGTAATCAACTTATTCCCCGAATCTTTTTTAAATGACGATTTTGCAACATTGATAAATAAAAAAACCGTTACTTTTAGTGAGATTTTATCGCTATTACTTCAATATAAATATACTAAATTAGTTTTACCCGATTACGTCAAATTATGCGGTCATATCTCTTTTTGGGGATTAACCGAGCGTTATAAAACGTTATTAAATCATATAAAGAGTATTGATAATATCGAGTATAATAAAATAATCAATTCTTGGCTAATGTCAAAAGATATATCCGATTATATGGAGAGTCAATTTTTATCGGAAAATAATACAAAGATTATTGAAAATGCATTTATTCTTTTTTTAGATATTATCGGTTATTCGTCAATTTCTGAAAATATGAATCCGTCGGATATTTATCCTGTAATTAATCCTTTATTTAAATTATTAAACAAAAATATTTCAAATGCAAACGGAACAATTGTAGATTTTATGGGCGACGCTGTAATGGCAGTATTTAACTGTTTTAAAAATAAAAATTCTGATATTGTTAAGATTTTGTTTCAAATGATTGATTTTATCAATAAGTTTTTTCTTATAAGAAATATAAATTATTCTTTAGGAATAGCCGACCTGGATATAGGTATCGGAATTAACTCGGGAAAAGTATGTTTTAGCGTTATCGGTTCGTTGGAAAGAGGACAGTTTACGACTTTGGGAAACGCCACAAATATAGCGGCAAGATTGGAGGCGTTAACAAGGAAATTACCGGGGCGAATAGCCGTCGCTGAAAATTCCTTTCATAATAGGGTAGAAAATATTTGGAATAACCCGGGGAAAATTAACTTTTCAATGAGGTTAATAAAAGGCGTCGAATTAAAAAATATAAAAAAACCGGTAAACGTTTATTCCGCCGATTCTTTAATCAGATTTTGGGTTGACTTTGTTCCTATGGGTTATACCGCGCTTGAAGAAGATAATATATTGTATATAGATACGGGAGGAAAAAGATCAAAAGGGATACTGGATCATCATAATGAAATTAATAATGAAGGGAGCGTTTGCGAAATCTTAAACAATACTCCCGATTTATATCTTGAGAAATTTTATTCAAAATCAAATATTCTTCCGGAATTTAGAATGCATATGAATCCGGATTTTGATTGTATCTCTACATTCTACTGCGCGCAGGAACTTCTCGATATAAACCCGAGAAAAGAGTTATTAAAGAAATTCTCTCTCTATGTATCTGAAATCGATAGGGGCAACATTCCTAATCCTGACTTTATTTTTAATTCATTATTTGGAATATTTATATCGCAGATTAATATAAGCAAAAATTATTCAGATTTTAAAAAATTAAAAGAGGGATTAAAAGTAATCGACGCCGCGTTGTATATTGCAGAAAATGAATCTGACTCGGATTTCTCAAATATATTTTATAATCATCAAAATATGTTTCCCGAAGCGCGAGAATTGTTGAGAGAAGATTTTGACGTTTATCAAAATGATTTTAACAACGGATTTGAATATGACGCCCCTCTTTTATCAAAAGGAATTTTAGTAAAAAAACGAGGATTGTGGCTAAATAACCCTCAAAGCATTCTTTTTAAGTTGTGGACAAGGAATCCTATTAAAATAGAAAAGAAATTCGATTTTATGACGGTTTATTATTATAATAATCAAAAAAACAGGTATGTAATTAGCGTTGACCCTGAAAGTATTTATTCATTGAAGGGACTCGGAGCGTTATTAGAAAAAGAAGAGAGCGCAAAAAGAGCGTCTATGAATTTGCAAAGACCCGAATTTCCAAAACGAGTCTTTGCCGATAACTCCGATCCGTGGTATTTTGGGAATGGACATAATTTTACGATAATTGATTCCCCTTTTTGCGGTTCTGTTTTGACAAAAGATGAAATTTTAAACATACATAAAAATTGGGATTCTATCGACGATTAAGATGGAAACATCTGTATCCATGTCAGTTTTTTGGGGCTAAAAATTTTTGACACATATGCGTCGCATATGTGTCAAACGCCGATGCGACAATAGCCGCGCCCCGATAAAAGCGGGAATTCCCGTTTTGAATATACTAAAATACTAAATGACGCTCATGCAGGGACCTTATCGGGGCTTGCGCCGGCGTCCCATATGCGTCGAATTTCTATGCGACAATTGTCGCGCGTATGTAGCTCCATATGTGTCAATTTCTCATCGCGGCGCGTCGGGGCGCATATGTGTCAAATTTATTTCCCCTTTGCTCCATATGCGTTGAATTTCCAAAAAACTGACGGGATGCGTTATAATTTTTTAAAAAAATTGACAAACTCATTTAATTATATAATATAACAATAAGTATCAAGAAGGGAAATTATGTTATTACCTTTAACATATCAATATAAGAAAATATTTATTAAAAACCTATCGTCTCATTCGCTTTTTGATAAATCTTTAGATTATTTCGAAGAATTAATGAGAAGGTTTGCGATAGTCGCCATATCAATTTACAATATAAACGAGCTAAATGATATTAAAATAAATTCTATTTTAGAAAAGCTCTCCGCTCCATCTTTAGGGGATTGGAATAATTTTATCAATACTATTTTAAAGTGGAGTAGACGAGAACAAAATATTAAGTTTTCAGAGATACTAAACGATATGGAGAATAGTTTAAAGCAGAGAATCGAAAATAAAGATATTATAAATATTTATAGGTATTTCTCAAAAGACCTTGATGATAAAGACGTTAATATTCTATCAATACCGTTTAAATCTATTATTGATATGATTATAAGAATTAGAAATAAAATTGCTCACGGCGGAAAACCGTCTGAAGAGTGGTATAAAACTACCGCAGAATATATAGTTAAGTCGATTGATATATTTATTAAAGAAGTCAATCCGTTGTCGCAGTGGAGCTATGGATACTATAAAAACGGAATGTTTTATTTAGAAAACAATGAAGAGTCTCAATTGGAAGCTTGCTTGGACGAATCCTCTTTTCAATTTAACAATATCAGGTATAAAACGGTAAGTAGCTTTGAAGAGCGCGCGTTTAATGATAACGATGCGTTGTTATTCGGAGAGAACCGCTATTTTTCATTAAGTCCTTTCATTTTTAATATAGACAATGAATTTTATTATATAAACGGTAATAATAAATTGAAAAACGCCGTTTATATAAATCATACTTACGGCTTAACATATTCCGATAATGATAAAATATTAAAAGAACAGATAGCTTTCTTTGGAAGACTGAAAGGTCTTGATATAAAAGTCAGCGATTTAGGCGCAAAACTGGCGACGTCTATCGCAGAGTTAGGAAATATTTTAAAAAATTACGACGCTCTCTCCGAATACAAAGTTATAGGGGACTATAAACTTATCGAGGAGATTGGCCGCGGCGGAATGGGAATCGTATTTAAAGCGCTACAAATTTCTACAAACAGAGTAGTCGCGTTAAAAGTCCTGCCAAAGTCGATTGTATCGGACGAGACGATATTTTACAGATTCAAAAGAGAGGCGAAGGCGCTTGAGGAGTTTGACCATCCGCATATTGTAGAGTTTATCGAATTTAGGGAGACCGACGACGACGTCTATCTTGCTATGGAGTATATTGACGGGATTGGATTAGATGAAATATTTAACAGATTAAGAGCCGATACGACAAAAAGACCGACATTAGAAGATTTAAAAATAATCTTAACAAATAATACGGCGCTTCCTTCATCATTCGTCTATTATGATCCGGCAAAACCATATTATTATAAAATAGTTGATTGGATTCTTGAAATCACAAGCGCTTTAGTTTATGTGCATTCGTTGAATATTTTACATCGCGATATTAAACCTTCAAATATAATGATTGAAAAAACAACCGGGCGAGCGGTTTTACTTGATTTTGGCCTTGCTAAAACCCGGGAGTTTTCAATAACAACCCAGGGACAATTTCTTGGAACGGTAAGATACGCTTCGCCCGAACAGATATCCGCAGTTAAACATGTTGTTGATGAAAGAAGCGATATTTATTCTGTCGGAGTCGTTTTATATGAACTTTTATCATTAAGGCCAATGTTTATAGGTAATTCGTTAGAACAATTATCGTCGCAAATTTTAACAATAGATCCCCCAAAAATTAAAATAATTACTCCCGATATTCCAAATGATTTAGATACAATTACCCATAAATCATTAGAAAAAAATCAAAAATACAGATATCAATTAATGACGGAGGTAAATGAAGACTTAACAAGATGGAAAGAAAATAAACCGATTAAGGCAAAACCGCCGACAACATTTCAAAAGATAACAAAATGGGTAAAAAGGAATCCGTTAAAAACAGGGATTGTAGCGGCTTCTTTTGTTGCGGCTATAATTTTATTGATATTTGGCTGGATTACGATAAATGAGATAATCAGGCAGAAGAATATTGCGATAGAAAATTTAAAAAGAGTTAGTATTAATAAATCTAAACTTAACTTAGATACTAAATATTATCAGGACGCATTAATAAATCTTTATAAATCGATTAATTATTCAAAGAATATTTCTCCGACGCAACAGGTATATTATAATAACATAATTAAGCATAACTTTGAATGCTTATCGACATTTTTTTGGGACAATAATCGTATTCAATCTATGGATTCAAATAGAGATATAATCGTTTGCGGAAGTTCAGGCAAAAAAAACAATTTAATCGTACTTAATTCTAAAACTTTTGAAAAAATAACTGTTTTAGATAAACATAAAGATTCTATTACAAATGTCAGATTTTCAATAGATAAATCTTATTTTATAACCGGTAGTAAAGACAAGACCGTCAATATTTGGAATTCCAAATCCTTAGAATTATTAAATAGCGATAGGATTAAACTGGCCGATTGTATAAACGACATTGAGTTTTCTAACGACGGTAAATATTTTATTATTTCTACCGGCGGTTATAGAGAACAAAATAATATTATTTATTTGTTTGACGCCAAAACTTTGAAACCGATAAAAAGTATTAATTCAGATTTTAAGTATTTAACGTCAATAGCTTTCACAAACGATTTAAATTTTTTGATAGCCGGCAATAATAATTCTATTCGTATTTGGAACTTAAACGATATTATTGCTAGCGACGCAACCGATAATTATAAAACGATTGAAAATTGTCACGACGCAAGAATTTCGTCTATATTATTTATAAATGATGATAAAACAATGATAACGTCAAGTTGGGATAATACTATAAAATTCTGGGATTTTAGCGCATTGAGACTAATCAAATCTCTTAACGCCCACGACGATATTGTCAATACAATAAAGATTTATAATGAAAAATATCTTATTAGTATTAGTAACGATAAAACAATAAAATTCCGGGATCTTAATACGTTTAATTTACTTTTAGTTTTAAAAGGTCATAATAATTCAGTAAACGACTTATGCTTTTTAAATAATTCCTTATATACTTGTAGCGACGATTCAACAATAAAAATCTGGAATATAAAGGACATAGGCGATAATATTTTTTTAGAGGAATCAATATCAAATATCGCCTTATCGCCGAATTCAAAATATTTAGCGGTAGCCAATTCGTTGTCAAATATTGTTAATATTTATGAATATCAAAAAGACAATAGTTTTCAGAATGGATTTGTGAAGATCGAGCATGACGACATAATATCAGATTTAATTTTCTCTAATGATTCTAAAACTCTTTTTTGCGCTAGTAAAAAATCTATTATTATATATGATCTTTTAAAAGATAAAAAAGAATTACTATGCTACGATATTACCGACGATATAATAACTTCATTATCCGTTTCTCCGGATTTAAAATATATTATTACAGGAAGTCTATTAAATAAAATAGTTATTTGGAATATTAAAAATAAAAAACGAATTACAATAGAAAATTTGCGTCATAATGATTTAATTAATTCAATTTCTGTATCTCCGGATAATAATTATTTTGCTTCGGTTAGTAGAGATTCATTGGTTGTTTTGCGGTCGTTAAATGAGTTTAAAGAAATTACTATTTTAAGAGGGCATACTGATTCGGTATTAAAAGCGGTATTTTCTCCTGATTCCAGATATTTAATAACATGTTCAAGAGACAAAACAATAAAAATATGGGATGTCAAATCATTGGAGCAGGTAAAAAACATTGAAATATTAAATGAGCCGAGTTTTATCGCAATATCTAACGATTCAAAATTTTTGCTATGCGGAACGGTTGCAGGTAGTTTGCTATTATGGGATTATAAAAATTATGAATTTATTTTTAAATATGACATTTTAAAAAATGAATCGGTAAATAACATAGTTATTTCTAGTAATTCGGATTATATATATGCCTGTAGCGAAAGTAAAATTGTAAAGGAAGAAATAAAGACAAGTTATTCTAAGAACGATATAAAGAGATATTACGATTATTACATACCTTATGATTTAGATCAAAATGATCAATTGATATTTAAAAACGATATAGTTGAAATATTAAAAAATAGAAATAGCGATGATAAGTATGTTAATTATTTTAAAAATTCAAAAATAGATTATAAAGATTTATTTAGTAATGAATATGAAAATAATATTTCATATTTGTTTTTTTATTCTATAAAAAACAGCGATACTCTTTTATTAAAATCGCTTTTAAAATCGAATAATAATATTATTAATATTTTAGATAGTTTAGGAAATAACGGTCTATACTATGCCGTAAATCAGAGAAATATAAAAATAGTTAAATTACTGATAAAGAATAAAATAGATGTAAATTTTAAAGATAATAACGGGTATACCCCTTTATACTATGCTTCAAAAAATGGATATACTGAGATATGCGAATTTCTGATTAAGAATAAAGCGTTAATTATTGACGATAATATAAAGTTAAGTTCATTATATATCGCTGTTATAGAGAATCAAATTGAGACGCTAAAAGTCTTATTAAAATATGTAGATAAAAAATATTTGTACATAGAAGATTCTGACGGAAAATCATTATTAGATTTAATTCAAAATAATCTAAATAAAGATATTCAGAAATTATTATTACAATCTTAGAGATTATAAGTAATCCGTCAGTTTTTTGGGGCAGGGAAGCGGATAACGCGAGTCTGTCTCAAAAAAATTGACACATATGGAACAAATATTTTTTATTCCCCAAAAAACTGACGGGATACGAAATTGTAATAAGTTTTTATTTTATATGCGCAATTATTTTGTTATAATTAGCGGACAAAGACAGTCGGAGATTAAATAGATAGCGTATTATTGTATTATATTTAAGGAGGAAACTATGTTTAGAAATTTATCAATTGTTTTTTTATTATTAATTCTTCAAGTAAGTTTATTTTCAGAAGAAGATTTCGCCGAACTCATAAAAATGGAAAATTCGGTAAGAATTTACAGGAATAACTCGCAATTAAAAATCGGAGACGATACTATTTTATACAAAGACGATATAATCGACGCTACTCAGGGAACAATATTGTTGAAGTATATCGACGATAACAGGTACGGCTATTTTTCAAGACAAACGAAAAAAGTTTCCGACCCGCTCAGAAAATATGAAATTAAAGAGGAATACATAGATAAATTGTTGAGTAATAAGATTAATATCGACGGCGCGTTAAGAAATTCGTCAATTATAACTAATCCGAACATGAGAACGTCCAACGTCAATCTTATATTAGTACTTGATGTTTCCGGAAGCATGAATAAATATTTTTATGAAGTTCAGAAATATATAAACGATACAATATTCAATAATATTTTGATCGACGGCGATCATTTATCTTTTTTTACATTTGGGACATACGTAGATAAAAAAATTGATAAAAAATTGCGTTTGCCGGACGATTATTCTCTTTTATCAAACGCTATTTTCTCTTCATACCCAAATCATAATTATACAGATATAGGATTAGCTTTGGAAAATATAGATAATAAAGTAAATGAAAGTACTTTACCTTGCGATAAGACTATAATTTTCTTTATTACCGACGGTTTAAATATACCGTCGCCGCAAAGTAAATATTATGGCGTTGATATTTATGCGAAAGGGGCGTTTAAATCATACGAAACGATAAAATCGGGAAATTTTAAGGTTATGCTTTTATCAATTGGCGAAAAAACTGCGGCAAAAGATCTTACCGATCCTCTTGGCGGAGAATATATCGAAGTTTCAATTGATTTAAGTTCTGAAATGCTGAATAGGATAATTGCAGATTTTTTAGCGACCGTTGAAATGATTGCTCCTAAACAAGTTGAACTTAGAAAAGGTCAAAAATTTAATTTAAACATTGCTTTCTTATCAAATTATTCAACATTAAAAGAGATAAACATCGAAAATATAGATATTAAAATTGAAACCCTGGAAACAAAAATAAATAAATATCTGACAAATTTCAAAATTGAACCATATAATCAGTCGATTCAATCTTATAATATTTTGTTGCCAAAAAATATAAAAGAGGGAGAATATAAAGTAGATATTGATTTTCTTATTAAAGATAACGCGGTTTCAAAGACCAAACAGAGCTCTTTTCTTATCATAAAAGCGGGATTAAATTTTTTATTTTTAACGATACTTATAATAATATTAATCATATTAATTATTATTGTTCTTGTAATCTTACATAAAAAATACATTATAGATATCCCAATATTTGAGTATATCCCATTTTTAGGAAGATAGCGCGCTATGAAAGTCAAAAATATTGTTATATCTGTTATTTTGTTTTTAATTATATTTTCATGTAATAAAGACAATGTCTTTTTTCTTGACGGTATCAAGTACTTAGAGAGTAAGAATTTTGAGATGGCAAAATTAGAGTTTGCTAAAGCCTACGATTATTATAAATCTAAAGGCGACGCTTTTAAATGCAAGGAGATGAAATACCACATAGTTAAAACTAATTTAGATTCTGGGACCTTTCTAAACCAGAGGAATGAATTAGAATCTTTGGAATTATCGTTGACTAATGAAGAAAAAAAAGAGTTCTTTTTATTAACAAATATTAAAATTGAAAAACTAAGAGCTAACTTTTATGAACTCTTTTTTAAAACCGGTATTTCTGAAATTGAGAAGATCGAAGAGTCTATTGATAATCATATTAAATCAATTGAAATTAAATCAATTAAAACAAGTAAAAAAAAGAAAAAAGATCGCAACTCTAAAATATCGCTATTAATTGAAAAATTTGTTTTGTATAAATCAATTTATTATGTTTATAAAAAAAATTATCAGCAGTATAATAATACAATTATAAAATATAACAAATATCTTAGAAACGACTATCTTTCATTTTATAACAATCTTATCAATAAGGAGCCGCAAAAAATATTAAATTTATACAAATCAATAATTAATAAAAAGTATGATGTTGATATGATATGGTTATTAGTTAACTATGTTTTATTTAATGATTATTTTGATACGGAGCAAAAACTTAATATAATTAGCGAAATAAAACCGATTTTTAAGACAAATAAATCCGAATGCCTGTCAGTTTACATTCAGTATTATTATGCAGAACTATATAATCAAAAAGGAATAAAAGAGTTAGATGAAATAAATCTGATAATTTCTGAATACAAGGAAGTTTTTCCATTGTTAAAAGCTCTTTTAAAGGAGGATTTGTATATAAATTGTATTAGTAATTTGGCAATAATTTATTATAATATCGGTCAATATTTTGAAGCCAAAGACTATTTTAATAGCGCTTTACAATACTTTGAGAAAACGGAATCCGCAGAAAATATCGCAGAAATCTATAATTATATCGCTTCTATTGAAAAAGAATTGGGTAATATTTCGTTATCGGAGAAAAATTTTAAAACTGCGTTAGTTATGTTTGATAAATTGAATAATACGGAAAAAATCGCTTCCATATATAACAATCTGAGTATTATATATAAGTTACAGAATGATTTTATTAAATCTAACTATTATATTGATCAATCAATTAACGCTATTGAGAAATTGCTTAAAGATAATACCGACGACATTAAAAAGATTAGTTTGCTGGAACAAAAATTTATAAAATTAAATAATAAATATGAAATCCTTATTTCGCAAAAGAATTATAATAGCGCATTAACTAACTTTAATAATCTTAATCAATTACTTATCGAAAACAACTTTGACGATAAAGAAATTAAAGCTACGATTAATCTGAATTTAGCCAGAGTTAAATACGATATTTTACTGCAAAATAATAATTTAACAAATAGCGGCGAGATAGACGATATTCATAAGTTATTAGATTTTTCAAGAGACTACTACTACAAAAACAAGAAAATTATAAAAATTTCAGAGATCGATTATTTTAAAGGATTAATATATTATAATTTGAATCTATTTAGCGATGCGGAGAAATATTATCAGAAATCAAAAGAAACTTTTGAAAAATCCAAAAATATTTACAATCTGGCAAAAGTTTCATACTCCCTCTATCTCCTATATACTAATATGAATAACAATGAATTAGCTCTTAATTGTTTAGAAGAGTGCGTAAATAATTACGATTCTTATATTAATTTGATACCATCAATGAATAACCAGTTGATTTTATTTAATGAAGCGATTGATAAATACTATCTTTTAATAGATTTATTGATAAAGAGCAATCTTTATGAGAAAGCGTTTTTTTATTCGGAAAAAATGAAAGCGAGAGTATTACTTCAATCAATGTTAATGAAAGAGATTGATACTTTTATTAATATACCGGAAAGGTATAAAACAAGATTAAATGAATTAGCGATAATTGAATCGACGCTCATTAAAAAATTTAAAGAAAATTATTCTTTTGCTTATATTTTTAACAGTTATAGCTATACGGATAACATTAAAAAACAGTTAGATTCAACAAAAGCCGAGAAAGATGAAATATACAGAGAAATAAGAATATTAAACTCTCATATCGCAGATATTAATGAAGTAAAAGCCGTTGATTTAAAAACATTACAAAAGGCGCTGACAAACAAAGAGATAATGCTAAGTTATATCAATACCGACGATAATTTTTATGTTTTTCTTATAACAAACAATTCGTTAAAATGTATAAAATTAGACGATTATCAATATAATATTATCTTTATCTTGCCTCAATATAGAAATGAATTACAATATAACGGATTAGATCCGAGCGCAAACAGCAAAAAATTATACAAGACCTTGATACAACCGGTAAAAAATATAATCGCTAACTATGAACATGTAATAATTATACCATACGAACATCTGTTTTATATTCCATTCGAAGCTCTTATTAATCCCGGTACGAACAACTATTTAATAGATGAATTTAACGGATATATATCTTATAATATATCCGCGACGGTTTACAATAATCTAAAAAATAAAAAACCAAGAGTATACGCTAAAGATTATTTGGGAATCGGCGACCCATACTATCCTAATCCTGATATGAGATTGCATTTTACAGAAAAAGAACTGGTAGAAGTATATAATCTGTTTGATAAAAACAGATCGGATCTTTTTATTAAAACTGAATCCACAGAGAATAATGTGAAAAGAATAGATTTATCCCAATATAAATATCTGCATTTTAGTTGTCACGGGCTCAATTATGGCGAATCCGGTACAAAATATTTAAGTTTTCCGGCTTTATGCCTTATTGCCGATGAAAATGGAACAGAAGACGGATATTTAAGACAAGATGAGATAAGTTCGTTAAATTGCCGGTCAAAATTAGTTTTATTATCCGCTTGTCAAACCGGCGTTGGTAAAGTCGTTAAAGGCGACGGCTTAGTAGGATTAAACCAAGCCTTTTTTATTGCGGGCGCAGATAGCGTAATATCTTCTTTATGGAGCGTCAGCGACAAACATACAAAAGACCTGATTGTTGATTTTTACAAAAATTTAAAATCGGGTATGAACTATAGCGCATCTCTAAAAAAAGCGATGATCGAAACAAGAAGGATTGCAAAAAGAGAATGGGGGCAAACTCATCCCTTTTTCTGGGCGCCGTTTGTAGTTATGGGTTTAATAGAATAAGACGTTGAGAATAAAATTCGACGCATATGGAGTCGCTCCCCCAAAAAACCGATAGGGACACGGTAATAAAAATTAATATATTTGACAAATAATTAAAATTTAACTAAATTATATATATATTTCTAACGGAGAACATTATGCAAACTGCTTTCGTAGTCGATGCGGAATTTATAGATAATCAGACTATTTATATAAATGAGCCGATAGATATTAGTGATAAAGAGATAATTATTATAATATATTCTAAAAATAAAGAGAAATAATATGTTAGATAAAAGTAAGATAATAAATATTATCAAAGAAATTTTATATAAAAACGAGGTAAAAAAAGCGGCATTATTTGGCTCCTATGCAAGAAGCGATTATGATGAAAATAGCGACATCGATATAATTATAGAATTTAATAATGATAATAAAAGCTTGCTCGATATTATTGGAATAAAGCAGGATATTGAAGACAAAATTAATATAAAAGTTGATTTATTAACTTATAATTCAATTAATCCAAAAATCCGAAAAAATATTTTAAATAATCAAGAGATTATATATGGATAAAGATCCAAAAGTATTTTTAGAACATGTACTAGATAGTATTTTCTTAATTAATGATTATATAAATGGATTTTCAGAACAAGATTTTCTAACATCTGTAAAACTACAAGATTTAATTACAAGGAGATTAGAAATAATCGGTGAAGCAGTTAAAAATATTCCCAATAAAATAAGAGAAAAGTATTCTGATGTTGAATGGAAGAAAATAGCAGGAATGAGGGATTATTTGATACATGTATATTTTGGAATAGATTTAAAATTGACATGGAAGGTAGTTGAAAGAGATTTGCCGATATTAAAAGAAAAAATTGAAAAAATATTGAGCGAGTTATAGCTTATCAAGGCGGCGCCTCGTCAGTTTTTTGGGGCGGGAAAATTGACATATATGACGTTGAGAATAAAATTCGACGCATATGGAGTCGCTCCCCGATAAATAAATTCGACGTATATGGAGCCGCCCTCTGAGAGAAATTGACACATATGATACCGACAAACGGCGGGGCGCGCTCTACTGTTTTAAAAATTTGACACATATGCGTCAGTTATTTTTTTTCTCATTATTTTTAAAAATATATTGAAATACTTTTAGTATTAATTTAAAATTAACAGCGAAAACCGAGCGCGTCTTTTATACCAAGTTGGCTCAAGACTCGTTTCGAGGTTCGGATATATCGTAGTTAAGCGCAAGAGAGTAAAAAAGGAATAGAATGATTTTTAAAGAAATTGATTTCAAGAAAAGATTAAGATTAAGTATTAGTGAAGCTTGGAACATTTTTCAGCAAAAGGTTGGAAATGGACTAATAGATATAAATAAAGAAGCATCAATGCAATTACACTATGCTTATATTTTGAATAATTTAATACCACTAATTATTTTTCAAAAAAAGAATCAATTATAATTAACCTCGAACAAACTGTAAAATTTCAAGACAATTCAAGCAATGAAGTTGATTTATTTTATTGAGGTTTTTATATTATTATGATATATTTGGCGTGTTTACGTCGAAAATGACAGATACGCCGGGGCGTTATCGGCAATTACCGGGCAAGAGTTTGGAAATAGGATGTGATGATATGAGTTATATAATGGTTGATATTGAATCAGATGGACCAATTCCAGGCGATTATTCAATGATTTGTTTTGGCGCAGTTATAGTAAATACTGATTTATCTAAAACATTTTATGGAAAATTAAAACCTATTTCTGATAAATATATTAATGACGCGCTAAAAGTTTCAGGGTTCTCAAGAGAACAAACGCTTAATTTTGATGATCCTAAAGAAGTATTATTAAAATTTGAAAACTGGATAAAAGAAAATTGTACCGATAAACCAATTTTTATTTCTGACAACAATGGTTTTGATTGGATGTTTATATGTTGGTATTTTCATCATTTTTTAGAAAGAAATCCATTTGGTTACAGTTCTATGAATTTAGGTTCGTTTTATAAAGGTGTTGTAAAAAATGTTTTTGAAAATTTTAAACATTTAAGGAAAACTGTTCATACGCATAATCCGGTTGATGATGCAAAAGGAAATGCAGAAGCATTTTTATCAATAATAGAAAATAATAATATAAAAATTAAATTATAAAATTTGCCCAGCCCCAGCCGATAACAGCCGGTTGTCGTAGATGGCGGGCAGCTTATAAAAAAGCCAAATATAATTGGCTAATATCACAAATTATATCAAAAATCAATAATAATCTTAAAAATTTGCGTATCCCGTCAGTTTTTTATTGGGTATATAGTCCCTCGCGACGGATCGTTTAAAGAGACGGAACAGTGGAAAAATATATCGATGACGGACCTTAAGGAGAAGATAGGGGAGGGGCATCGGTTAGCTTTCCGTCAGACAACTTCATCGGCAATTTTTTTTACGAGTTCGGGAACTATATCGATAATTTCGCTTGGGTTTGCAAAGTATTCCGCATAGACGACTTCGTTTTTAAAGTAGTAAAAATATTCTCTTAAAAAAGAATCGATATTAAAATAACAAACCTTTATCCCTTTTTTTCTACATTCCCTCAAAGCAAGAAGCGTATCTTCCAGCGCTTCTTTACCGTCGTAATTTACCGACGACGGTTGACCGTCGGAGATAAGAAAGAAATATTTCAACTCCTCTTTTGATTGAGATAATATCTCGCCGATATATCTTATAAAATCCCCGTCGCGATTTCCATTATCGCTTACAAGCGACGAGACCGCTTCAAAGGGAACGGCGCGATAGACGTTTGTCGACGTAACCGAATTAAACGCATAGATATCTACATTATCCGTAATCATTTTCAGCGACTTTGCAAAGATTAGAGCAAAATGTTTTTCTACGTCAAGAATGGTAACGTTACAATTGTCGTTTACGTTCCTAAACGTAGAGCCGCTTATGTCAAGGCCGATTATAACGCGTAGAGTTTTAAGATCTTCAACATAATATTCAAGAAAGTCGGGTTCGTTGTAACTATTCTTATCGGCAAGGATTTCAATCAACCGTTCGATATCTATTTCTCCTTCGATGGAAGAGTTTTCGGTAATATTTGATTTGAAATTGATAAAAATACCGTTCAGCATAGTATATATTTTTCGAATGATATGATCGTATTTTTTATTTTCATTTAAAAATCTTCTATTAATAGCGTTGATCTCAAACTCTTTGCAATAACTAATCGCGGACTTTGAGTTTGTTAATTTTGAATAAGAACGAACGCCCCTTGTTTTGCTCTTTTTTTTACTTTTTTCTCTCTTTGCGCCGGTTAGCGTTTCAACGACTTTTCTCACGCTCTCTTTTAATGAAAACTCCTTTTGCCTTTTTGCTCCGATTTCGTCGACTTTTGTATAGCATGCCGTATCGAATGTTCCGCTTGCCTCATAAGCCATTTCTGTATTTAATTCGAGTTCTTCCATGATCCTGTTTATTGCGCTTTCTTGATCCTTATCGAGCGCCCCCGAAAAAACCTTCATTCCGTTACTTTCATAGAATTTCATCGGATCGGCATTACACTCTTCGTAAAGTTTTTCCAACTCCTCGCCGCTAAGTATCTCTTTTTTATGGATCTGCGGGGCAATATTTTCTTCTTCCATAAAAAATCCCGCCTCCTCAATAAGTTCTTTAGGCCAAAGTTTTATTATCTGATAGAGCTCCTCCGCTATGTAGAATGTTTCCATAGGATTTACAATATCCATATTCTTAACTCTGTCGGAAATATAGCCCCTAAGATTCTTGAGGGAACTAAACCTCCCTGTATTCAAATTCATGTTTAAGATGCGTTCTATTTTTTGCAATTTATCGGGGTTTAACTTCTCTATAACCTCATCGTATCCTTCGGACATATTCATAATATTTATAATGAACGTATCAATAACGCAAAAATCCTTCTTGTATGAGAGAAAAATATTCATTGAATCTAAAAGCTCGTTGATCTGAGAGTGGGCTTTTATCTTTTTTAAGTATTTCTCGATTCTCACATCTTCAAACGCATTGTGAATATTCTTTAACAACTTCGGATATTCATACTTTATATACAACGGTCTATAATCAAATATAAACGAGCCCGATATTATGTGCCCCGCTTCATGAAACGCGATAGATATATAGAGCGAGAGGTTGCGGTTATTTTCCGTATCTTCCGGATCGTCTTGAAAATGCGATATATATCGAGGTAAAAAGATTACTTTTCCGTCCGTATAAGCGCCGTTTTTTTCATCGGGATAGATATTAATATTGCCGAGTAGATATATAAGGGCTTCGCTGATAAAAAACTGCGCTTTTTCAAAATAGAATCTTGCCCAATAATCGCTATAGAATGCGTCGGCCAGCAACTTGCTTTGAGGATCGTTTTTTATAATCTCAATAATTTTGCAGTGATATTTTTTAATAAAGCGTTCCTCCACTTTCATCAGTTCGGTAATCGCCATATCGTCGTTATCAAGAGATTCTGAAATATTCGACAACTCTTTGATTAATAAGCCGTCTTTTGGAAATCTTTCAAAAACGGGCTTCCACGCGTCGCCTCTTGAGAGCAGGTAAAGTTTCTCAAAAAGTTTTTCTTTTATCTCCGCTTTCATATAGATATCAAAAGTTTCGTCTATAACCTTGCAAAAAGATTCGTGAAAAGTGTCGCAAAACTGCTTTAATACTATATTTTTATTGACCTCAAACTTTTTTTGAAACAGGAAAATATATTCGTAAAATAAAATACGAACATAGACGCTTTTAATTATTTCGGATTTTGTTTTTTGAGAAAGCCACTTAGCAAACTCCGTTCTTTTTTTGAGGAAATGTCTGTCGATCTTTTGTTCGAGAAAGAGTTTTAATACGAGAGGCAAGAGCGATTTGGGAAAATTTCTTATATCTACGTCGTTTACGAGTATTATTATATGTTTTAACAGAAAAATTAAAATCTCGCTTTCATATCTGTAAAAGTTGTAGAAATTAATAAATCCGAGAGAGATAAAAAAATTTATCAGTTTTATAAGTTTTTCTTTTGATTCAAACTCAAATATAACGTTCCAGAGCAGTTCGGAAGGTCCGTCTTTGCTATAAGGGAAGCTCTTAATAAAATCAAAAAAAGGTTGTCTTGTCTCCTCGTCTATAGCGGCAATCACGGGGATCAATTTCAAAATCAGGCGCCTCCTCTCTTTATAGGTTTTTACGGAGGCTAAGAGGTCTATTTTTAATTTGAAGAGAATAACAAAAAAATTGTTAATTGATTTATCGTTTGCGGCGAGAAAAAATATCGACAAATTACTCCAAAAGAGATTAAATTGTTCTTTGTTGAAATCCTCCTTATCCTCAAAAATTTTCGCAAACCATTTGAACTTCTCCGTAATAATATTCTCGCAGATCTTTTCGACAATAAGGGAGTCCTTAAATTGAAGGATTAGCTTTTCAATCATAGCTATAATAATCTTAAAACTCTCCTTGAATTCCTCCTTGTATAAATTCTTTATATCTATGAGAATTTTCTTCTCCGAAATATTAAAGAGTATCTTAGCATGGTTGGGATTTTGCGCGGAAATATTTATAACCATTTGTTCAAAAATACTAAAGAGTTCGTAATCTGCCGGAGGGGTAAAATAGAGTTTGACGCATTTGATATATTCTTCCGAATTAATTATCTTGATTATTTCGATAATAGGGGAAACGTTCACATTTCTTACCATTTTGTCGGCAATTTTTGACAGAGTATTTCTGAATCTATTTGCGGAAAAATGTTTTGTTTTATTAAGATATTTTATAACATCTTTATTTTCTAAGAGAGTTTCCAGTTTTAAAACGTCCAAATCGTCCGTTAAGACGTCGCCGATTCCCTCTAAAAATGTTCTGTAATTATCCGTTCCGGAATCGGCGTATATTGATCTTAAGAGAATTCTTGTCTCTTTTTTCAATTTTTCTCGGAGATTTATCAAAGAAGATTCTCCCTGATAAAATTGGTATTGTAAACCTTATTATCCGCAATCAATCCGAAACCTTTAGCGATAGAGAGAACAAGTTCATAATTGGTCGTCTCTTTAAGTTTCATATTGCGGTATGTTCCAAAACACATCTGATTAACTATAATTGAAGTAGCGTAACTTTGGGCGAGATATTTGTTGAATCCCGCTTGCGTCAGATAGCGATAGTGAAGTAGCGCCGCAGAAACAATTCGTGTAGAAGTTCTGTGAACCTGTAACAACTCCGTTTCCTCGTTTGAATTAAGATTGTCAAGTCCGATTTTTGATAGTATAAGCGATTTCCCGCTCATTATCAGTTCGTTTATTAACTCTGAAAATTTTGAGAATACTCTTGACAGCTCAATCTCGTTAAACGCCTTTTGAGAAAGTATTTCTAACGCCTGTTTACTTTCGCCGTCCTGTTGGTTTAGAGTTTTCATATAAAAAGCGTTGTATATATAATCAGGTTGACTTTCCGCCTGTTTTCGTGTCATAAAATCAAACCATTTCCCGTTGTCTTTTATATAGAAATTGCCGTTTTTAGAAATCCCCCGCTCTTCGAGTTTTATATTAAAATCCTTATAATCAAGTTTTATATCTTTTTTATTCTTTTTCATCGATATATACGCTTTCAAATCGCTCGGCCATTCGCGATAATTAAAATGGACGAATCTGTCGGCAACGGAATCTTCGAGGTCTCGCGAAGATATATCTTTTGACGGATTATACGATATGATGCTAAAAAATCCCTCTTTGGACTTAATTATCTCTCCGTCGTTTCTATCGATATATTTCCTATCGTCAAAAGCCGAGTTCATTCTCTTTTGAACGTCCTCTTTGAGCAGATTATATTCGTCTCCGTAAAAGACCCCCGGCGTTATCATGGCGAGAACAAGCGGTCCGTTTGCATGCTCGGTAACCGATACGCCGTTTCTCTCGGTCAGTATGGGATGCGAGATAATATGAGATTCTGTTGTTTTCGAAGAACAGGTCTTCGTAAAAAGTTTCAAATCAAACAACTCCGATAACTCTATCACGCTCTGAGTTTTACCGACGCCCGGCAATCCGTCAAGAGCCACGTTAAGTCCGAGTTTATAACACATCGCAAGCGCTTGTATCTCGTCTATGCCTTCCTTTGTTATTTGCGTTGCGATATAGCTTCTATATCTCTCCTTTGGCTTTGATACCGGCGAAATATTTTTTACGTTATCGAAATAATTTATTATATTTTTGATATTATCCGCCAATCTGAGATCTTTTTTAATTATAGCGGTAAATTTATCATAATTCTCGATATTTACCCCGATTTTCTTTGCAAAACTTCTTAGCAACTCCGCATCTTTAGCGTTAAGATTGCCTTTAACAAATGCAGAATAGATCATAAATCCCAGCATGGTTTTATTGTCATCGCTATTCGATGTCGGAACTATTACGGGATTCGTGTTCCACTCGTTATAGATGCGGTTAAAATCTTCGTTAGTTATGCCGTATTCCGACTTTACGTCTTTTATGAATTCCTTCTCAACGGGTAACGCTCCCTTTTTATGCAGAATTATATAAAAAACGGAATGTAATATCGATTTTTCTGTCATATTGTTATCTCTTGTTATATATATTTTCTTTATTATATAAAATAGCGCGTTTGAATGCAATATTTTTATTTATACAATTATCCGTCGCTTTTTTGGGGCTTGCGCCGGCGCCCATATGCGTCGAATTTATTCGTCGGGGAGCGCGACGGTATGCGTCCCATATGTGTCAATTTCTGTACGACAATTGTCGCGCGTATGTAGCTCCATATGTGTCAAATTTTTTTTTGACACATATGCGTCGAATTTCAAAAAAGCGACGGGGATGCTATTTTTAAAAATTGCGTTGACAAAAGGGCTCGGCATACAGTAAAATATTTTAGAAGAGAGAAATCGCGGAAATCGCATGGATAATATTTTTGAAATATTAATTACATACGCAGAAGGGAATAAATCATTATTTATTTTATTTAATGAAAGAGTTCCTGTCAGCCATAAGGCAGATCGTCGATATTTCATTATTTTTAAAGGCGCTATTTCATTAATCGCGGAAGAGCTGAGTAATCCGAAGGTAATTGATTATAATCGTTTTAGAATCCATAAAGATGCGGCTCTTTTATTAAAAAAAACATTATTATCATGGTATAATAAGCCGCTAAATCCCGATTTAATTCGATCAAATAATTTAATTATGAATATTTCGATTAATAATGAAAGCAAAAGAGACGTTATAATTGACGTTGATTATTTAAAATATTTTTTCCGGAATAATTTAAGTTATTTATATCCTCTTGATGACGATATTATAAAACTTGAAAAACTGGTTAATTATAAAAAAAAGATAAAACCGGAACCGGGCGCATCAAAATACAGCGATTGTTTATTAACGCATGAAAATAATTTTATTGAAATATCAAAAACAGGAACAAGCGATAATGTAATGCTCATTAAGTATTGCAATTTTTGCGATCATTATTTTTCTTTACATCAAATCGATCATCCTTATGGCGGATACGATGAGTGGTATTCTCCGATTGAAAACAGCGATATTATTTATATTAACAACAGAGAATATGATATGGTTAATCAATTTTCTGACATAATGATTGTTAAAGTGGAAAACTCGTTTTTTTTGGCGTCAAGAACTGACTATTATGCGCATAGATATTTGCATTCAAACATATTTGAGCATTAGTCTTCTTTGTATGCCGAGAACGCGAGGCGCGGCGCTTTTAAAAATTGGAGGAGACTATGTCTTTTGTAATGGTTGACGTCGAATCTGACGGGGCCGATCAGGGGCGATTATTCAATGATACGTTTTGAAAGAAGAAATGGGGTCGGCTCTTTAGTCAAAACAACGCATTGCCGTAAATAAAGCTATCCCGCCGGTCGTCTCGACGCGCCGCGTAAGCGGGGTTGGGGGATACAACAAAATATCCGCTATGATTATCTGACGTAAGCCAGTTGTTCAGACAGCTGATTAAACTTGGAACCAAACCACGGATCCAGTCTTGAAACCATATTTATATACGCGCCGGGGCTTATCGATCTATGCGCTTCCTTTACCGCTTCGATCAGATTGGGTTCGGTGGGGTTTTGGTAGTAGGCGATCAGTTTGGGCAATACGGTTTTTTCGAGTTGTTGTTCGGAATAGTTGGGGAAGTATTTTTTGCCCCATTTGAGGATTTCGACCGTAATCGCGCGGTCATAGTAAGCCTTGGCATCTTCATAGGTCAGGCCGGACTTTTCCTTTATCATATCGATTATTTTTAGGTAGTTGGCTGAGTTATCAAGGTTTTCAGCGCGCTTCTTTAGCCACATGGCAACCAGCTTAATCGCCCCTTGTTTTGTATGTGGCAATTCTTTTTCTATCTCAATTTTGGCTGTGGCATCTACGATTTCTACAGGACAATAATATGCAGCTGTAAGAAATTCCTCCTGAGTATCAATTAAATATTTGTTTCCTTCTATGTCTGAAGTTCTACCAGCTGTTGCAGTCTCGATATCATAAACCATGTCTTCACTAGGATCAAAATTCCCGCCTTTAAAACCATAAAGCGATAGAACCCTATTTGCATTTAAAAACCCATCATCCCCTTGAGCAAAAATAGTCGTAGGCAACAACATAGAGACAATGACCGTCAAAACAAGTTTCCTCTTGGGATTAGAAAAGATTAACGACAATAACGGTTCAATAAATCGCATAAAATTACTCCTTTAACGAAGCGTTACAATCATCCTGCGCTCCGCGTCCTTAATTATATACTAATCGTAATCGTAAATCAATAATTTTTTAAATTTTTATAATTAACATACTCAACGCCGTTGAATTGCGGATAGGATTGTCCTGTGTAAATAACTCTCGGTTTCAAGGCATTTTTCTCCGCTTCAACAAAAGACAATAGATGCTTCGAAAATGATTTATTCGGCGTCATCGATGTCTTTATTTCAAACGGGTAGAGTTTTTCTTCTTTTTTCACAATCAAATCCACCTCAACGCCTTTTGCCGTTCTCATGTAATAGATGTTGGGGTTTTGATTTTGGTTTAACCTTGACTTTAGGACCTATGTATCATTCGCTCACCTCCTGACCAAGTTTGTAACATAAGAAACGGGCATTATTTTCAAGTTCAACTTGGAAATAATGCCCGTTTAATATTCTTTCTTATACTTCTAGTTTTATGAAAAGAACCGGAAACTATTCCATCCTTACTATTTTCAGGATTTGCGCATTCCCTTTGTGGAAGCTCTGATAATACAATTTTCGTCAATATCTATTCCGACAATTTGCTTTGTTCCATCACCAAGTATAGAATGCAAGCGAACCGTCACCACAGATTACATCGAGAATAGAATAGCAACAGGACACTTGTTTTTGTATCCATTTATAATAAGCAGTATTATGATTTCTGTATTTTAGACGTTTCATATTACTATCCCCCAAAAAATTCAATTATTATATTTAACCTTATTTTAACACTTCCCATACCGGATTCTGCTTAGAACCGACTCGCCGAATATAGCCCTTTTCGCCAAGAGAATTCAGCGCTCTTTGAACCGTTCTTACAGTTTTAGAAATTTTATCAGCTATTTCTTCTCTTGAAGAATCCGGTTTTTGTTTTAAAATAGCATAAACCGCTTCCTCTGTTCCGTTCAAAGTGACATCCAAAATGTCACTTTGAATGTCACTTTGATCTTGTGGTCGGTAGATTATAAATTTGAATCCGTTCTCTTTGTTTTCATAAGCATACTTGATTCCGGAATCTTTACAAAGGCTATCTACTCTCTTAAAACCGCTACCAAACTGTTCTATATATTTGCTCAAGTACAGAATTTTTGCGATTGTTGCATTTCTTATCTCAGATTCCACATTGCCCTTTATATATTCTTCCGGTTTATGTCTACTTGCATAATCTCCGGGACTATATATAGTTATCATACTCGGGTGAATACATATCTCATGATTTGTTCTGCTTCCATACATTGCATGAGCAAAGCTATTTGCTAAAACCTCCCTTATCACTATAGCCGGAATTTCCGGAATTTCACTTCTTTCCGATTCGATAATTTCAATTTTCCATCGTATATTTTTAAATATGTAATCTTCTGCCGTCTTCAAAAGATTATAAATATTGTCCTCATATAATTTCATATCAAGGATTGTCAATTTTTCATCCGTTGCAAATATACCAACCTTCAGAGAAACAGGTTTTGTATCGCCAAAAAGCGCCTCACCGGCGTTTGTCAAATACTCATCTTTAACAAGACCAAATTTATTCAAAATTATTTGCCAGGTATACTTACCTTCAGGTAATCTCCCAAAAGTTATCGCTTTTTGCCAAAAAGCCTTTATTGCATTCTTGTCCACTTGCTTTGATAAAGTATCAGATTTTTCGTTTTCCCACTTTGTTCGATATTTATTTGCTTCAAAAAAAGTTTTTAATTCATCGGGACTTACTTCTCTGTCTTCATCTGCGGTTCGCAAGTAATATCTGCCCGCTACAGAGTATGGTTTGCTATCGCCGCTGAACTCGACTTTTATCAATTGCTTTCCGTCAATTACAACTTCCTCAATGGCAGGATATATCTGTGGCTTAATACTTTCATAAACTGCTCTTGAAACATCCCTTAAAGACGATTCCGACACATTTTGTCCAACAACATCGCCGTTGGATTTGACTCCGAAATACAATGTACCGATACCATGCTTATTCAATATTGACGCTATGGAAACCATCGCCGCTTTTATCTCGCTCGTTGACTTTTTAAATTCAAGGGTTTCAGTTTCTTTTCCAAGATTCATTATCATATTACCTATTCCCAAAGTGACATTATTGTACCACGAAGTGACACTTTTGTCACTTAGCTATCCCAAATAGAATTACGTTACCGTCAATGCCGGAAACCTCAAACTGCCACGTTTTTGATTTATATTCTTTCATCCCTCATACCTTTTCTATCAAATTCTAATCTACATGATTATTTTTCGCTCTCTTTTTCCCGTTGTTGAAGATAAAACAAGGTTTTCTGTGTTTCTATTTCAGCGCGCAATGTTCTGGAACTCCACGTTTCGTTGAGCGCTTCCTTCGCATACCAATTTCGCGCTTCTTTATCCGGAACTTGCGAGCTTAAATCTTCGGTAATCATATCAAAGCTTGCCATTTAATTTATCCTTTTTTCCGGCCGGTTTCAAATTTTTGCCTCGCTTGAATGAACGTCAGTCCGACTATTTTCGCTATTGACTTAGATTTGTTCATGTATGCCTTCGTAATTTCACATTACATCAAAATGGAGATACAATCTCTTTTCCGTCGACCTTTTCTATATGCGTTACAATCATCCTGCGCTCCGCGTCCTTAATTATATACTAATCGTAATCGTAATTCAATAATTTTTTAAATTTTGGTTTACCCCGTCGCTTTTTTGGGGATTCGTCGGCGCCCATATGTGTCAATTTTATGAGGAGCGGCGCGGCGTATACAGCCCCATATGCGTCAATTTCTGTACGACAATTGTCGCGCCCCGATAAAAGCGGGAATTCCCGTTTTGAATATACTAAAATACTAAATGGCGTTCATGCAGGGACCTTATCGGGGGCTTGCGCCGGCGCCCATATGTGTCAATTTATAGCAAGGAGTAGCCGCAGCGCATATGCGTCGAATTTATTCGTCGGGGAGCGCGGCGGTATGTGTCCCATATGCGTCGAATTTATTCGTCGGGGAGCGCGACGGTATGCGTCCCATATGTCAATTTCTATGCGACAATAGTCGCGCGCATATAGCTCCATATGTGTCAATTTATAGCAAGGAGTAGCCGCAGCGCATATGTGTCAATTTATAGCAAGGAGTAGCCGCAGCGCATATGCGTCGAATTTATTCGTCGGGGAGCGCGACGGTATGCGTCCCATATGTGTCAATTTCTGTACGACAATTGTCGCGCGTATGTAGCTCCATATGTGTCAAATTTTTTTTTGACACATATGCGTCGAATTTCAAAAAAGCGACGGGGATGCTATTTTTAAAAATTGCGTTGACAAAAGGGCTCGGCATACAGTAAAATATTTTAGAAGAGAGAAATCGCGGAAATCGCATGGATAATATTTTTGAAATATTAATTACATACGCAGAAGGGAATAAATCATTATTTATTTTATTTAATGAAAGAGTTCCTGTCAGCCATAAGGCAGATCGTCGATATTTCATTATTTTTAAAGGCGCTATTTCATTAATCGCGGAAGAGCTGAGTAATCCGAAGGTAATTGATTATAATCGTTTTAGAATCCATAAAGATGCGGCTCTTTTATTAAAAAAAACATTATTATCATGGTATAATAAGCCGCTAAATCCCGATTTAATTCGATCAAATAATTTAATTATGAATATTTCGATTAATAATGAAAGCAAAAGAGACGTTATAATTGACGTTGATTATTTAAAATATTTTTTCCGGAATAATTTAAGTTATTTATATCCTCTTGATGACGATATTATAAAACTTGAAAAACTGGTTAATTATAAAAAAAAGATAAAACCGGAACCGGGCGCATCAAAATACAGCGATTGTTTATTAACGCATGAAAATAATTTTATTGAAATATCAAAAACAGGAACAAGCGATAATGTAATGCTCATTAAGTATTGCAATTTTTGCGATCATTATTTTTCTTTACATCAAATCGATCATCCTTATGGCGGATACGATGAGTGGTATTCTCCGATTGAAAACAGCGATATTATTTATATTAACAACAGAGAATATGATATGGTTAATCAATTTTCTGACATAATGATTGTTAAAGTGGAAAACTCGTTTTTTTTGGCGTCAAGAACTGACTATTATGCGCATAGATATTTGCATTCAAACATATTTGAGCATTAGTCTTCTTTGTATGCCGAGAACGCGAGGCGCGGCGCTTTTAAAAATTGGAGGAGACTATGTCTTTTGTAATGGTTGACGTCGAATCTGACGGGGCCGATCAGGGGCGATTATTCAATGATACGTTTTGAAAGAAGAAATGGGGTCGGCTCTTTAGTCAAAACAACGCATTGCCGTAAATAAAGCTATCCCGCCGGTCGTCTCGACGCGCCGCGTAAGCGGGGTTGGGGGATACAACAAAATATCCGCTATGATTATCTGACGTAAGCCAGTTGTTCAGACAGCTGATTAAACTTGGAACCAAACCACGGATCCAGTCTTGAAACCATATTTATATACGCGCCGGGGCTTATCGATCTATGCGCTTCCTTTACCGCTTCGATCAGATTGGGTTCGGTGGGGTTTTGGTAGTAGGCGATCAGTTTGGGCAATACGGTTTTTTCGAGTTGTTGTTCGGAATAGTTGGGGAAGTATTTTTTGCCCCATTTGAGGATTTCGACCGTAATCGCGCGGTCATAGTAAGCCTTGGCATCTTCATAGGTCAGGCCGGCGGCGGTTAGTAGTTCAGAGAGCGCCGTATCATAGCCGGCGGCGTCGGTAGAGTTCTCGGCAACGCCCTTAAACAAAAGAGCGCATCGTCTGAACACGCCTTCGGGCCCGTCGGGGAATTCCTCTTTGATAACTTTGGCAGCTTCGACATTTTCGATTTTGATTGGAGAATAGTAGGTGGCAACATAAAATTCGGTTTCGTCAAGCAAGCCTTTATCTTTTTCAATTTGAGCACATTTACTCTGAATATTACCACTTATCTCAAAAACAACATTATCACAAGAGCAATCATAAAATCCATTATCATCAACCACACTATAGGCTTTATTCGTCCGATTAACATCCGGAAGTCTGCAATTAAAACTTGTTGTATTCAAGCCCCCATTATTCCCCTGAGCAAAAATAGTTGTCTGTAACAACATAGAGACAATGACTGTCAAAACAAGTTTCCTCTTAGGATTAGAAAAGATTAACGACAATAACGGTTCAATAAATCGCATAAAATTACTCCTTTACCGAAGCGTTACAATAATTCATTTAAATTTCTCGCTCCGTATAGACATCTCATTATTATAATGTTTTTTTTCTCTTCATCTATTATATAAAAAATAATATAATTATCTACAATTAATTTTCTGTATTCATAGTTTTGCAGTAAACTATTGGTTACAGTTGGACACGAGTATGGAAAATCTTTTAATGAGTCAATTTTTGACTCTATTTTATTCAAAAGTTTAATAGCGACATTGCGCGAATCCAGTTCATTTGAGATATAAGAAAAAATATCTTCTAAATCTCTGTTTGCCAAACCGGTAAATTTTATTGAATAATTATTCATATCGTTTTTTTAATTTATCAAAAACTTCATCAGAATCAATTAGAGAAGTATCGCTACTTAATTCATCTTCAGCATCTTTAAGTTTCTTTACGGTTTCATATAATGCTATTTTTTTCTCGTATGTTTCCATGCTCATAATGACAAGATCGCCATATTCTCCTTTTGTTATATAAATAGGTTCCTGATTATTATGACAAAGTTTGGAAATCTCTTTAGTTTTTTTCAAATCGGTAATCGGCAGAATTGTGGGCATAAAATCCTCCTGTTAACGACTCTTTAGTTTTCTTGATTATGACATAATTAGTATTATTTTTCAATATTAATAAATTAAAATCATTAATAAATTAAAATCGGAAATTCGCCACAGACAATACTGAGAAAAAATACTATTTATAAAATAAACTTCCCATATTAAGCATGTCAACAGCCCATTCAAATATATCTTTCGCTACACCTTCAAAGCAGCTAAATAATCTTTTCTTGCTACCTTCTGATAATTTCCGCTTTTTATAGGCTTTTGTTAAATTACTTTTTGCATAGAGAATCCATTCTTTAGCATTATTCTCGTTCATAGACGGTGCGCCCCTCTCTTTCTATTGTTTTGTAAATGAGGAACTTATTATCTTTATTTTTTAAATAATCTTTATAGTTTTCTAAGATTATATCAACAGCTATATGTAGTCCTAATAAATTTCTATAGATTTTATTTACTATTTGTCTTTTATCTTTTATCCCGTTTTTTAGGATTAATAAGTCGTAATCGCTGTCGTTGTTGTCATCCCCTCTCGCTTTTGAACCGAATAATATGATTTTATCAGGGTCTATGGTATTTACTATTATATCTACAGCTTTATTTAGATTGTGATCAAGATTTATGTTATGCAAACTGATATTTTCCATATTTATACACCCGATTTGATTATAATTTTTTGCGTATGAAAAATCAACAACTAATTTCAAGCTATCCCGCCGTCGTATCAATGCGCCGCCTACGCGGGGTTGGGGGAGACAACAAAATATCCGCTATGATTATCTGATGTAAGCCAGTTGATCAGAAATTTGATTAACCCTAGAGGCAAACTCAGCGCTAAGATTTCTGATCATATTTATATACGCGCCGGGGCTTATCGATCTATGCGCTTCCTTTACCGCTTCGATCAGGTTGGGTTCGGTGGGGTTTTGGTAGTAGGCGATCAGTTTGGGCAATACGGTTTTTTCGAGTTGTTGTTCGGAATAGTTGGGGAAGTATTTTTTGCCCCATTTGAGGATTTCGACCGTAATCGCGC
>Ga0208940_1000472_pt1 | contig 50862 bp, 41 predicted proteins | sample AD_JPNNA6_MetaG_FD_184445 | JGI IMG/M metagenome (GOLD analysis project Ga0208940, IMG submission 184445) | Active sludge microbial communities of municipal wastewater-treating anaerobic digesters from Japan - AD_JPNNA6_MetaG (SPAdes) (version 2) | ecosystem: Engineered > Bioreactor > Anaerobic... | reverse complement strand
TCAGGCGCTTAATGGTTCCTTCAATAGGGCGATGGAGCCAGACTTTGATATCTCCGATCTTAGAGAGATGCAGGATATTGTCATTTAGAGAGAAACCACTCTGCGGATAGGTGATGCTATCGTACCATCCTCTGCCCTTGAAACGAGGATACCCTGGAAATTCTCCATTTTTGACCCTTCTGAAAAAGGCTTTGAGAGCTAGGTCTACCCTCTGGACAGATTCCTGGAGAACTTGAGAGTAAACTTCTTTAAGCTCTGGCTTTGCATCTTTCCAGATAGGAAGCATCCTCTTGGACTCAAAGTAGCTTATTGATCGGTCTTCTTGCTCCCAAGCAGTCTTTCGCAAAGCAAGTGTTTCGTTATAGACCCACCGGCATAGATCAAGATGCCTGTTCAATGTGGCAATTTGGATCTTTGTTGGCTTCAATCTATAACGAAACACTTTAGGCATCTTTTAGATAGAGACTTTATTGCCTAATAAGTCTTACGGTCGTAGATATGGGCTGTATCCCGCCAATGAATTGGCGGGGATTAGCCCTGAGTTCGTCCTAAAAAAAAGGACTACGCCAAAAGAAATCCAATAGACGATCGGCTCTACCTGACCCTTTGGAATGTGTCGATGAGCGCGCAACCGTTTTCTCCATCTTCAAGGTAATTCAATTCGATCGTGTCATTGGATATAATCGTGCCTATGTCGTACCCCTTATCGTATTCCGCTATGTAGAGCGTCTTATTATCCAGGGCGATTATTCCTGAGAACCCTTCTGCCCTCGTGCCCAGGTCTTCTGGAATTGAGCTGACATTCAGGCTTAAGTTGCCGGTGAAGAGCCGACCGGTCTGCTCGGAGATCGTCAAGATCATGATCCCGGTCTCATTTCTGGCCACGTAGCCCATTCCATTTTGGTACCCCTCGAAGGTACCTGTCCATGTTCCTACCAGATCGGGGACGTCTGCTGCTGATATCCCTATTATTGCCAGCACCACGCCCGCCGCAATCAACGCCGGTTTTGGGGACATAAAACACCTCCATTTAATTTGCAGCGTATTCTGATATTAATGTATTGCAATTTTCCCAATCGTATCCCTGCATTTATGGACGTAGCCAGGTCCGAATCTCCTTCGATCTGGCAAAATTTCCGGGGATCAAATGGCGTGATACGCAGCTGCAATTTGCCAGTGCCTTCATTTATGTCTCCCTGCCATCTTCTATTGGTATGCCAGATGGCAAAAGAATCATCCGTGCGGCCATTTCAGCCATCCGAGGCGACTCGACTATTTTTCCAGGGCGTCGATTTCATGAGCCCAAGCTCTTTGGTGCTGCATCATAATATATCGAGGTTAGCCAAACAGAAACTGCAAATATCCTCATTTATGGTCTTCAAGCACCTTTGCCATCTTTTTCTTCCAGGCAGCAACGTCGTCCATGTTCAGGACATCTATCGTTCCTCCCTGAAACTCTCCTCCGACGTCGCCCATGCGCTCCTCCATCCATCCCTCGATCTCCAGGTACAGGGACTTGAGCGCATCCAGGACCCGAGGATCGGCCTTCCAAAGCCCCCTCTGCTCGGCCTCCAGAAGCCTGCGGCCCATCTCCTCCATTGCCCATGGATTGTTTTCCTCGAAGAACCTGCGCATCTCCTCATCCATTATGAACGTCTTTGCGATGTCGTCGAATATCCAGTCGTCCACCTCCTGAGTCGTCGCCTCCCAGCCGTATACCCTGCCAACGCGCTTTGAGATGTCGCCAGCGCCCTTGTATCCGTGCCTCTTCATGCCCTCTATCCATTTGGGATTTAGCAGCTTGGATCGTACGACGCGTCGAACCTCGTCTGCAAGGTCGCGCACCTCCACGTGATCTGGATCCCTGGTATCCCCGTAGTATGCCTCCACATCCCTTCCGGAGACCTCCCTGGCAGCCATGGTAAGCCCTCCGTGATTGCCGAAGTAGCAGCAGCATCCGAAGAGATCTTTCTCATCCGTCGTGGTCTTGTTGAATGTGATGTCCACGGATCTGAGCTGCCTGATCATCTGATCCTGGGCCTGCTCCCCGAAGAATCCTTTTCCGTAGGCATATCCATTCCAGAAGATGAAGACGTCTGAGAGGTCCTTCTCTTTCTTCCATGCAGAGGCATAGACTGCCAGGTTGACACCGTTGCCGTAAGTTCCAGGCCGGCTGGCGAAGATGCGATGAGCAGGCCCGTTCTCAGAATCGTGTTTTCTCAGATAGTTCATCTCTGGCGGCTCATCCAGACCCGCGACCTCCTTCATGGCCTGATCCAACGTCTCGATGCAGTTGTAGAAGCAGTCCCTGATGATGCCGCTGACCCTGACGGTCAGATCGATCCGGGGCCTGCCAAGCTCCTGCAGAGGTACTATCCGGTATCCCTGCAGGCGGCCTGATCTCCAGACGGGCCTAACGCCGATGAGGCTGAACATCTGCGCCATCTGCTCTCCGTCGGCGTACATCACATCGCCAGCCATCCAGAACATAGCGACGTTCTCAGGAAATCGCCCGTGCTCAGCATGGTGCTTCTCTATCAGGCGGTCTGCAAGCTTTCCGCCGACCTCCCAGGCAGCCTCTGTGGGTACTGCTGACGGATCTAGGGTGAAGAAGTTTCGTCCGGTTGGCAGAACATCGATCTTTCCCTTGCTTATCAGGCCTGACGGTCCAGGCTCGATGAAACCTCCCGAAAAGCCGTGCATGAGGCTCTCGATCTCCTTTGACTCATCCATACGCCAGCAAAGCTCATGCACCCGAAGCCTAAGTGCGGAAAGCTCTCCGTTTGCCTCCAATCCCCGGGCGTTCAGGACGGCCATGAGCTTATCTGAGCCATTCTCCCCTTTCTCTTCAAGGTCTCTTTGCTGCAATATGGCAAAGACTATCTCCTTGCAGAGTTGATCCAGCTCCCGCAGGTCTTCTATCCTGGTGGTGACCTCTTTTCCAAGCAGCTTGGCGGCAGCCTTTCTCGCCTCCTGCCTCAGTATGGACCCGACCATATCCTGACGCCTCTTCCCCTCAGGCAGACCGCCGAATACGTGCATCCCATCTGGGATCTGGGTGTTGTAAAGCTGCGAGATTTTGTCGTGGGCCCTCTCCACAATATCTTCAAAGTCCCCACCTGATGCAATCAACTTCTCAAGCTGCATCTCATCTGCAAGATTGCTCTTCTCCAGGAGCTCGAGAATCAGATGTTCCAGGACGTGGGCCCGTCCTCCTTCGGAGACCTTTGCACGGTTGTACTCGGCGATCTTATCCTCGAGGTCCTTCAGCTCGCCGTAAAGATCGGAGTCGGTCATCACCGTCTGCATATGATCGACCAGGGCAGCATAGCTGCGCCGCTTGGCAATGGTCCCTTCAGGTGGATTATCCGAATTGTAGATGTAAAGATGAGGCATATCGCCGATGGCGATGTCGGGATAGCAGTCTCTTGAGAGGCCTACGGACTTTCCAGGCAGAAACTCCAGGTTTCCGTGCGTTCCAACATGAACTATCACATCGGCGCCGAAGCACTTCTCTATGTACCTGTAGGTGGCAAGGTACTGATGGGTGGGCGGGACCTCTGGATCGTGCAGTATCTTGCAGACCTGGCCGTCACAGCGCGATCCGGCACAGCCCCGTTTCGGCTGAGCGCAGACAAGGGCATTGCCATATCGCACTCCAGTGATCACAATCTTCCCCTGATAGACCATGGCCGCAGGAATCCCGTCCTTCTCCTCGCCGGGAGGACTTCCCCAGGCGTCGCACAGACGGCTCCGTACTTCGGAAGAGAGCCTGTCAAACCACTGCCTGTATTCGTCCACGCTCAAATAAGCGATAGCTCCGCCTTTGCTTACGATCTCCTCAATGGAAGTCCACCGGAACTCGGATACGGCCTTTCGGTTCATTATGGTCCCGATCAGCTCTTTGCCGTCTTTGGGCGGATCTTCCAGTGTGTAGCCGGCCCTGGCCATGCGTTCCATTATGCGGGCCACGCTCTCCAGGGTATCCAGGTGTGCGCCTCCGCCCACAGATGCCTCAACCGAGACGCAGGGATTATTGTGTAAGATGAATGCCACGCGCCTCTCTGAGATCGGCTTGCGCTTTAAGGCGATCCAGGCAGAGACCCGCCTGCGGATCCGAGAGGCCCTCTCCTGGATGGGCAAATGCCTCTCTACCAATGCACCATCGTCCACCGACCTATCGGTCACCCCCATGATGATGGGCTCGATGACCCCAGCAAGCTCGGGCATCGCCACAGACCAGCCCACCTCGCTGCTCGAGAGTCCGTGGATGTCTTTCATCCATTCCTCGTGGGTCTTATGGTATGCTACCAGTGGATGGAAGACTGGCACATCCAGATCCTTTAAGAGCCGGATCCAATCCCCATGGTCGTGTGTCCGGAAGACCGGCTGGAGGTTGATTACGGCATCGACCTTGCCCTTGAAGATCCTCTCTGCCACCTCTCCGCTGGACCAGGCCCCAAGATCGCTATCACCCATGCTGAAGCAGAATGCTGCAAGCACATCGAACTCGTGCTCCATCTCCCGGATGAGGGAATCTATCATGGATAGGTCGCCGCTGGTCCAGTAGTTGCGTCCGAACAATATTCCAACTGTTGGGCGATCTCTCTGGCCGTACCACTTCCTGTAATCTTCCAGTGTGGCAAACGGTGCAGCAGAGTCTGGATGGTACAGCCCGTGCCAGAGCAGCTCGGCTGGCGGCTCTGCCTGGAGGTCCATTCCCAGCGCCTTCTGGCAGGCGTATTTTAGCATGTTCTTGTAGTTCTCCGGTCCGCCGAATAGTACATACCTGTTGACTGTGGAAGTTACCTCCAGGGGGACGCTGGATAACGTCCAGTGGGATGGGTCTCTGCCAAATGATATTACAGGTATCTTGGGGTCAAGCGCGGGGATTATCTGGTCCCAGCAGGGATCGCTGGATGGGTGAAGCAATATCAACTGGGCTTTCTCGAGAGATTGGATGCATCTATTCAGGTCTGCCTGATCGCTTAATTGGGTATATGACCAAGCAGAAATGTCCATGGCCATCTCCTTGGCTCCCTCAAGCAAGAGGGGAAGTTCGCTGCTCCATGTTATGGAGACAATTTTCATATAGATCACTTTATTGAATTCTTCTCGGGAGGCGGTTTTTTTGTCGTGTCTCAGCCGATGCGGCCGAAAGGTGCCGGGATAGTCGCAACTGAATCGCCCTAAACCACATATCGCGACCCATCGATGGATGCCGCGCGCCTGGATTGCGATGTATCCTGAGGGCAGATCTCATATAGTATGAGTAATCAATAAAATTTATGCTTCTTACTAATAACTCTTTTGATTTGAGTGATAATAAATGGGCAAAGTATATCCTAAAAGGTGATTTAATAATACGATTATTTAGATACTCTTGGGCCTATCACGCTGCTGGGGAGATCACACTGCACCGTATCAACGCATGCGAATCGATCATATCTTGGGCGATTCCCCATTTCGATTCGGCATCTGGCTGATGCTACGGCCTCTTAAGGGACATCTGGCAAAAGCGGCATCGCCCATGCGATCTTTGAGAACGCTGCATCTGGAGGCGAGCGGATCTTTGCAGATCTCATCATTGATAACTCAAAACGGCTCCGATATGGCAAAGAGCTGTCAGATTGCTGCCAGGAATTGATATGATCGATCTCCTGCTTGAGGCGCTAAACACCACCGTCTCCACCATGATAACGGTATTTGTCATGCTCTTCATCACCGGGCTGATGTCCGAGATGGGAATGTTTCAGAGGTTATCCTTTCTGGCCCGCCCTCTGACCTCGGTTTCTCGTCTGCCGTCGATCTCTGCAACATCCTTTGTGATCAGCCTGGGATCTGCCCTGGCTGCAAACACCATGATAGCGAGGATGAGGGACGACGGGCACCTGAGCGATCGTCAGGCGTTCTTGAGCGCACTCATGAACGGCGTTCCAGTCTATTTCCGGGAACTGTTCACCTATCAGCTCGCCTTTGTGATACCCATCCTCGGAATATTCGTAGGCGGTGCTTATGCCTGCGTCGCCATCTCAACTGGTCTGATAAAGCTATTTCTGGTCGTAATCCTGGGCAGAGCCTGCCTGCCCCGCAGCCAGTCTTTCTCCTCGGAGGCTTTAGAGGTCGACTCGAGTAAAGACATACTGGAGGCGGCAAGAAAGTCCCTGAGGGGACAGATCAGGATCTTTCTGAGGATCGCAGGCCTTTACTTTTTCATGACTCTATTGGTCCTCTTCCTGAGCAGACGAGGCATACTCCAATCTATGGATGCCATCCCAATCGCACAGCTCTTTTGCATCCCTCCAGAGACCGTTATGCCTCTGGCCATTTACGTGGCCAGCCCCAAGGCAGGCATTTCCCTGCTCGGGCCTATGATTCAAAGCGGGGAGATATCCGAGGTCAAGGCCCTGATGGTGCTGATGCTTGGCAGCCTATTCATGCTTCCCATATACTCATTAAGGTCCTTGCTGCCGAATTACACCTCGGTATTCGGCATGAGGCTGGGGCTATCTCTGGTCTTAACCTCGACGGGGATCAGCGTCTTTGTAAGGCTGATTGTGCTGGCTTTGCTGCTGATAGCAGCCGGCTAATTGAATTCATGAACCTGGCCGCCTCTTGGATCCGCCTCCTTCTATATGATTTGATTATATCGCGTTTCCGATAGCGTCTTTGAGATGGAGATCGATAAAGGTCCGGCCTCTTTCATCCTCAAATCAGATCGGCTCATACTGCACTTGGGACCAGATGTATCTCAGTATTTGCAAAATGTAGATATAGAAATGGCTTTTTCATGCCAGATGGACGAAATACTTAAATAATTTGTTAGCATTAAATGCTACGGGGATATCTGATGGATCGCGGCTTTAGCATATAGTGCTATCAGCAATCAGTCCTTGCCACTGAGATATGCTTTATCATCTTCGTTGGCAAAGCGTTTACTGTCATCATCAGCTCAAGGTCAGCAGCATCCACCGGGTCAGAGGACGATAGTTTTTCCGAAAACCTGGCAAAATCCGATATTCCCCGTTCCAGGTGATGGATATGTCTGAGCTATACCAGAAGATGATTGACGAGGCCATGATGGCCCAGCGGGCAGACGTTGAGACGGTTAAGAAGAAGCGAGGTCAGACGTTTCAGATAAGCGATACCAAGGCCTACCTGGATGTCGTAAACAAGATGAAAGCAGTCCAGAACCAGGCTCAATCGGTCATAGATCTGCACGTGAAATCCGTGAACGCCCACTATGAGACCCTGAGTTCCCTCACAAAGGCAGTACGCCCAGAGGACGATCCATTCGTAGAGCACTATCAGACGCCGCCGATTCTGGAAATCCTAGGTGAGGAGGACTCAGGCTTCAAGAAGAGCCTGAGCGATTTCGTAGCCGCTATTCCCAGGTCCGAGGCCCTCATCGGTCTGGAAGTGGCCAGACGGTATGGAGGTTTCTACGGCCCGACCTGCGTCGTCGACTTCGCCCTGATACCAGGAAGCACCAGCAACATTGTTAACAGGATACTGCAGACCGTGGACATACCCGCACATCACAAGCAGGCCATACTGGCTGCCAAGTCATGGGGGATGAATACCTCCTACGGCTTTGGAGAGGTCTTTGCCAAGCAGATCGAGGCTGGAAAGACCCTCTCTCAGGCCAGCGAGATGGAGGTTGAGATGATCCAGGCCATCTACAGGGAGCCGATAGAGGCCCAGGCCAGGTTGATGGACGAGGCAGGTCACAGTTCATTTGACGTCAGGAAGTACATGCATGAGTACAAGCGCAGAATGGCCCCTGTCGTCAGAGCAGCCATGGACGATGGCGTGCATTACGGGAACATCGTGACAGTTCCTGCCTACTGCGTGGGCGATATCTCCCACCACATATCCCAGTCCACCTTCAATATGTGCAAGGACGACGTGATAATGGCCTGCATCGAGGCAGCAACCGAGGTCATGCAGTCCACATTGAACAGAGCTGTCAGCTCCTTCAAGAACGAGTACCAGCCCTTATCTCTGGCCACAGGAGCCGCAGCTTGCGCTGTTGAGCGCATATTGGAGCTGGACGGCTTCAACGCTCCCATGGTCGTGGACCTCCTGACCAAGAGGTTCCACAACTTCGTGCAGCTCTACCCGACCAGGAGCGCGGCAGCCGAGCTTCACAACTGCGACTTCATGGACATGATATACCGGGGCTGGAAGATCATGGATCGGACTATGCGTGCCAGAAACGGCCAGAAGACCAAGCTGGTGCCAAGGGTCTCGGGATTTGCGGTCGACCTGGATCCAATTGAGGCAAACCAGGTGCTGATGAACCCTCAGAGGTATGCTTACCCCGGTTGTGCTATCACGGTCAGGTTCTCAGCGCTGATGAGGCTGGCTGATTATCCATGCCTGCTTACCAGCGAGCCGGTCACAGCCACGATGATGACCAATATAATCGCTCTGCACAAAGAGGTACCTGCTGCCCCGGCCAGGACGTGCAAGGACTGCGCAGCTGCGTCTCTGATGGACTTCAGGCACGCCTACTGCCAGTACAAAGAGGCGGTCTGATCGGATCTAAAAGAAGGGATTCGATATGAGATGCTACCTCTGTGCCCTGGAAAAGAGGGATAGCGATGCAGTGGCCATATGCATAGTATGTGGAATGGGGGTTTGCATGGATCACCTGGTAAGGGAGGAGGTCGAGGTCTGGGAGGGCGGCTATCCCTTCCCCTCCAGGAAGCTCAAACGCAAGCTGCCCCGGATCCTTTGCCGGCCCTGTTACAGCGTCTATCATGAGGATTGAGCTTTATGTCACTGATGAGACGATCGCTGGCTGAGCTTGTGGGTACATTCATCCTTGTCTACTTCGGAGCCGGGGCTGCTGCGGTAACCCTGATGATCTCCAGAGGTGCCGTCTCGCCAAACCAGTTCAACATAGGAATCGGAGCTCTGGGCGGTCTGGCCGACTGGCTGGCCATAGGGATGGCCTTCGCCATAGCCATAGCTGCCTCCATATACGCACTCGGCAGGATCTCCGGCGCCCATCTAAATCCGGCTGTCACAATTGCCCTGTGGGCGATCAGGCGATTTCCAGCTGCCGAGGTGGCTCCTTACATCCTGGCCCAGCTGGCCGGAGCCTCTCTGGGGTCCCTCCTATTCGCGGCATCCGCCGGCATGGATGCTGTGATGGTAGGTGGCCTGGGAGCTACTGCACCGTTTCCGGGGATCACCCCTGTGCAGGCTATACTGGCTGAGCTTGTGGGCACTTTTCTCTTGATGCTTGTCATCATGGGGATTGCGGTGGACGAGAGGGCCCCTCCGGGATGGGCAGGCATTGTTATTGGACTGACGGTAGGCGGCATAATAACTACAATCGGAAACATCTCCGGAGCATCGCTCAACCCTGCCAGGACCTTCGGCCCATATCTGGCAGACCACATCCTGGGCGGAGCGGTGATGTGGGGGCACTATTACATCTATGTGATAGGTCCGGTGGCCGGAGCCCTGATCGCAGCTCTTCTCTACGATTACCTCTCAAGAGAATGAGGCTGCCAGGGTTCTCTCTTTTTTTGCCTGATAATTTGCCCTCAGCTCGCGTCGAAAGCCGCATGCTTTTTCCAGCGGTCTTCATGCTCCGGCTGCTGCCTGATGATGCTTGCTTTTCTGTATCGGCATATCGGCTCTCGATAGGCTCATAAACCATACGGCACGACAACATCACCGTGACCCCTCGAGAAAGGAACGTCGGGACCTATGACCGCATATCAAGGGCATTTCTCGCATCTTTGCTGCTTGTGGCAGGCCGCTACTGGGTCTCCATGGACTGGCAGATCCTTCTCTACCTGATGGCTCTGCTGCTGGTCATAGAGGCTGCCACCTCCAGTTGCGGCCTGTACAGCTTGTTCAAGGTCAATACTTGCGAGCGTGTGAAGACCAGGGGTCAGAGACAGACCATGCTGATTTCCCTCTTTCTCATCGTGATGATCCTTGTTGTTGGAAGCGCTATCAGCTCCATGATGACCAGGCAGGCTTTCCTGGACGATGTCTTATCTATGGAGCAGGAATTGAGCCGCGCGTTGAACGCCACATATCCTGGAGCAACGAATCCTGTGGCCGCCTTCGAGGATCTCAACAGAACTTCCGGCGCCTTTGCCGATAAGTACTCACACTATCGCCCGGTGATCATCCGGTCCGATTCCAGCTTTGCGGGAGATCTGCAGAATATATCCTCAATCATGACGAGAGCGAGGCCGGTGTTTTATTCCGGTAACCTGACTTCGGGAAGGGCTGCTCTTCAACCGATGGTCTCCGTCCTGCAGGAAATGCTTGACCGAAACGGCCTTGGTTGAGTCTGCTTTGCTCCCTTTCCACCGTTTGGCCCTGGTCTCAAACCCGGCCATTTGAAAAAGCATGAGCCACCAGTCCTGCATCTCCATTTCGCGTGATCTGCAGTCCGGGGTTTTTCAGGAGACCCTGTGTTCCTGGTGAAATGAAACGAGCGTCTCCCCATGCACCCGGATCGGCTTAGTCATCGGTGACTGCCAGGATATCCTGCCGTGTTTTAGCTGGTCATCAGGCGCTATTATTCTGAGCGGGCGTATCTTCAGTTCAAGGTCGTCCTGGGCCATTGTCCAGAATACGTAGCTCCCCTATCCCTTCATACCATCACTTTGGTTCGGCACTCTCCAGCAGGACCTCTCCTCGGCTATTGTTCTCGAACTGGTTGCCTTCCAGGAGCACCCCCTGGCTGCCCGGGTCGATATTTATCCCGTAACCTCCATTTCCTCGCAAGACGTTATTGCGCACAATGTGGTGGGGGGCATTGTAGAAGCGAATTCCATCGTAGCGGCTCCAGACGATATCGTTGCTGGTCAGCGTGCAGTCTGTGGAGTTCAGCAGGCCGATCCCATCATCACCGCTTCTATTCACCATGTTGCCTTCTATAGCGATCTGGTGGCAGTCATTGAGATATATCCCGTACTCCTCGCTTCTATCCATATAATTTCCTGATGCTGTGCCGTTATCGCATCGGTCCAGGTTTATACCGTATTCGTTATCGTATAGACGATTTCCCTCAAGATTCCCGGCGGTCTCGTTCTCAAGGCTTATCCCCAGTTCACATTCTGCTACCTGGTTTCCGCCTGCCAGGTTGTTCGTCCCACCCACCAGGCCAAGCCCTATCCTGCTGCCGTCAACGGAGTTGTTGATAAGCGCGCTTTCGGCAGACTCGTGCAGCATGACCCCGGCTCTCAGGTTCTCTGACAGGTTATTTGCCTCCACGGCGCAGGATGTGGCCGCCTCCAGCTCAATCCCGGCAGCACCGCAGCCCATGATGGTATTTCGAATCACCCTCACCATCGAGGCCTCTTCCAGGACGATCCCGCTTCCTCCGCTCTCCAGGACCTGGTTCTCCTGGATGGTGCCGTCTGCTCCTCCCATCACATATATGCCAACATAATTCCCCTGTATCTGACAGCCCTGTATCAGGAACTGTGATGAGAGCACCTTGATAGCGGCATCCCTGGCCATATCTCCACAGCCCTGGGCAGAGAAGTTCTGCACGGTCACCTGGGGAGAAGTTATGGTAACGGCAGATCCCTGGCCAGGCAGGATGAGGGTGGCAGATCCATTGACTGCAATCAGAGATAGGCATCTATCGATCACCACCGCTTCCTCGTACTCTCCTGCCTCCACCTCCACCCGGTCTCCCGGGCTGGCGGACTGCACCGCTTCCTGTATGCCGGCGAAGTCACAGCCATCTGGGCATACCGTCAAGGTATCTGCAAGTGCGGTGGAGGCGGGCGAAGAGAGCATCACCGCCGCCATCACTGCCAGACGCATCTGTATTTCAATCCCCTTAATCATACAATACCTCCCAGCGGTAGTTCGGGAACGGCTGAATAAGAGGGCAGCTGTCTTCTTCTGCTCCCATGGTATGTGGGTGGTCGCAGACCCCATCGTCATTGCCGTCAGTTCGCCGATCGTCCTCCCAGAAGTTGCCCAGGCTGCCGTAGAAGAGGCGGCCGCGATAGGTATAATTCATCTCGGGGGTCGTCCAGACGTTGCTGGATATGAAGCTCTGGACGTGGTAGAGGTTGCCGGCAAATGTGTTCAATACTATCCGGTTCCCGCTCGACTCAGCCGGGTATATCCCCTCGTCAAGGCAGAGCGCGTAGGTGTTTTCGGTTAGGTTGTTCATGGCGAGCAGATTCTCTGCTGAGAGGTCCAGGCGAATCGCATACATCGATCCGCCGACCTGGTTTTCAGTTACATTGTTTTGGGAGGACCTCTCAAGGCCGATTCCGGTGGAACTGGCGTGGGCATGGTTGGCGCGGATCCGGTTGCGGGCGGAATTGACAAGCGATATACCATTGTCCGAGACCTGCATGTGGCAGCCGGTAATATTGTTATGGCTGGCTCCATTTAGGACCAGCCCCGTCTTGCCCTGTTCTATCGTGCAGAAATAGACCCGGTTTTCATGAGACGATGCAAGGCCGATCCCCACTTCGCATTGCCGTATGCTATTCGACGTCAGATTATTTCCGTCGGATTCGTTCAGGTATATGGCCTGTGTCGATCTGTTGACGGCATTTCCCATAAGCTGGTTACCGGAAGAGCGAAGCAGGTATGCTCCCTGTCTGGAGATCCTTTGTATCTGGTTTTCTCGGATGGCATTTAAGCTTGAGTTGTCCAGGACGAGCGCGTTTGGGCTATCTGCAACGCTATTTTGTGCAAGGAGGTTTCCTTTAGTCAGCGTGAGCCCTATCCCGCCTATGCCATTTCCCTCCAGCAGGTTGCCGGCGATGGTGTTATTGCTGCCGGCAAGTATGCTCATTCCCCATTCCGAGCTGAGGTCGATGCGATTGGATGATACGTTATTTTTATCGGACTCCTGAAGGGATATGCCGGTTCCGTCTATAGTTTGTGATATCACATTGCCAAGTAGGGTGTTTGCATGGGAGCTCTGCAGTTTGATCGCACCTTCTTGGTTTTGCCGGACGTCGTTTGCGGCCAGGACGTTGGAGCGGCAGTAGTACAGGATCGCCCCGTATCCGTCGTTGGCTGCCAGAGTATTGTTCTCGATTGTGTTTTGATCCGACTCGTAGAGGTAAATGGCATAATCGTTCCTGGTGCACAGGTTGTCCGACACGCGGTTATGCTCAGACCTGTATGGGTAAATCCCATAATCGTTGTTCGTCGCCAGGTTCTTGCTCACCAGGTTCTCAGCGGTATCTGAGAGCACAATCCCATAGTCGTTTGTATCAACCAGGTTGCCGATGATAGCGTTTCCTGACGCACCCGAGATCTTTATCCCTATTCCCATGTTGAGGCTGGCATTATTGTCCTTCAGGGAGTTGTTGCTTGAATCTATCAGCAGAATGCCGGCATGGTTGTTCTCGTACACCTTGTTCTCGGACAAGATGTTGCCGTCCGATCCCAGCAGGACCGCTCCTCCGAGGTCGTTTCTGCAGATGCCGTTTGAGGACAGCGTATTGTTGTAGCCGGTCATCAGAAGGCCCACACAGCTGCCTGAGAGCATGCAGCCCTCAATTGTATTGTTGTCGGATGATATCTTCAAGGCTGCCCTTGACCAATCCCTGGCGCCGGTGATTTCCAGGTTCTTGATCCAGATCCCATCTACGGATATTGATAGTCCGTCCTCCCCGATCGGAGCTATAATGACGGGACGTCCACGACCGCTGTCAACACCCTGCAAGATGACCGTCTTGGTCAGGTTCACGCTCTCGTGGTACTGGCCGCTGCGAATTTCTATGATGTCGCCGATGCCAGCCGCTTCCACAGCAGCGCATATCCTCGAAAAGTCGCCTCCATCTCCAACCGACCAGGTGGCTGATTGAGCGCAGCACTCAAGCATCAGGCACGCCACCAAAAACGAGACGCCCGTCAGGGCCCGATCTCGATCTGTATCATCCAATCACATCACCTTTTCAGGTCCTGCAGATCCTGCTGGAGATCGCTGCTAAATCTTGCTCCGTCAAGTATGGACACAGAGATGCTGTGCAGCGTAAAATCATCGTAGACGATCCTCTCCAGGTTCGCTCCGCTGAGGTCCACCCCCCGCATCATGACCATTGTCAGGTCGGCCTCTCGCAGATCAGCGCCTTTGAGGCTGACGTTATCCAGCAGTACCAGCTCCATCCTGGAATTCTTGAGGATTGCAGAGGTCAGGTCCACCTCCCGCAGAAGGGCCGGACCCTGGATGACCATCCTGGGCATTATGGCGCCGCTCAGGTTGCAGCCGACCAGGTTTGCGTATTGCAGCCTGGCTCCTGACAGGTCCGCTTCCCTGGCAGTCACGCGGTTGAATACGGCGTAAGGCAGCTTTGCCCCAACCAGGCTGCATCCGGAGAGGTCGGCCTCAGTCAGATCCGCATAGGAAAGGTCAGCCCCATCAAGGCTGGCATTCTGAAGGTCTGCCCTCATGAGAAAGGCCCGGGTGAAATCCGCCTCTTCCAGGTCCGCTTCCCGCATGACGGTCATATACAGCTCAGCCCTGGTAAAACGGCTGGACCGCAGATATGCTTGGCTCAGGTTGGCGAAGGCCATGTGGGCGCCCAGGAAGTTTCCCCGGGGGAGAAATATGCGGCTCAAATCAGCTCCGTACAGCTCTGCACCATAGAGCCGAGAATCGGACAGGTCGGCTTGGGTGAGCACCGCATCGGTGAGGACTGCGCAGGTGAAGTCCGCCTCCCTGGCCCGGGCATTGGTCAGGTTGGCCTTCTCCAGTACTGTCCGGGTCAGGCGGGCTTTGTCCAGATCCGATCCGGATATGTCTGATCCGGTCAGATATGCCGAAGTCATATCCGCTCCGGTCAGATTCGAACCGGTCAGGACGGCTTCGGTCAGCCAGGCAGATCGCAGATACGAATAGCTGAGATCGATCCCTGCCAGGTCCAGGCCTGAGAGTTTTGACTGGTTCAGATGAGCACCAGATGCATCTATTCCCGCCAGATCAGCTCCCCACAGGTCGGATCGGTCCTTTAGATCCGCTGCCATTGCCGGATTCAGGACAACCGCCACCACCAGAACCAGCTGATACAACAGCCGAGGCTCGATCTCAATCCCGCGTTCGCTCACCGTTTTTTCTCTCATCATGAGCTCATCAATGTCAGATGCTCTGAAGCGCACTTCGCAGCCCCGCACTCATCGTGGCCCCTTGAAGCTGGCAGGACTTCAGTGCGGCCAGGGTGGAGTTGTCGTAGACGATCCTTGTCAGATCAGACCAGGAGAGGTCAACGTTCATCAGGAATGCCACCTGGAGCTGCGCCCCCTCAAAGCTGGCCCTGGAGAAATTGCAGTTCTCGACGGCAAACCTGCTGATCTTTGCACTCTTAAAGCTGGCCTCCTGCGCCTCCACATCCTGCAGATAGACCCCCTTTATGGTCGCGCCATCAAAAATGGCCCTCATCATATTATTTCCGACGGATTTGGTCGAATCCAGATACGCTCCGGTGAGATCTGCCATGCTCAGATCGGCCTGCGAGAGATCGGTTCTTACCAGACGTGAGCCTTTGAGGTTGGCAAATGAGAGATCGGCATTGGTGAGATCGGCATAGGATAGGTCAGCTTCATTCAGCCCGGCACCGGTGAGGTTGCACCTGATCATGTACGACTTGGTGAAATCCGATCTTGACAGGTCAGCTCCTGCCAGCTGGCAGGAATAGAGTTCAGCCCTGGAGAACTGGCTGCGTGAGAGGCGAGCCCCTTCCAGGTTCGCCCAGTTGAGGGTTGAGGCCAGCATGTTGGCCTTAAATAGACGTACCCTGGGCATTTGAGCTCCGGATAGGTCGGCTCTGTAAAGCCGGGCTCCTGTGAGGTCGGCATCGGAGAGCTGAGCATCTCTGAGGCCTGCATAACTGAGGTCGGCCCCTGTCAGGTCGGCTCCTGAGAGATCAGCTTCATTGAGCAGAGCATAGGATAGCCTTGTCTGTGACAGATCTGCTCCGGTGAGGTTGATCCTGGTCAGGTTTGCGAAAAACAGATCTGCGCCATGCAGAATCGCTCCATCCATTCTGCTCTCCATGGCCCTGGCCTCCGAGAGCACGACACCGGAGATGGCTGCACCACGGAGGTCAGCCCCCATGATATTGGCGGCGGTAAGGTTTGAATTCTCAAGCGATGCTCCCCTGAGGCTACAGCCTCGCAGCAGGGCACGGTGCAGTGAGCATTCCGAAAGGTCGGCTCCTTCGAGAAGGGCACTTTCCAGGTTGGCTCCGTCCAGGTTGGCTCCGCTCAGCGTCGCCTCGCGGATGTCGGCTCCGGTTATGGTTGTCTCCCGCAGATCAGCCCCCAGAAAATCGGCAGACGTCAGATTGCTCTTATGCAGATTGGAGTAGGAGAAATCTGCATCTCTAGCATCAAGATCTCGAAGAGACGCACCTTGGAGGCGGCATGCTGTCAGATTTGATCCTGTCAGATTGGAGCCGGTCAGGTTGGCTCCGATCAGGCCTGCTCGATCGAGATCCGCACCGCTGAAGTCCGAGCCGCAGAGGCTGGCGCCGTTTAGCCTTGCGCCTCGCATATCCGCCCCAGCTCCCTCGACCATATTGAGCTTGGCATCCTCGGCTATGATCTGGCATGCACTGGCGTAAGATAGGTTTGCTCCGGTCAGGTCAGCACTGCATAGGTTTGCGCCGCTCAGATCTGCCCCGCACAGGTTTGCATTTCTGAGGTTGGCTCCTTTCAGCCATGCGGATCTGAGATGAGCTCCTCTGAGGTCAATCCCCGTGAGATTCGCTCCGGAAAGGTCTGATTGGTTTAGATGTGCTCCCATCAGGCTCTGTCCTGAGAGGTTAAATCCTGTCAGGTCCAGCCGGTCGGCCGGCAGGACCGCATGATTCGCGGCGCAGCCAGCCAATGTCAGGGCGATGCACACAATCATGCTCCAGAAGAGAGGTCTCCTCCGGTCTCTGAGCAGCTCGTAGTTGGGCGATCTGGTTGGCTCTTCACTTGAATCAGCGGATCTGCTCATGATCTATTCATCACACCCCATGTATCTGGAGGCCTGAATTGTCTCCTTTTTTGCTCTTGCACATCCGGTCTTTTTTCGCCCATCATCAGATCCTGCCCGAACCGGTCCACCCTTTTTGCCGACGCCAGGCATAGTGACGATTCTATCTGTACCTCTTCAGCTGGCTGAAATGCAGTGCATCATTTCTCTGGCTCGATATCGGAATCGCCGCTTCTGAAGTTCGTTTAGACCGCTTCCATCGTATGTTTAGGCCTATTGCCTTTCCGGATATCCTGGACTTGCTGCTCACCATTTCTCCAATCCTTTCACAATACTCAGTCAGATCAATCTCCATTCTGGGTTTACCGAATCAAGATATTTAAAATCTGTGAAACTGTAAGGCGCCTTGTAGTATCCCTCCTCTTCCACGATGCCGTAGTAGCTATCCACTGCCAACCAGGTGTTCGGGACGGATGGATCTTCCACAACGACCCACAGATGTCCCTGGTTTTGGTATTGAGCCGGATCGAACAGGTAGGTCACATTGTATCCAAAGCTCCGGTATATCTCATCCAGCTTCTGCGATCCGTCATAGCACATCCCCAGGGGAGTCACCGGAAAGATGACGTATCTGCTGGCCGTATTGATGAACTCCTTATCTTTGGTCCTGCTGTATGTCCTGTTCAGCTGGATCGCATTTGAGGGGAGCACCTTGGTGGGGCCCGCGTCTTTTTCGGGCGGGTCCATCCAAAAATCTGCCAGCCTGGCAGCTCCTCCGTTCGGGGTGAGGTAGACTTCCTTTTGTGACTGGAACCTCACGGTCACGTAATCGCGACTTGGCGTGGCGTCGTATCCGTGAGTAGCCAGGAAGAACGCCAGGTCGTCGACTGTGATGCCTATATCCTCATAGCTTGATAGCAGCAACCACAGGTCGTTCTCCTCACCCCCGTCGGAGACCGGAAGGAACAATAAAAATATCAGGACCAAGATCGCGGCCGCTTTCATCGTATCCTCGGCTGGGGTGGCCATCCTGCGCAGAATTATGACGCTTTGTCGGATATAACCTTTTGGCAAAATTTACCCCATGCTCCAGTGACTTTCCCATTAAAACCATGTCCTACTGCGTGATGAAACCCAGTATGTCTTATTCAACTGATTAAATTAGTGTTGAATCGATCTTCGATACGGTATCATATAACTCCGCCCCGCCTCTCCGAGTTCGCTTGGGCGGCATATCTGTGCCGAATCTCTCGACGCAAGAGCCATCGTTCTTGAAAAGGCCATCGTGATCAGTTGGCTTGTCACATAGAATGCGGAGAAATCGCTACCCTCAAGAGATCCTCACGAAAAGATCATCACCAGGGATAGGCAGAAGAGCGATGAAGACGTCTCACGAATATATGGCCGATTTAATCGATCTTGAACCTGGGCTGCTCTACGGGGAGGATCCTCGCTGGCTATTCCGCTGGGGCGACAGGCTTGTGGCCTTCAGCATAGTCTTCGAAGTTGTGCGATCAGAAGACGGCGATTATCCTTACACCGTCGAGGCCCAGATCATGGCAAGGCCTGAGGACATTGATGAGGATGTCTTGGCTTCTCTGGAGGACTGGCCTGCCGATCGGGAGGCAGCTGTCCTGTCGGTCTATCGGCAGCTTGGCGGGATACCCTTCAACGTGGATGCGGTGCAGCCCCCGAAGAGCTCCTGCGGGATGTCAAGCTTCGTTGCCGACAGCGCGATAAAGCAAAGCTCCGGGATGGAGGTGCGACATTTCAGGGACCAGGAAGAGGCACGCAGGTTCATAAAGGATTTTTATGCCGTCTATGCCTACGTGCTTGCAGGGTTCATGGATGAGATATTATCGTCCACCCTGGCTGCTGGAGGCACCGGTCGTGATAGGCTGAGATGCCTCTTGAAGGATTCTTATGCCTCCAGAGAGTAGTAGTACTCCCCGAGATCGCGCTGTGTCCGGTCCAGGCGTGAGCCCGGTTTATTGACTCTTGGCCTGTGCGTATCCTCATCACGGCGGAAGGTGATGCCGATGGAGGACAAGAACCGGTTCATTCCGTCGCGCATATCGGTGGGCGGATGGGCTATGCCTTTGACTCCAGGAATCCCATCAAAGACCATCAGCCTCTCAGACAGCAGGTCGATGGTGTAGATATCGTGGTCCACCACCATGACCGCCCTCTCAGTGGCCTCGGCGAACCGGCGCATGACCTTGGCAGCCAGCATCCTTTGCTCCACATCCAGGTGCGCAGAGGGCTCGTCGAGCAGGTACAGATCGGCTTCGCGGCTGAGGCAGGCTATTATGGCCACACGCTGCAGCTCGCCTCCGCTCAGGTTTGATAGGTTCTGATCATAGAGCTTCTCAATGCCCATGGGCCTTATCAGCTCAGCCTGGTAGTAGCTGGAGTCAAAGTCATGCGACAGATCCCGAAGGAGTCCCTCGACAGTGATATCCGACTCTGCCTTGAGGTATTGCGGCTTGTACGAGATCTTCAGCTTTATGTCCAGAGTGCCGGTGGTGGGCTTCTCAAAGCCCCCTATGATCTTGATATACGTGGTCTTGCCGATTCCATTCGGTCCTAAGATCCCCACCACCTCGCCCCGTCGGATGGTCCCGGCCTCAGCAGCCAGCTGAAAGGCCGGGTAGCTCTTTGTAAAATCGTCGTACGAGACCAGGGTGGGTATATCCTTCTCCTGTCGTGGGGCATGAACCTCGAACTCGATGGCCTCTGTCCGCACCCGCACGTTCTCTTCAGGAAATACGCCTTTGAGATACTGGTTTATGCCCACCCTAACCCCTTTGGGCCTCGTGATGACACCATAGGCACCAGGCGATCCATAGACCAGATGAAGGGAGTCTGCCAGCAGGTCCAGCAGTGCCAGATCGTGCTCCACCACCATAACTGCCCTGGTGGATGCCAGCTCCTGAAGGGTGCGTGCCGCGATGATGCGCTGGTGGATGTCCAGGTAGGGGCTGATCTCGTCGAAGAAGTAGAAGTCAGCATCGCGGGATGCCGCGGCTGCGATGGCCACACGCTGCAACTCGCCACCAGACAGGCCGGAGATCTCGCGGTCCAGAAGGGCTGAAAGCCCAAGCACCTCAACCAGGCCGTCGAGCGCACCCCGCTCATCGGTCTTCTCCAAGAGCCCGCGGACCAGGCCGCGGTAACTCTGGGGGATACGGTCCACGTACTGGGGCTTGTAGGCGGTCCTTATGTTGCGATCTGCCACCCTCTTAAGGTAGTCCCCCATGGCCGAGCCTGAGAAGCGGTCCAGGACCTGGTCCCACGTGGCATTGCTGCCCAGGTTGGGGCGAAGGATCCCGGTCAGTATCCCCACGGCAGTTGATTTGCCGATTCCGTTGGGGCCTAGCAGGCCTGTTACCTTTCCCTCCAGCGGTATCGGCAGTCCGTAGAGGGCGAAGCCGTTCTGGCCGTATCGGTGGACTGGGGCCTCCATCTCCTCGGGTAGGTTGACGATGCTTATCGCGTCAAAAGGGCATTTGCGCACACAAATGCCGCATCCCACGCAAAGGTTCTCTGTTATGACCGGCTTTCCCTCGACGAATACCACGGTCTCGTCGCCGGTCCGTACCGGCGGACAGAAGTACTCGCACTCTTTGGCACACTTCCTGGGTTGGCAACGATCCTTGTTGATCACTGCTATGCGCATGGAGGCCCTCCACTCTTTCAGTTGAGCAGGACGGTCCAGGTCACCGCCCAGAGATCCACAGCGATGAACTCAACATAGAGCCAGTCCTTCGTCTTGAACTCGGCGACATTGATCCCCAGGAACGGATATACTGCTTTTTGCACCAGATAGGTTATCAGCAGCAGGTTCATCAGTATGAAATGCCACTCCAGCTTGGCTTCCCGAAAGACAATGTTCGTGCCGTCTCCCAGGAAGTAGAAACAGATCACGCCGGCCGCCACTCCCAGCAGCGCTGCGTAAAGGGTCTTTTTTATGCCTTCTATCTGGGCCCTCCTCCGCTCCGCTGGGGTCTTTCTCTTTGGAATCTTGGGGGCTGGCCGGTCTGCGGGGGAAGCAGAGGCAGGGGTCTGGCCAGCCTCACCCTTATCCTTTTTCTTATTCTTGGCCATCGGATCTCCGTTGGGGAAGTCACATCCAACGATAATAGCGTTTTGGTCCATGATGCTCGTGGACATTTTCGTAGGAATGGACTGATGGCGTCGGCCAGTTTAAAAAGCATAAAAATCCAGATTGATCCTGAAATTCGATGACAGCGGCTCAGCTGCCACTATCTAGGGCGGCGCGGAAATTGTCGCCTGGGGAAGGCAAAATCCAAGTAGTTTAACCGGACAAGCATAGAGGGATGGGAGCTTATATCGTAGCTGATTCGTCGGTCTTCATACTGGGAAAGGAGCTGCCCGGCGAGGTGATCACCGTGCCCTCCGTGGTCAGGGAGCTCAAGGATATCCGCTCAAGGATGAGGTTTCAGATATCCGATATCCGGGTGGAGAGCCCATCAGGTCGGTCGCTGGCCCGTGTGAGGATGGCGGCGGAAGAGACCGGCGATCTGCGTGCGCTCTCAGCCACCGATCTTGAAATCCTGGCCAAAGCTCTGGAGCTGGGGGCCGCGGTGGCCACGGACGATTATGCCCTGCAGAACCTGGCAGCTCATCTCGACCTGAAAATCGAGCCTGTGGCGCAGCCAGGTATCAGGAGGTCGCGAGTACGCAAGCAGAGGTGTTATGCCTGCAAAAATGCATACGAAGGCGACTCCTGTCCGGTCTGCGGGACACCTCCCCGAAGTGGAAAGGCTGCTAGAAAAGGCTGATACTATGAAGAATATCGAGAGTTTGATCAGAAAGGCCACCGAACTGAAGTCCGAGGGTCTGGTGGAAGGCCAGATCTCTGAAGAGCTGAATGTCTCCAGGGAGACCGTGACCTGGCTGCTGACCCATGGCGAGAAATCCGTTGAGGCTGGAGGGCCCAAGGACATATCAGTCGACTGGTCAGAGATAGGGAGGAGTGCGTTTAGGCTGAACAATATCTCTCAGGCCCTGACCGAGCTGGTCTACGAGGTCCTGGGAGAAAGTGACCTGGATGTCGATGTTGTGGTAGGCATAGCCCTCAGCGGTGTGCCTCTTGCCAGTCAGGTGGCCACTCATCTGGATGTCGATCTTGCGGTCTATATGCCCAGCAAACAGGTAGCTTCTCAGGGTACCGATTTTCATGGAAATCTCAGCGTCAACTTCGCCGGAGTAAACGGCAAGTGCTGCGTGATCATCGACGACGTGATAACATCCGGGCGCACGCTTGAGGAGGCGGTGGCCTATCTCGAGGAGCATGGGGCAAAGGTCAACGCGATCGTGGTGCTGATCGACAAGAAGGGCGGAGAGAGGGTCTCCGGAGTAAATGTCCGCTCGCTGATGAAGGTTTTGAGGGTCAACTAAAAAAGGGCGCGCTGGCGGCAAGAGACGGATCTGGCTGCACTGAACTTGCCTTCAGCCATAAGTGCAGCCGGCTTGGACATCGGTTGGGTGGCATATCGGCTCGATCTGGCCCGCGAGCCGGTCAAAGCCTCCCTCTTTCCAGCTCAGCTCTGGAAAAGATCGTGCGACCGTCATAGACGATCTTTTTTATCCGGTGGTATGGTATCTCGGTCTCTCCAACCTGAAAGAAAGAGCGCCCCGGGACTATCTGGTCGGCTCGAACCGTGATCGTGTCATTGGGAGCACCCCGATGTACTATCTCTACCTGAGCCAAAGTGAGGTCAAGCCCGCGCCATCTGATCTCGTTGAGCACCTGCCGGGGATGCCTGCCCCTGATAAGTGGGACTGCCGGATCGTCCCCATCGCCCTGCGCAGGCGCATACATTGATCTTTCCGTCCTATCTTCGGCTGGTCCGCCCACCCTCGTTGCCGGATCGTCCCTATGCATATATTCTCTCGGGCTTGATATGGCGGCCGGCGGGAAAACCTTTTAGGTCTGATAGCATATTCGCCCTGCTATCCTACTTGCGGCGGTTGATCTACAGGTCGATTTACAGGTTGATTTACAGGTTGATCCACATGTTTTCCCAGGATGAGTACAAGCTGGAATTCTTCGTCTCCCATGGATTCCTGCGGCGGAGGTGCACCAAATGCAATAAGCACTTCTGGACGCGGGACCAAGACAGGGAGACCTGCGGCGATCCGCCATGCGATCCCTACTCTTTCATCGGCTCTCCCGTATTCTCCAGTCCCAGCGATCTGGGCGAGATGCGCGAGCATTACCTCAGCTTCTTCGAAGCCCGTGGCCATACCCGGATCCCCCGCTACCCCGTTATCGCCCGCTGGAGGGACGATATCTACCTGACAATAGCTTCGATCGCTGATTTCCAGCCTTTCGTAACCAGCGGGCAAGTCCCCCCACCGGCAAATCCGCTTACAATCAGCCAGCCCTGCATCAGGCTGGACGACCTGGACTCGGTAGGACGCAGCGGCCGGCACCTCACCACGTTTGAGATGATGGCCCACCACGTGTTCAACAGCAGGGAACATGAGATATACTGGAAGGATCGCACCGTGGCCCTCTGCGACGAGCTGCTGCTGGGACTGGGGGCGGATCCCCTCGCCATCACCTACAAGGAGAATCCATGGGCAGGCGGCGGAAACGCTGGACCGAGCGTCGAGGTGCTGGTCGGCGGGCTGGAGCTGGCCACGCTGGTATTCATGGACCTGAAGGCCACGCCTGCCGGTGACGTTGAGATCAAGGGGGAGCGGTACCAGAAGATGGACAACTACATAGTGGATACCGGCTACGGCCTGGAGCGATTCGTCTGGGCATCCCAAGGCACCCCTACAGTTTACGATGCGATATTTCCAGAAATGGTGCGCAAACTGGCAGATCTGGCCGGTGTGGAGCACGACCTGACCGATCCCGAGTACGCTGAGATCTTCGCCCAGAACGCCAGGCTGGCCGGCATGGTTGACCTCGAGGAGTCCTCCATGAAGGAGCTGCGGGAGCGGATAGCCAGGATGCTTCGGATCTCGCCCGAGAGGCTGGAGGCAGCCATCGCCCCCATGGAGAGGATCTATGCGGTGGTCGATCACACCAGGTGCCTGGCGTATATGCTGGGCGACGGCATAATTCCATCCAATGTGAAGGCTGGCTACCTCGCCAGGCTTGTGATAAGAAGGACGCTGCGTCAGATGATGGATCTGGGCCTAGACATGCCTCTGGCTGATCTGGTCAGGATGCAGATCTCCAGCCTGGACTATGCTGACTGGGAGCAGCGGATGCAGACGATATCCGAGATACTGTCCCTGGAGGAGCAGCGCTATGATGAGACGCTGGAGCGGGGTCGCAGGATGGTTGCAAAGACCGCATCCCACTACGCAAAGCGCGGGGAGAGCATGCCGCTATCCTCACTGGTATCGCTCTACGACAGCCATGGCATTCCTCCTGAGATCGCCAGAGAAGCCGCTGAGTCGGCCGGGGTCTCGGTGGATCTGCCTGACAACTTCTACTCGATTGTGGCCTCTACCCATATCAAGGCCGAGGAGGTTGAAAAGAAGGCTGCAAAGGTCTCCGGTCCCAAGACCAGGCGCCTGTTCTATGAGCGCCCATTCGAGACGGAGTTTTTCGCAAAGGTGCAGGATCTGCTTGACGGATCGGTGATTCTGGACCAGACGCTCTTTTATCCGGAAGGCGGAGGTCAGCCAGCCGATCATGGAAAGCTGGTTTTTGGTGGAGAGGTCTACCTGGTGAAGGACGTGCAGATTTCAGACGGCGTTGTGCTGCATCTCCTGGACAGGACATCGGGTCTCTCCCCAGGCGATCGGGTCTTTGGCCAAATCGACCTTAATCGGCGCCTGGCACACGCTCGCCACCACACTGCCACCCACCTCGTTCATGATGCGGCAAAGCGGGTGCTGGGTGAGCATGTCTGGCAGGCCGGAGCCCAGAAGAGCGAGGAGAGGGCCAGGCTGGACATATCGCACTTCAAGAGAATCACCGGGGACGAACTGAAGGCCATTGAGATGGAGGCCAACCGGCGGGTCATGGAGACCATCCCTGTAGATACGAGCTTCTTGCCCCGTACAGAAGCGGAGAAGCTCTTCGGGTTCCAGCTCTACCAGGGCGGTGTGCCTCCAGGCAACGAGATCAGGGTGGTTCGCGTGGGCAGCGATATCGAGGCCTGTGCCGGAACACATGTCACAAATACAGGGATGATCGGGTCGATCAAGATCCTGCGAACAGAGCGCATCCAAGACGGTGTGGAGCGCATCGAGTTCTCTGCCGGAGAGGCGGCGGTGCTACGCGGCCAGGAGAGGGATGACCTGTTGTCAGCCGCTTCTGAGATCCTGCGTGTCCCAGCTGAGCAGCTGCCCAAGACGGCAGCTCGTTTCTTCGAAGAATGGAAAGGCCAGCAGAAGGAGATCGAGCGGCTCAAGGACGAGCTGGCCATCTCTCGTCTCTCAGGCCTTGCAGCAGGGGCTCTGGAGCTGGATGGTCTGAAGGTTGTATCCAAGGATCTTGGTGAGGCCGATGTCGATGCCCTGCTGAAGGCTGCCACTCTTCTGGCGCAACAGGATATCGTTGCCTTGCTTGGTGGCATCAGCGAGGGAAACGCAAAGCTGGTTGCAGCCGTGGGAAGGAGCGGGCTTTTCAGGGGGATCAAGGCGGGTGATATGATCAAGGCCGCGTCCAAAATGGTGGGAGGAGGCGGTGGTGGCAGGCCGGACCTGGCTCAGGGAGGCGGTCCCGATGCCGGAGGGATGAAGGCAGCCCTGCAGACCGGGCTGGATGTGGTGCGCAAGTCCATCTCCTGAGGCTATCCCTCAAGGCGGCATTGCGCCATGAGATCTCCGTTAACGGCGACGGTAGATCTCCAGCAGTTTGGATGATGAGAACGGGTTTAGTCCAGGGTGCCTTGCGGCCATCCACGGGAATAAATGAGCCCAGAGGATTATTTGGAGATCGCCCAATTGCTGGTCAGGATTTGGGCGGAAGTATCTTTCCTATTTCTGGCCATCACCTTTTTGGCGTTCTTGATGGTGGAACTGCTGCCTGGAAAACGGCTGGTTCACTGGTTCTCCGAGCGGAGCAGGCTGGACGGAGCTTTTTTGGGATCTTTGCTGGGATCGGCCACACCCTTTGGCTCATGTTCCACAATTCCGCTGCTCCTCTTGATGATCGATCTGAAGCTTCCCTTCGCAGCCATCATGGCATTTCTATTTTCCTCTCCGGTCCTAAATCCTGTGATGCTTGTCCTTCTCTACGGTGCGTTTGGCCCGTACTCAACATCTGTATACGTCATCCTGACGTTCTTTCTATCGATGGCTTTTGGCCTGGGGCTGGACATAATGGGATTCTCAAGTCAGGTAAGATCTCAACCGCTGGTCAAGGGAATCTGCCTGCAGGGTAGCTGCCCCGGCGCAAGGGCGAGGCTGACCTCGTCTATGGTCCAGACCTGGTCTCTCTTCCGAAGGATCTCCATATACCTCCTTGCCAGCTCTGCCATCGGGGTTCTGATCTACAGCTTTGTCCCCGATGGCATTGTGACTCAATTTGCTGGAATTAGCAGTTTCTTGTCAATTCCAATCGGAACAATCATAGGCATCCCGGTTTATATGAGGGCGGAGACCATGGTCCCCATCGGCTCCCTGCTGAATGAGAAGGGGATGTCGGTCGGATTGATCATGGCTCTGACGGTCAGTGGGGCCGGGGCCAGCCTTCCGGAGATCCTGCTCTTATCAGCGGTATTCAAGCGAGGTCTGCTGCTGGCTTACCTCTTCTCAATTTTCTGCATCTCTGTGATCGTCGGCATCACATTCAACATCTATCTGAGCTGAGAATTGCGTCTTATAGTCGAGGACCTAATGACTTCAATATATGCAATCCAAAAATAGGCGATACATTGTGGTGATGAGTTCAGATTCTTGGATTATTGACCATTGATCCGTTTTTCTGAAATTGTTTCATCGGTCAGATCCCGGCCAGATCGACCGCTTTGGCGGTTTTCGATGTACCCACTTTCCCGGCGAATCTCTCTGGCGTTTGGGATGGTTCTTCAGCTTCGGGGCGGATGCTGCCATATATTTTCCGGGCCTTCCTCGGGAGAACGACTCCCTTTTTCGATACGGTCTGGATACGTCTTGGATATTCGTTGGACCATGGAGCTTGAGGCCCTCTATCGGCCTGCAAGATCGATGCTCCATAATCTGGCCACAACCGTTAGCCACTAATGCTGGCTGCTGTCGGGAACCAGCCCGAATATACAATAAGATTTGTTTGCTCGTGGGCTGCTGTAGCAGACCGAAAAGCGGGATTTTTGAGCCTATCAGGAGATGAGTTGATCTTGTCAAGGCTCGTATTCAGTTCCAATAGCCCATGACCCTTCCTGCGGACAATTCTCATTGCGGTTGAGCCAAATATCGTCATATTGGCCACTACATTGTCCAGGACATTACTGCGATTTCAAGATAATTTTACCAAATACTTTTCAATTGATCCATAATTTCTTTGATTTATCTGCAATTGATCCTGATTTATCTTGTGTAAATCGTTGTGGCCAAATAATTGTCTTTTTAACATTTATCCGAAAAGGTTAAATCCTATTCAACCAAGAGTGCCTCTGGTGGACCGGCGATGAACCCCCCAATGGCCTCTGAATTGCTGCTGAGTTTCTTGGTACTGGCTATTCTCCTCGTCTGGAATTCGGTCCAGAACGATAGGCTAACCTACAGATTGGTGGGACTGTTGCTGGTCTGCCTGACTACATTTCTGGCATTGAGACTGCCGCAGTTCTAGGTTTCAGAGATTATTCGTGCTCTTAAGGAGGAAAGGAGGAGGACAATGGACGCATTCAGCATGTCTCTGGTGGCTGCCTCGGGGGCTCTGGCCCTGGTGGCAGGTGCCAGTGAGGATATAGAATCCGATGTTGGGTCCCAGAGCAATCCCAACTCTCAGGTTCAGCTAGCCGCTCAGGTGGGCTTCCCTCACAGGATATTCAACAAGGCAGTATCTGGTGAGCCGCCTTCCAATGCATTGTATTGTGCACTGGCCGCTAGCGCGGCCTCAATGCTCATAAGCTCAGCAGGCATGCCTGCTCTGTTCTCACTGGCCATAGGGGCCAGCGTGGCTGCGCTATTTGGGTCTATCTTTGCCGTCAGTGCCTACATGGGGCGAAACTCAAGCCAGGGCCGGTTCAACCAGTGGGTATATCTGGACATAATCAGGTCGCATACGCCCACCATCATGGCTCACATCTGGGTCACTGCATTTTGTATATCTGCCATATCCTACATCATGGTTTACATGATGCCGCTCAAACACCCCTTTCCCATGCCTGTTGTGGCCCTAATCTGGGGCCTGGCGGTTGGAGCTGTGGGCTCCTCGGTTGGAGATGTGCATTACGGGGCTGAGAGGGAGTTTCAGAACACAATGTTTGGAGCCGGCCTCAACACGATGAACTCAGGCATGATCGTGCGCAAGGCGGAGGCGGGCTTGCGTTGCTCCATAGAAAACGGCTGGTTCTGCTCCAAGCTCGGCGGGCCGCTGACCGGGATAGCCTTTGGGCTGACGGTATTTCTCAGCAACTGGATCACAAACGTCTTCGACCCGATAACACAGCCCGGCCACGTGATAGGTCTCGGCCTTCTCATAGTCCTGGCCATGATATTCTATGCGAATTACGTGGAGAGGAGCGCACGCCGCAAGTACGGCCCGTATCCTGAGTACAAGGGGGACATCAAGCCTTGAATCCCCCTCTGACAACCATTTTATTGGGGGTGTGATTTCTGGACGTAACACCGGTTGACATTGGGCTCTTCGCCGTAGTCCTGGTAGTCCTGTTGGCCCCCTTCCTGGTGAAGAAGGTAGAGCATAATCTGGAGGCATTCCTTTTCGTAATGGGCGTCATAGCCGTTACGATATCCGGGGCCTGGACCATGCACCTGGTGGAAGAGGCTGTGACAGAGCCGCTGGTCAAGGGCATCGTCCCTGCCGTCCTTGTGGCCGGACTGATCTTTCATTATGGGCGATCAGCAGCCAAGCGGGGCATGGAGAGCATACTTGCCAGGATCTCGCTAAAACCTGTCATATTCCTTATAGTCGTTATCCTTGGACTGGCCTCAAGCCTCATAACCGCTATCATCGCATCCCTGCTACTTGTAGAGCTGATGAACTGCCTGCCCATGGAGCGGAAGACCAAGGTCAATGTGGTCATTGTGGCTTGCTTCGCCATCGGCCTGGGTGCGGTCCTCACACCGGTGGGCGAGCCGCTATCCACCATTGCCGTGACCAAGCTGCAGGCAGAGCCCTATCATGCTGGCTTCTTCTTCCTGTTCAATCAGCTGGCTGTCTACATAATTCCCGGTGTTTTGGCCATGGGCCTTCTGGCAGTCTTCATGTCAGGCCGCCAGGGTGCAGGACAGTGTCTTGAGGTGAAGGAGGATGTCGAGGGCCTGCCGGATGTCGTGATGAGGGCACTCAAAGTCTACATCTTCGTCATGGCGCTTCTTCTACTCGGCGGGGGTATGAAGGTTGTCATCGACAAGTATCTGCTGGGCGTTCCGTCCGAGGTCCTTTACTGGGTCAATATGATATCGGCAATCCTCGACAACGCTACGCTCACCGCTGCCGAGCTGAGCCCCAGGATGGAACTTGAGCAGATCAAGGCAGTCCTGATGGGACTCTTGGTCTCGGGAGGCATGCTTATTCCGGGGAATATTCCAAACATAATCTCGGCCAGCAAGCTCTCGATCACCAGTAAGGAATGGGCAAGGCTGGGCGTGCCTCTGGGCCTGGTCATGATGCTGGTTTACTTCGTCTGGGTCTTCTATGTGCCATTTCACATAGAGTTCTCCCTCTGACCCGGACCAACTTTTTTTGTTGTATCTTCCATCAAATTGTATGCTCAAAATCAGAAAAGTCACGCTTGAGACCCTTTCCTCTCGACTCCGCCTAAATCAGCTCGGGAAGAGCTATTCTTCTGAGAATGCCTTCTTTTTCCGGCGGATAATGGCAATGATGCAAGGCTATTTATCTTGGGGAAGGATGACGGAACTAAAGGAGCTTCTCCGGATCAGGGGATAAATTCCCCTATATAGGTCAAAAGCAGGGAAGATCAGTTCAGGACCATCATAAGGGGGTATCCTGATGTATCTCAGACTTCAGGGCAAAGAGGTATTGGCGATTCCCGAGGCCGAGTCGACCTTTCGGTCCAGGCACACTGGCTCGGACCTGAGGCGGATCAGGGTGAGCATAACTGCAAGGAGCACACAGGAGCATAAAAGCCTCCTGTTGGAGCTCAAACGGGGTGAGGCCGACAGCATCAGCTCTTACGATGAGAATGGAGAGTTCTCCGGATGGTGGTTGGTTCATGACAGCTCGTTCGCTTATGTCCGTGACGGCGACTTTCCACATTATCATCATCGTGTCTATCTGGACGAGGTCGAGGAACTGGAATTGGAGCGGTTGGATATAGAAGATCTTAGTTTGCATCCCTACTTCTACGAGGAGGAGTTTGATTGCGATGACCTCTCAATCAAGGCCAGGGTCCTGATCTCTCCCTCAGAGGATGCTCGCCTCAGGTCCCTGATTAGATCAGGGGACTTCTTTTCCGTGGTGAGGCATGGAATAGATGAGCAACCCAGGGAGATGCGTTTTGGAAAGACCATCCTCTGGTCCAGGCATAATGATGGATTCAAGTACGAGATAATCATGGTGGACCGGAGCTATGATGAAAGGGACCGTCCCCTCGCAAGGATATTTCAGCCCCAGACCTCGCGAATGCAGTTCATGCTGGCAGCCAATATGGAGCTATTAGATGGTCTGATCCAGGCGCTCCTGGAGAAAGGGACGCTGTCCCCGGAGGAGGCATCGTCGATCCGCAAGAGGGCTGAGGAATCCTCATGGGATCGGATGCGTGAGTTCTTTGAGGTCAAGGATGTGGACGAGTTCCTCAATCCTCAGCTCCGAATAACCTGGGATTGATATGAGATCCTGCGAAATTGAACCGGGATGTTTTTCAAAAAAAGCCCGACTATTGAAAGCTTTGATATGCGATAGTTTCTTTAATATAGATGTAGTTGCTTGATATAACTAGCGAGGCGATGGAGTATAAATGCCCAGCTGCCGATACACCAGGATTGAGATCACCCAAGAAGCCTATATGGGTCTCGAGGCCGAGGCCATCATTCAGGGAAAGACCCTGAAGCGGCTGGCTTCCGACATTATCTTGACCGGGATATCTGACAAGGCCATGAAATTCATCCGGGAGGATGTTGTTCCCATGCGAGAGGGCGCATCCAGGCCAGAAGATGATGGGGCTCACCAGTCACGCAGGCCCCGGATCTCAAGCCATCCGGAGATAGCCGAGGAGATAAAACGCCTTTGGGAAGCTCATCCCAGGCCTTCCCAGAGGGAGATAGCAAAGCGGGTTGGCTATCCGGCTTCAACCGTGAAATACGTGATCAAGAAGATGCTGGAGAAGGGCGAGCTTGTGGAGTGAAGAGCAAGATCTCAAATCAGGACTCCCTGATCTCGCCTTGATTCATCCCATATGCCAGCCATATTCGTGATAAGCGAAGCGATCTATCATTCTCTTCCGGCAGTGCTGACTTTCCCACGCATATAGCTTCATCGGGACGATTAGGCAGCGGCTTGGATCTTAAGTGCGCCGCCGCCTTTCAACTTCTTCAGATCTCTCTTTTCCGCAGAAATCCTCTTCCCCCATATCGCAGACAAATCACATTAAATCCAGACAGCTCCTATCGGAATTACTTCTTGTCCAGTACCTTTATTACGTGATAGCCAAAATCGGTCTTTACTGGGCCTATAATCGCTCCCTTATCCCCCTCAAAGGCGGCCTTCTCAAATGGTGGGACCATTCTCCCGCGGCCGAACCACCCGAGATCGCCACCGCTTTTGCCGGAAGGACACAGGGACTTCCTCTTGGCGAGGTCTGTGAAGGACTCACCGCCTTTGATCTTCTCGATTATCTCCTGGGCCTTTCTCTCGCTGTTCACCAGTATATGTGCAGCATGCACCTCTTTGGTCATGTAGTAGGCCTTGCTCCATAATCCTTAAAAAGGTTTCAGGCCGAGGATGGCTCTTCCTGGGCGATCATGTACCTCAATACGGCCAGTACCAGGATGTTCAGAGCAAGTCCGGCCAGTGCTGTGAGCTGGTCACGGTAGAAGGCCAGGGTCTGGACCAGAAATATCTGTACGAGGACAGCGCTCTTGAACTGATGAAAGGCCGAGAGGCGGTCCTTTCTCATGTGCAGCACACCCCTCACAACGAGCAAGGCTGCCAGGGCGGATGCTGCAAGCATCATCCAATCTGATGGACTTAGGTCGATCAGGTGCTGATGGAAAACCTGTTCCAGGGATTTGACCGCGACCAGAAAGATGACCTGGATGATGGATACCAGCGACTGTATTACGAAGAATACCACAACCGCCTGGGAGAACCATCGCTGCGCTATCATTTGATGATAGATCCGCCTGACCAGTTCTTTGGCCCGGCTGTAGAGACCTGGCGGTGGAGCTGGAATCGAGTCAAGCTCCTGGTAAAGGTTACGCAGGGCCTTTACAAGCGGATCGGATTTGTCGCAGCCCTCCAGCAGTTCCAGGGCTTTCTTCCTCTCCATGATATCCAGGTCGTCCAAAACCACCTCCTTGGTGATCTCAAGCACGTTGGCCACCTTCTCCTGGTGGCAGAGGTGTCCATCTCCGTTCAGAGACTGAACCGCGATGTAGAGCATCACGAAGACTATGTAGATGAGGGCTATGGCCGGCTGAAAGAAGTAGTTGTTATCGCTGGTCACGAACTTGCCGATCTCGTCGATGAAAGCCCCGAAGCCAAGTCCTCCGATCACCGCGGCAAGGTTGCGTGAATGCCAGTCTATGAATGCCAGCAGTATGACCAGTGCGACCAGCATGAACAGCCCGCCCAGCAGTACGTGGGCGATGTGCAGGCCGCCCCCGCCTAGCTGAGGAAATCCGGTCATCTTGAGGAAGAAGCGAATCGCCAGGATTGCAGTGACCGAAGATACCAGGAAGATCTCCAGCAGTCGTTCTGCCTCCACATTTCGGATGAATGGTCGCCCACCGCTGCATGCTTCGCATATCCTCTGAATCATCCTCTCCAACAGTTGCATGTCTAGGAGAAAAAGATAACCGCGTCCTTGCCATATCAAGAAGGTTTATCTAAGCCGCATACCAATGGACTTGAGATCTGATTGATACGCCGTCTCGACTTTCGATATATATTGCATATCAATGGTGCTGGAGGATATGAGATCGCCTTGTGAAGAGATAGTCTGGGAGGTGCTGCCTGGCATTCGCGCAGCCATAGCGCTGGAGCTTGTGCGACGTGGTCTGTCGCAGCGAGACGCCTCAAGGGTGCTGGGGATCACTCCTGCTGCCGTCTCTCAGTACGTATCGAGAAAACGCGGTTACAGCATAGAGTTTCGGGAGGATGTCCGGGCATCTATAGAGCAACTGGCCGAGGAGCTGGTGGCGGAGGTCCCCGTAGACCTGCAGTCTCGCATCTGCCAGATCTGTCAGTCAGCCAGGGGCAGCGGGAGCTGTAGCACCAAAGTCTCGGAATGCACAGTTCAGTCTTCCACCCCTCCCTGACCAGTGTCCCTTGTGGAGGTGCGATTTGATCGACGAGTCGGTCCGCTCAGACTTCCCGGTACTGGATCAGGGTATCTACATGGATAGCGCCTCGTCCAGCCTGACCCCGGAACCGGTCTTAGCTGCGGTGCTGAGCTACTATCGTGGGTACCGGGCAAACGTGGGCCGTGGCATCTACCGTCTGTCCCAGATCGCGGACCAGCGCTACCGAAGCGCACACCGCCTGGTGGCCAGGTTCATTGGCGGCGGAGAGGATCAGGTGATCTTCACCAGAAACGCCACCGAGGCCATCAACATTGTGGCGGGGGGCATCGGTTGGAAGCGGGGAGATAAGGTGGTGACAACCGTAATGGAGCACCACTCCAATCTTCTTCCCTGGATGCGGCTGCGTGATCTCGGGGTCGATGTGGAGCTGATTAAGCCCTCGGCAGAGGGATTATTCGACCTATCCGACTTCGAGGCCGCCATAGACGGCCGCACAAGGCTGGTTGCAGTAACATGGCTGTCCAACGTCCTCGGGTCGATCGTGCCTGTCAAAGAGATCTCCGGCATCTGCCGGGATCGCGGGTCCATGTTGCTGGTAGATGGAGCGCAGGGCGTGCCTCACCTTCCGACAAGAGTTGATGATATCGATTGCGATTTTCTGTGCTTCTCCGGGCATAAGATGCTCGGACCAACAGGTACCGGTGTGCTCTGGTCAAGTCGGGAGCTAGCCCCTCTGATGCTTGGCGGGGGCATGGTCAAGGACGTCTGCTTGCCGAATTTTTCTCTGGAGAGCGGATATCGTGGGATGGAGGCCGGAACTCCGGACATTGCAGGAGGAATTGGACTTGGTGCCGCCGTGGAATACCTGCAGCGTCTGGGAATGGATGATGTGAGGGACCACGACTCGGTTCTGGGCCAGAGGCTTGCTGAGGGATTGCGCGAGATCGACGGGGTATCTGTTTTTGGCCCCCTGGAAAGCCGGCACCGCTCGGGTCTGGTCTCATTCAATCTCGGAGATGTGAGCCCCCACCAGCTGGCGTTCATGCTGGACGAAGCTTACGGGATCATGGTGCGCTCTGGCATGCACTGCTGCATCCCCCTTATGAAGCACCTGGGCCTGACCGGAGGAACCGTCCGAGCCTCGCTCTACATCTACAACACCGCTGCCGAGGTGGACGAGCTGCTCAGCGCAGTCGAGGAGATCGCCAGGGCCGGGTGAGCGCCGTCTATGGTTGTAGAGGACCAGCCGTTTGCACTGGAACGGGCCTGCCTGCGGGTGGACGATTCCAGGGTCTGGGAGGACCGGCATTTGGTGGTGGAGGAGATGCCCCTGGCAATATCGGTCAATGGACGTGCCTTCACCACAGCCATGTTAAGCCCTCGACAGCTGCGTGAGTTCGTTGTGGGCCATCTGTTCACCGAGGGCGTGATCCGCTCCACGTCCGAGATAGAGTCCCTGGAGGTGGAGGGACGTCAGGCCAGGGCAATCGTGGCCAATCCGCTTGCGGCCCGGCTCCCCCGTCGGATGGTCCTGAGCGGCTGCGGCGGCGGCTCCAGCTACCTGGACGAGGATCGTTTGCCGCATGTAAAGTCAGATCTGGCAGTGTCGGCAGGGCAGATCTTCCGGGCGGTCTTCGCCCTTTCCTCCTCGCCGCTTCACCGGGAGACCGGAGGGATACATTCAGCAGGCCTATTCTCCACCAGCGGCGAGCCGGCGGCTCTGGCCGAGGACATAGGCCGTCACAACGCCATGGACAAGGTCATCGGCCATTCTCTGCTTCTAGGACCGGATGTGAGTGCGCATTTTGCCGTATGCACCGGGCGCATATCCTCGGAGATGGTCATGAAGGCCTCACGCGCCGGGATACCGATACTGGCATCACGAGGCGCGTCAACAGGACTGGCACTGGACCTCGCCGAAAAGACCGGCCTATGCGTGGTGGGATTTGCCAGGGGAAAAAGGATGAACATATACACCCACCGTCACAGGGTCTCGCTTCCATAAGTGCGGCATAATGCACCTGCCCATACTGCCCTGGCAAAGCGACCTATCCAAGAATAGTTCTCAAGGTTTTTGAAAAAAAAAGTTGAATGGATGTGCTTTCTTTCAGGTGCGCACCGAACCGGCGCCGTTGGGCTTGCCTTTGCTCCCCAGCATGTTGGCCCAGTCCCTGTTGGTATCGGTATCCTTCCCGTCAGGCAGCCGTCCCCAGGTAAATGTGCTGGCCCGTTCATCCAGCAGGGCGCGGCTCCTGTCGATCTCAGATCCGTTCTGGTCGTATAGGATGGCAGTGGCGTTGATATGTCCGACCCATGTATCAAGTCCTTCAAGGACCAGGAAGCCGCTGGGCGAAATCATCGTACCCTCAGGGACTGTCATGGGCCCCTGCCAGGCTTCGTCCATCAGGACGACCTTCCAGCCGCCGACGGATACGTTCTCCTGGCCGCTGTTATAGAGCTCCACCCACATGATTCCGTTTGCGGGTGGATTTAGCTCCACCTCGTTGATGACCACATCGGCCATTGCGAGCCCGGTCAAAGCAGCCAGGCTAACCATAATGCAGAGCATAATGCTGTTTCTCATTATCCCAACTCCAGGGGGCCGGCTTTACTGCCCCCCTCTCATCACTCTTTTCCATCTTTCATCTTCCTGATATAGGTTTTCCCCAAGACCAGCCAAGCGTTTTTCAGCTCTTGCCGACCTGGTTTGGCCTTCCCTGGCTGCCCATCATAAGGCCCCAGTCACCGTCCTTATCTGTGTCCCGGCCGTCTGGGTAGCGCCCGTATGTCATGTCGTTGTCGAAGTAGTCGCTTCTTGAGCCGGTCTCATCGACCTTTTGGCCGGAAGCGTCGAAGAGGAATGCCTTTCCAGAGCCGGAATGGTTCCATCCTCTCTGTCCGAAGCCCACTGCGAATTCCTTGGGGGCGATGATGGTGCCCGGCGGCATGGTTATATCTCCTCTCCAGCTGCCGTCCTCTATCGATATTCTCCACCCGCTCACGTCCACAGTATCGTTGCCCGAGTTGTAGAGTTCCACCCACTCCAGGCCCCCGTCAGGCGGATTGACCTCCATCTCGTTGATTACCACGATGCCTGCGGCACCTGTTGCCAGTGCCAGCAATGCCAGCACGCTTATGAGTCCAGGACAGAATTTCATTATAACATCTCCCTACGTATCGATATCCATCCGTTTGCTCTGGCGAATTGGGAGCAGCTTCGTCTTCCCGAGCTCCCCTTAGCCTGTTCATCCTGCCCCTGGCAAATAACCGTAGCGGTCATGGGCACCGGTGGCGAGTGGTTGGTCAAAACGCCGGATCGTAAATGACTTTGCGCTGTCCGGCCGCCGCTTTCAATCCCAGAATCGTTTTGTCCTGGCATACTCCCGCTCTGCACGCAGTATATCCCGGTAAAAACCCGTCTCGTCCTTGCGCAGCTTGGCTATGACCCTGGCTGCAGTCTCAGGTCCCACGCCACGGCTTGCCAGAGCTATTGCTGCGGTCCGGCCGTAGGTCAGGACCAGGTTCGCGTTGCGGTACACCCGTTTGGTGCGGCGGCGGTCCTCTGCCGTCTTCTTGGATTCCGGCATCCTCACCACCCGTATCTCCTCCTCCTCCCAGGGCTTGAGGGCGGCGATCAGGCGGGAGCTGCACAGAGGGCACTCTGGCCTCTCCGGCACCCTTTGCACCTCCCGCAGGGATTTCCATTTGCGGCAGTTCACGCAGAACAGGATGACCCGGTCGTGCAAGATCCGGTTCTTCAATAGCTCGATGACCGCAGCATCCGGATGTTCAGGTGCTATCAGGTCCCTTCCTCCACCGCGGCCGGATGAGCCGATGGGGCTTGGCGGAGATACGCTGACCGTGATCTTGCCGCACCGCAGCCTATCCAAGCTATCCCGGGCCCTGGCCAGGTCCAGGCGATCGTGATATATCTCCCGCAGGGCTTCCCGGTAGAGCGGAGTGCCCTCAAATACGCCCAGCAGCTTGGCCATGGAGATCCGCTGATGATCTATCTCGCGGGAGAGCGCCCCGAACTTTCTCGCCACATGGACCATCTTCCAGCGGAGAAGTGTTGTGTTCTTGAGGGTCAGCTCCAGGATGGTCTCGAGATGTTCCGGCTCGAGATCCTCCAGAAGCGATGTCAGCTCCTCGGCAAGGAGGCGGCGGGGCAGCTCCATCTGGATCCTGTACGGGTCGATCTCAAGGCCCACGCTTGAGCCGAACCTTGAGGATAGAAGGGCAGTTATCACCCTGCCCAGCGCATCGTTTGTCTTGTGGCCGAAGCAGGCATTGATAACGGCAGCCGTACCGTCAGCCTCCACGGTGAGATGGAGATGATCAGGTACAGGCAGGTTCTCCTTCATCTGGCTGACAATAAGACCCACAAGCTCAAGGGCTGCCTCTGCGGTCACAGGATAGGACCTGGCCAGGCAGGCAGCCGCATCCTCTGGGCTGCGGCCATCTTCAAGCATGTCCCTGACACAGGCCCGAATCGCTCCGACCTCCTGGGCCACAGCATAGGGTACAGGTATCTCCTCCCCGGTCCAGCTTGGTATCTCGCCAGAGCGCTGGATCGGCACGACCTTGATCCTGTCCTCCTCAACCTCTGCGATCTCCCAGATCTCTCCCCGCGTGATGAAGGTGGCTCCGGCTTGTGCGAAGTTAACGACAAAGGCCTCATCCAGGGTGCCAACCGCACGGCGGGAGACCATATCGTACACCTCATACCTCTTTTCGTCTGGGATCATGGAGAGGTTCTCGAAGTAGTACTGCATCCCCTTTCTTCTTCGCTGCAGCACACCATCGCTCTCCCTCGCCAGGCGATTGCCATCGATCTCTGTCACAACCTCGGCCAGATCCCGCTCGCTCAGGTCCCGGAATGGATAGGATCTTTGCAGTATGCGCAGGATACGGTCGAGGCCGATCTCTCCGAAGTCCATCGTCAGTCCAACTATCTGGTTGGCAAGCACGTCTAGCGGCCTTTCGTGAATGCGGATGTCCTCCAGCTCTCCGGCAGAGGCTCGCCTGGCAATGGCGCAGGCTTCGGCGATGTCGTCGGCGCTGGTGGCGATTATTGTTCCCGAGGCCACCCGCCCCATGCCGTGGCCGGCGCGGCCCACGCGCTGTATCAGCCTGGCCACCTGGCGGGGCGAGCTGTACTGGATGACATGCTCCACGTCGCCAATATCGATCCCAAGTTCCATCGATGACGTGCATATCAGCCCTTGCAGCCGCCCCTCCTTGAAGGCCTCTTCAGCCTCCATGCGAGCCTCTTTTGCCAGGCTGCCGTGATGGACGCCGATGGGCTCTCCCATCTGGCGGAAGCGGGACCCCAGAACCTCGGCAGCCTGGCGGGTGTTCACGAATATCAGGCTCTTTTTCGCCCGCACCTCCTTTTGTATCCACCGGATCTGGGCAGCGAGATGAGGATCGGTTTCAAGAGTCCCGGCCAGGGTGGCATCCGCTCTGGTGGTCTTGGGGCTGACCACCATGAAGCTCGTCTGCCTCTGGATATCGGCCCGCAGGATACGGCACTCACGGCTGCTGCCGGCCAGCAGCCGCGCTACCTCTTCCGGCGAGCCCACTGTTGCGGACAGCCCGATGCGCTGAAACTCTCCCGCCACCTCCACCAGACGTTCCAGCAGCACTGCCAGCTGCGAGCCTCTCTTCGACGTGGCCAGCTCGTGCACCTCGTCCACGACGACGGTCTTGACTGAAGACAGGCTCTGCCGCAGCCTCTTTCCGGTGAGCATGACCTGCAGGGTCTCCGGCGTTGTGATCAGAAGCTTTGGCGGCTTGCGGCTCTGCTTGACCCGCTCGGACTGGGACGTATCTCCGTGCCTGACAGCAACCTCTACCCCGAGCACAGCTCCCCACTCATGGAACCGGCGCAGCATGTCACGGTTCAGAGCACGCAAAGGCGTGATGTATATGGCCCGGATTCCTGGCCTCTCTGCAATGGCCTCCTCCTGACTGAGTATCAGGTGAAAGAGCGGCAGAGCCGCTGCTTCGGTCTTGCCGGTGCCGGTAGGTGCTATCAGGAGAACGTTTCTGCCCTGCACTATCTCAGGTATGGCCATCTCCTGAGGCGGAGTTGGGCTCTCAAATCCCTGCTGGGCAAGCATCTGCTGCAATCTGGCATGCAGCAGGAGAAACGCTGACACGATCTCGTAGGTCTCTTCTGGTGGATATGAAAAGCTTGCGACGAAAAAAAAAGCTCCCCCGCAAGGAAGAGCACATTTTCGCCTGCCTGGGCAGCTTTATATCGATAGATGCGCAAAATGGGATAAAAGAAATCGATCGGGGGTTTTCATGTCGAGAGATATCCGATATTCTGGGTGTCGCATCAATGGAATACATGGATCCGGCTTGCTGCGTCAGCAGACGAAAGGTGCAGGCAGAGCTCTGCTGCTGTCTCTTGCGCTGCTCGCATTGGCGTTGATGTGGCCTGCTGCAGCAAATCCTCCCTCAGACATCGCCCTTACCTACGACGGGTCCAACCAGACCCTTAACGTCACCATAGTCCACGATATCGGCTCGGCCGATCCATCCAGGCATTTCGTCAGGGAGGTCGAGGTCAAGCAAAACGGCGTGGAGGTCCATAAAGAGGAGTACACCTCTCAGCCGGGGCTTCGGCAGTTCAGCTATCTGTACAACATATCGGCCGTAGCCGGTGACGAGATCGAGGTGGAGGCAAAGTGCAGCATATTCGGATCCAGAGAGGTCAAGCTGAGGGTACGCTAGCGTTACGCTAGACTGCGGCCGATCCGTAGCGCGGGTATGATAGTCCGGCGATGCATCGGTTATTGATGGATGGGACCTGGCGGCGAGGCGAGGGCTCTATTTATGTCCCCTCGCATTTGGCGGTCCCGCCGTTTGGGTTATCGCGGCTTCGCAAACCTTCGGATGCCAGGGCCCTTGGATCGCGCCGCATCTCCAGCCGGCTAGAACGGGAAATGCTGATTGGCCGCCTCTTTTTTCTCAGGTCTTGATATATCCCAGGGACCTGGCCCTGTCAGCGGCTTGCTGAGCGTTTTGCTCGTCTCCAAGCGCAGCATAGGCGAGGGACTTGCCCTGCCAGGCCCCGGCATTGTTCGGATTGAGCCGGAGAGCCTGCACAAAGGAGTCAAGCGCTTCTGCGCTCCTGTTGAGCATCAGAAGCGCGCCTCCCTGGTTGGTCCAGGCCTGGTCGAGGCTGCTGTCGAGCCGAATGGCTTCCTGGAAGCAGGGCAGCGACTGGGCATAATTCTGAAGGGCCCTGGCCAGAATGAATCCCTTGAAGTTCCATGCCTGGGCGTTCTCAGGATTGATAGCCAAAGACCGGTTCAGGGCGTCCAAGGCTGCCTGGGAGTCGTTCAGAGCAGCCTTCGCGTAGCTCAGGCGGTAGTAGGCATCGGCGTAGTCTGGATCTATCTCTATCGCCCGGTTGAACGATGACACGGCCTTTTCGTACTGCCCGGCGGCCATGCGAACTACGCCGTTCTTCAGGTGAGCCAGCTTATCGGAATAGTTCAGGTCGACGGCCTTATCCAGGCTCTTCATTGCGTCTTCCAGCTGTCCCTGGGAAAAGTGAAGGACGCCTTTCATCTCCCATGCGTCCTGATTGCCCGGATCTTCCTGCACAGCTCTCGTTGCGGATTCGAGTGCCTGCTCCAGAGAGCCGTTCATGTACTGCAGGGTGGCCTGCTGCATCCAGTCTATCCTCTCTGCGGTTGCATCTTCCGAGACAGACCTTGCGGGAGCGGGCGGATTGGTCTGAAGGCTTTTTACCAGCTCTTCGGCTGGGTTGCCGGCCAGGGCCAAGGGGCAGACCAGCCACAGGATGAGGAAGGCGGCGAGGATAGATCTCATGCTTTTTATCTATTTAGGATGCAGGCATAAATTTTGCGGTCGATCGGTGGCTCGACAGAGCCGTTGCTTCGGAAATGCCGCAAAATATCAGAAAATAGAGCCGACCTATGCCATGTATATGAGATCCGGTCTGCCGGCAGATCTTTTTGGATGGCCCACTCCAGTTTGAGGACTTTACGATGCATGCTGGCTGAGATGCGCTGCCACAGCGCAAAATCCTCTCTGAGCCTGCAGAACAGATCAGTGCGACAGCTTTGTCTCACCCATGCGAGATCGCCCGGCCGCGTTTTCCAGCGCGGTCAGGGCGTATTGATCTCCCATTATCCAAAACGGCTCCGGGTCACTTAACCTTGATTGCTTCCTCCGGGGTGAAGTTCTCGTGGACTATCTTGCAGAGCCGTCTGGTCAGAAGTGTCGGGTCCTCTGCCTGGAATATGTTGCGGCCGATGGAGATTCCTGCCGCTCCCACACCCACTGCGTCGTAGACCATTTGAAGCAGATCTGCCTCGGTGTCCATCTTTGGGCCGCCGGCGATCACAACCGGAACCTGGCAGCCCTTGACCACGTCCTGGAACGTCTCGGGAGTTCCTGTGTAGTTGGTCTTGACGATGTCCACCCCAAGCTCAGCCCCGACACGCGCAGCATGCTTCACATACTCTACGCTGTGCTCCGATTTTACCCTTGGTCCGCGGGGGTACATCATGGCAAGCAGTGGAATCCCCCACAGGTCGCACCGACGGGCTACCCGGCCCAGATCGTGCAGCATCTCGGCCTCGTCATCTGCACCCACATTGACGTGGATGCTCACGGCATCTGCCCCGATCCTGATCGCATCCTCCACAGCAGTGACCAGCACCTTATGATTTGAATCGGGACCCAGCGATGTGGATGCGGAGAGATGAACTATCAGCCCAACATCCCGGCCGTATCCGCGGTGGCCGTGCATGGGCAGACCCATGTGGCCCAGTACAGCATTTGCGCCCCCCTCTGCTACCCGGTCCACGGCGGCTGCCAGATCGATGAGACCAGGGATCGGCCCCACAGTCAGCCCGTGGTCCATGGGCACGATCACCGTTCGCTTTGTCCTGCGATCTATAATACGCTCCAATCGTATCTTCTTGCCGATCTTGCTCATGTCTTCTCCCATACCTGAGGAGGAGTTAAAGGCAGCGGACCCGGGCCTGCATAGTGTCGCTCAAAGACAGCCCGAGCCTCTGCTGGCGGGATATGAGCTGCGCAGGATTTTCATCTTCGGATGCTTGGAGAAAAAATCGCCTGCTAGCTTGTCACGCCCCTCCGACCGAGCGATTGAAACAGCCGAGTAGGCCTCATCTGACTGCCACATATACCATTCGCTTAAATATGACTCTAGACAATTGCCGTACGGGGGTTTTGAAAATGATGCGATGGTTGATCGCCATAGGAATGGTAATGATAGTGGCGGCCTCGGCCGCCAGCGCAGAGAGCACCCCGTCCATCACCGTGATGGGTGTAGGATCTGTGGTGGTTCCGGCTGATACGGCAGCGGTCGCCATCTCGTTCTCCAGTAACAACCAGGATCGCGATCTAGCGGTCTCGGAGAACGCAGAGCGCCTGAATGCCACGCTGAAGGATCTCAAAGCTGCTGGGCTTCGGGACGATGAGATCATCCCTGGCTTTTCCAGCGGCTACTCGATGAGCCAGAGCATGATCCGCACCTCGCAGACGGTCGATAACAACACCACCACGCGCGTTATGAGCTCCAACTTCAGCGGTTATACCACCACCGTTATGCTGAAGGTGGGCAGCGCCGACGAAGGCCGGGTGCGCACCATAATCGATGAGGCTGAGAAGTCCGGGGCTGCTGCTCAGGTCACTGGATATTATCTGAGCGACGACTCGGCCGCCGTGGCTGAGGCCAAGAAGAAGGCCCGCCAGGACGCGGAGGACAGGGCCAGGGCTGAGGCTGCCGTATGGGGATTCAAGCTTGGCAAGGTTCTTGAGATCATAGATTGCGACGCCTATGGGATGATGGGTATGCCGTTTATGATCAGCATGGACGGTCCGTTTGAGCAGCTGATGAAGCAGCCGTCGCCCAGCGGTACGGTGGAGGTTTCGGCCTGCGTTCTATTGACCTACGAGACGCGTCTGTTGGTTTGATGATGGTTTGACGGATCCATAACGTCCGGGATAATCGGAGGTAGATGAATGAATAGGTACTCGGTAATGGCTCTGGCACTGGTTGTCATGCTGGCCACGATGAGCGTAGGCATTGCAGAAGACAGCACGAATTTGCCCCGCCTTGAGGTGACTGGTGAGGGACGGGCGTCATCTCCAGTCGATTCGGTCGTCCTGCTGATCGGGGTCGAGACCACCGACCTGAAGGCCTCGGTGGCTGCAGCCCAAAACGCCGACCTGATGAGCCAGGTGATGGCAGCACTGGAGGACAATGGTGTCGGTCAGGAGAAGATGAAGACCGTTGAGTACAGCGTGGCCGCGACCCAGCCCGACTGGGACGAAACAGAGCAGCAAAGGCCGCGGGAGTTCGTGGTCACCAACCGTCTCCAGGTGGACCTGAACCTGTCCGACTTCGATATAGCCCCGCTGGTGGACGCAGCGGTGGATAGCGGGGCCAACAACGTCCAGATCAATTTCGCAGTGCGCGATCTTCGGCCGCTCAAAGAAGCTGCACTGGAGAAGGCGATAACCGAAGCCCGTTCAAAGGCCAAGGTCATGGCAACAGCAGCTGGAGTGGAACTGGGACCCATCAGGGCGATCTCGGAAGGATTCTCGCTGCAGCCAACAATGGGCGCAGTTGCATTTGACCGGGCTGCGACACCGCTGGTGCCTGGATCTCTCGAGGTGACCGCCTCGGTCAGCCTGATATACGACATCACGTCGGGATGAATCCCAGTCCGTCAGTTGATGGATGAGGCCTGGAATGTATCGGAAAAGAGGGCAGCGATCCCCTCTATGTCAGGACCCGGATATCCCCTGGGTCCTGACATCGCTATTTTGACTTTATAGCTCCTTCAGCTGCCGTATCTCTACTGCCACTCCTCGATGAGATGCCTCCATCTCCCAGCCTGACATCTTGGCCTTGCCTATACCAAAGGCCTTCTCCCCCCTGATGAGTACCGTGTCCCCGGGACGGATCTGGGGATCCGCACCATCCACTCCCGGGGCCAGGAGGCTTCCTCTAGGCACGAAGCTTCCTATGCTTACCTGGTAGCAGTCGAGCGGCAGGAGGCGCTCCGCACCGTTCAGGGTTATGGACCAGCCGGCCAGGGTCTCTCTCGCGAGAACCTCGCCATCCTGGTCGATAAGAGACCGTCCCTTGATCCTGGCCTGGCTCATGAGGGTCTCGCCTGCGCCTCTGCCGAATGAGAAATCGGTCATGGCCCTGATGTGGCGAAGCCGCGGGTCCGGCAGCTTGCGAGCGCCGCTGACGGCCTGGGCTGTGGCCTGGTGAAGGGCGACCAGCGCCTCGTCCCCGGTCCCTCCTCCTGTAAAGACCGCGTCGATGCCGTGCTCCTTCACAGTCTCCTCCAGCTCCCCTTCCAGGTGGGCGACTATGCTTGTGTATATGCCGCTCTTCAAAAAGGCGTCCAGAACGAGGACCAGCCAGGCTCGTTCCTCCAGGTCCCACCGTCCAGTCACCGGTACGTCGTAAGAGGCTGCGGGGTAAGCCTCCTCAAGCTCTCTTGGAACAACAGCCAGTGGCGAGGTCAGGATCACCTCATGCAGGAATCTGCGGGCTGGTCCGATCGCTTCTGAAAAGAAGCGGTGGCTACGGGATGTGGAGTATGGCTTGCGGGCAGAGCATGGCAGCAGCAGGAGAACGTCGCTTTCCACAGGCTTGTAACGGGTCAGCACGCGATTCGCAAAGCGTTTCACCTCTGCCCTTTGCAGAGACTCGGCAGAGCAGGCCAGAAGCGTGCTCCTCCTGGTGGTGGGCGTGCGCCGCTCCAGGTATGTCTCCTCCTGATCCAGGAGCCGCAGAGCCGCGGTAAGCTCCGGGCGCGCTCGTACCTGCATCTCAAGGTGCTCTCGAAACATCTCCGCCCGTATGATCTCCCTCAGGTTTGCCAGCTCCTCTTCGAGCTTCAGGATGTTATGGGCAGCCAGCAGAGGGCGGGGATCTTTTGCCTCGCTCTTCGCAAGGCACTGGCAGCTTGGGCAGCGGCATGGCAGCTCCAATCCATCCTGCCAAAGCCTGGCACCGTCCCGTGTATGGTATATGCCCTGATAACCATCCATCTCCATGCGCACGCCGTCCACCATATCCACGCCGGAATAGACCAGCATGGCAGCGTTCCACGGAGTGGCCAGGGCCGGGGCCATGACTGCTGAGTCGGGGGGCAGCCTTTCTCTGGTCCCTGCAAGCGCCTTCACCAGGTCACGCGGGTTTTGGAGCTGGCCAAGCCCTCCCAGGATGTAGAGGTCGGCCCGCGGCAGCTCCTTTGGGAAGAACGGGTGAATCACGGCTCCAAGAGGGCCGGAAAGATCCATCGATGCAACTTCAAGAGGGGGCGCAGTGTGCAGAGGCGATGGGACGAAGGGTAATATGGTGAGGCGATCATGTGAGGCCATCTTGGTGGTCGCATCCAGGGCCTCTGCAATCGACTCAAATGAGAAGACCGATCCTGCGGAGATGAAATCATCAGGCTCAAGCACTCCGGGTGTGGTTATCCGGCGTGCGAGCGAAAGCCTGCCAAGCCTCGCTGGGCCGTCCCTTCTTATAACCTCAAAGTATCTCACGCGACACCACCCGGGTCATGGCAGACTGTGGAGGGCTCGGTCGGATATCCTTCTAGCGACCTCTGCCCTCCGATCTTTTTGGTGAACCTGGCATCTGGGCATGCTGATTCAAGCATGCTCAAGGCCTCCAGTGCAGCTCGCGTGCTCTCTTCATCCGGCTCTCTTGGAACCTCGGCATTCAGCGGGTACGTCTCTGAGAGTGCGGCAGGTATGGGACCGAAGGGGGGCTTGAAGGCAAGAACGTGATCGTAGAGTTCCTTCTCGGCACGGTCTATCCTCTGGTCGGTCACAAGGACGCTCCCGGAGAGACATAATCGAGTCAGACGCATCTTGTGGCGTAAGACCTCCGGCCGCCTGGCTGACCGGGAGCTCAATGAGAAGAACGTCGATTTAGACGCACGGTCCAGCCCCTCAAGCCAGGAGGCGTGGCCGGTCAGGCGTCGAAACGCCTCGTACATGCGGGGATGAGATCGGCATCGGCCTTCCAGGTGCTCCCATAGCGATCCATCCCGGATATGCTGCTTGACCAGCCGGATCTCCTGAAACGATACCTCCAGGTTGTGCCTTGCCAGCAGCCTAAAGCGATCCGGACTCTCTCTGAGGGTTTGAATATCGTTTTTCTTGCATACGGGGCAGCTGCACGGCAGGTACTCCAGATCTTCCAGCTTCCATGTGCCTCCAGCGGTAAGGTAGCGGCCGTCGCGGGCATATATGGCGTAGGCGGCAGAGTCGAAGAGGTCGCAGCCCAGAGCGACGGCCAGTGCGAATACCATGGGGTGCCCTGCACCGAAGAGGTGAACCGGGACCCCGGGACCAAGTCCCCTCTTTGCAGCAGCCACCACTTCCACCAGGTCTGAGAAGCGGTACGACTCCATCAGGGGGACCACTCCGCCAACCGGGTAGATGTCGAATGGCATATTCCTCAGCCTTCTGCCAGCCTCCTCACGCAGCTGCGGATACGTCGAGCCCTGTACCGGTCCTGCCAGCAGGAGATCGTCCCGGTGAAGAGCGGCCTCTTCCAGCCGGCGGAATGTCTCTCTCAGCTCCCGCTCAGCTCTCTGCAGGTCCACATCCGGAGGTGTCGGGATGTCCAGGGGCACGCATACATCGGAGCGTATGGACTGCTGGAACCGCAGGATCTCCAGGGGTTGCACGTCGATGCTTCCATAGACCGAGAGCTGAAATGCTCCGGAATCGGTCATTATGGGGCCTGAGAAGTCGAGGAGGCCGTGCAATCCCTTCTCTTGGGCGGCGGAACTGAGCTCTTCGTCCTGGCTGATGATGTAGCTGTTTGTGATAAGCATCTCGGCCCCAATTTCCTGGAGCTGAAAAGCCGGGAGCATGAGCAGATGAGGGTTGACCACCGGCATCAGTAGAGGTGTCTCTACCGTTCCATGTGGTGTGGTCAGCCTGCCGATGCGGCCAGCCAGATCCTTGTAGGCGATCTCAAAACAATCTGGCATGCTGATGCAGTCCACCGATAAGGCATAAATAGGTTGGGAAGGATCTCTGCCGCAAGATACAATCCCCTGGACATTGCTTAGGGGGGGTGGATCAAATGAGATGTACAAGCTTCTTGTTACTGTTTTGCCTGCTTTGCCTGGCAGGCGAAGCTGCGGCCGACGCACTGTCTTCTCCTCAGCTGACCAGCAATCAGGCCTTATTCCTTAGCGGGCCTACTGCGGAGGGATTCAACCAGATAGCTCGCAGCTACTGGAACGCCTATATCAATGATTCCGCAAGTGGCTATATGCTGAGCAGAGGACCGAACCAGACCATGAACATCTGGGGAAACCAGTTCTACAACAGCTTCTCAACTCCGGTCCGGAGGACAGGGACAACGTTTTCTGCTGGCGGGATCGGGGCTAGCGGCATAGCGTCTGCGCTTTGGAACAGCATGATGCTGGAGAGGGATACCGTATACAGGTTCAATACCGGGCGGAGCTGGGCTTTCGTTCCGGGCCAGACGAACTCCAGTTTCAGCATGGTGAACGAGCGGGGCGTCTATTTCCCTGGCCAGTCTCAGGGAATGATCCTAACCCAGGCCATCGCCACGAAGTTCAACCAGTAGTTCTCGGCCGACCGAATCGTAAAAGATGGAGGAGATGGGGGAACCGTGTCCCCCAGCAACTTCTTTTTATCATGCGGTTTTTCGTTTCCGATCAGGTCAGATCATGCTCTTGCTGACCGTGTATGGGAGGAGCCCTCCTGCCAGCAGTATCTCCCTTTGCCTCCTGCTTAAGCTGACCTTCAGATCGATCCTCCGCCCGCTGGACAGCTCAACGGCCTGAAGCGCGTCCCTCCCCTCCTTGAGCGACGACCGGGCGTCGGGGATTCGAATTTCATCTCCCTGTTTCAGGATCAGGTAGTCGTCCTCGTTGGCGAAGACCAGGGGCAATATCCCGAAGTTGATCAGGTTGGCGGCATGGATGCGCTCGATTGACTTTGCGAGCACGGCCTTAACCCCCAGGTACATCGGGCACATGGCTGCATGCTCCCTGGAGGAGCCCTGCCCATAGCTGAGGCCGGCCACCACTAGGTTGTGTACTCCCCGGTCGCGTTGAGCTGCCGCCCTGGAGGCGAAGTCCGGGTCAAGCGGCTCGAATACGAAAGAGGCATACTTGGGAACGTTTGACCTGTACTTGAGGCGGGAGCCAGCCGGCATGATATGGTCCGTAGTCACGTAATCTTCCACCCGGATGCTGATTATGCCCCGTATCTCTTCAGGCAGGGGCGTATTGCGCGGCGGCTCACCGATATTGGGGCCGCGCAGGATCTCCGTCGAGGCTCTCTCTGCTGGCGGAAGTGGCGGAATTATCATGCTGTCGTCTATCATGAAACGATCCGGCATCTTCGTTTGAGGAAATCCCATGGGAAGGTCGCGCGGATCGACCAGTTCTCCCTCAAGTGCGGCTGCCGCAGCAACCACAGGGCTTGCCAGATAGACGTTTGCGCTGGGCGTCCCCGACCTCCCCTTGAAGTTGCGGTTGCTGGTGCGGACCGAGACTGCATCGGTTCCGGGCGACATGCTGTTTCCGATGCAAAAACCACAGGCCGATTCGAGTATGCGTGCTCCAAATCCGATCAGGTCGTCGAGAGCCCCGGACCTGGTCATCATCCTCAGCACCTGGCGGGACCCTGGAGCCACCCCAAAGCTGACCCTGGGGTGAAGACTTCTCCCCTTCAGCATAGCAGCAACGGTCATCATGTCGATGTAGGACGAGTTGGTGCACGACCCCACCATGACCTGATCCACCGGAGTTCCTGCAAGCTCGCTGACCGGGCGGATGTTTCCGGGGCTGTGGGGCGCAGCCACGAGCGGCTCCAGTTCGGAGAGGTCTATCTCAAGCGTCTCGTCGTAGATCGCGTCGGGGTCGGCGGACATGGGCTTCCATTGCTCTTCGCGGCTCTGGGCTGCGAGGAAGCGCCTTGTCTGCTCGTCGCTTGGAAAGACCGATGTCGTGACCCCCGTCTCCGCGCCCATATTCGCGATTGTGGCCCGCTCAGGAACGGTGAGCCCTTCTGCGCCCGGGCCGGTGTACTCGCATACAGTGCCTACGTTTCCCTTGGTGCTCAGCGCCTGCAGCACCTTCAGCACAACGTCTTTCGCGTTTACCCATGGATTGAGCTGGCCGCTCAAGTGAACCTCAGTCACACGTGGACAGGTGATGTAATAGGCGCCTCCGCCCATGGCCACGGCCACGTCCAGTCCGCCTGCGCCCATGGCTATCATGCCAAGGCCGCCTCCGGTGGGGGTGTGGCTGTCAGAGCCCAGCAGGGTTTTTCCCGGCTGGCCGAAGCGTTCCAGGTGGACCTGGTGGCATATGCCGTTTCCCGGTCGCGAGAAGTATATGCCGAAACGCGCGGCTATGGACTGCAGGTAACGGTGGTCGTCGGAGTTCTCGAAACCCACTTGGATAGTGTTGTGGTCGATGTAGCTCACCGAGAGCTCCGTAGCGATGGAAGGCAGGCCCATGGACTCAAATTGCAGGTAGGCCATGGTTCCTGTAGCGTCCTGGGTTAGGGTCTGATCTATCCTGATACCGATCTCCGATCCCGGCTCGTAATTCCCGTCCGCCAGATGCTGGCGCAGGATCTTCTCAGTAAGCGTGTGTCCCATCTCTTAGCTCTCCTCTGTTTTCAGACGGCCAGGGAAAGCCGCCTGTGTCTTTCGAAGATGAATCCCTATATCTGCTGAGGTCATGCCTAATTAAACCTCCCTTCTCCAGATGATCGTGCAGGGCCCGTGTCGGCAAGGGGTCCAACTGTATCGCGAAGGCCTCCAGTCGATAAAATCTTTAAAGTCCGATCAGGCCAACCAAAAAGGTTAAATATAGATGTGGTATTGGGTAGGTTCGGCCTTCTGGCGCTGGGCCTGCAAATGGCTCTCAGCATGCCGGAATGAATCTCCTGCGTGATCAAAGTCATGCTGGATGATCAAAAGGCTTAAATAACAAGTTGGCCTGGTATCCAGGCCGGTGGTTTGGTGCCTGCCTTGTCAGGTGCTCGGTATCTCTCCCTTCTCGGCGAGGGATTCCTGGCCGAAGGGTCGTAATCCTTAAATAGGGTGGGGCACAACCATAACGGGCCGATGCTTGACCGCATTGGTTGACCGGGGTATAAAGGCTTCAGAGCTGACATGATGATGTTCTGATTTCCAGACTCTGGTACAGATTGAGGTATGGAGACGCGAGTTGTTTCGTGTCTGACGTTGTCCTGTTAGCGACTCGGCCAAT
>Ga0208940_1000469_pt1 | contig 50967 bp, 36 predicted proteins | sample AD_JPNNA6_MetaG_FD_184445 | JGI IMG/M metagenome (GOLD analysis project Ga0208940, IMG submission 184445) | Active sludge microbial communities of municipal wastewater-treating anaerobic digesters from Japan - AD_JPNNA6_MetaG (SPAdes) (version 2) | ecosystem: Engineered > Bioreactor > Anaerobic... | reverse complement strand
CAGAACACGGTGTTTTACTAATTGATAAACTAGGTGTTCTGGTTGGTGTAGGTATGTTATTGCAATCTAACACACCATTAATCATACCACTACTTAATATTTGTATAGCATACGATCCACCATTTCTAATAAAATACCATCTACCATCACCTTGATAGTAATTTGTTAATGTATTATTCGTATAAACATAATTATCAACTAACGGTGTTGATGTCGAAAGATATATATTACTATTTGGTATTTCACTGGTTTCACAAGCGCCAATATTAGTACCATAAGTTACGGTTGTTACAATACCATATTGATACGAAACAATACTGCTTGTTGATGGAGTCCTGGTTGGTGTTCTACTAATTGACAAACTAGGCGTCCTAGACGGTGTTCTACTGAACGATATACTAGGTGTAACACTAGGTGTTCGTGAAGCGCCGGGTGAAAGTGATAACGATGGAGTTTTACTAACTGATATTGTTGGTGTAACAGATGGTGTGACAGATTGACACGTATATACATCTAATATCATCCCATCAGATAATATTTGTACTGCATATTTTACACCAGAATATATATAATACCAATAATCATCGCCTTGGAAATAATTTGTTAATGAACTATTTGTGTAAACAAAATTTCCAACAATAGGCATTGGTGTAGAAAGATATACTGTACCATCTGTTGGTATTAAAGTATCACAAGCCTCAATGTTCGTATCAAATGTTGTTTGTGTTAAAATATCAAACAAATAATATGATGGTGTACTTGTTGATGGTGTGGGTGATGTTATTAAAGTAACACTAGGTGTTCTTGAAAATGAGATACTTGGTGTCCTCGTTGGTGTGGCAGATGGTGTTGGTGGAAGATCATGTGGTAATCCATCACCATTATTGTACAATATTGATACTTCTTCAGGTGTTAATGCTTTTTTCCATAAACATAATTCATCAATAACACCATTAAAAGCGTGGCTAGTTCCATTATAAGCATTACCAAAATTATACCCAGCGGTAGTACCGGTAACATTCCAAATATTTCCACCCTGTGTTGTCGTACCACTATATGGTGTATTATTAACATATATTACTGGTCTTTTTCCAATACCAGAAATAACAAATACAAGATGATACCACGTATTAGCTTGAATTAAATTATTTGGTGTATACGAATAATTATTATCATTTGGCCCAGTAAATCGCATGGTGAACCTATCACTACCATCAGCTCTAACAACAATATTTTCCCATGGTGAAGCCGCAAGTGAACTTCTAAGTATTGTACAGGTTCTACCAGAAACACTAGGTAGTTCATTTAACTTAACCCAAGCCTGAATACTATATTCATCACCATTTGGATTCAAATATGTTTGGGCATTTACATCACTAATACGTGCACCTGAAGTTGTGCCAGAGAAGTGGGCCCCATAATTTATTTTTCCCGGTACATGATATTCCGGATAATTATTTGCAAAAGGTACTGCAGGACAATTACCTAAAACATCTAAAAAGTTCCCACTAGTCTCTTCAAATCTCCAATATGCGATCATATCAGCTGATGGGAATATAGTTGTTGGTGATGGTGTCACACTTGGCGTTCTACTAAGTGAAATACTTTGTGAAATAGATGGTGAAGGAGATGGTGATGGTAGTGTTCCTGAGTGACAATGAACTGTCTCCCATACGTTTACACCATAATCAGAACAAACGTCTGTTCGTAAACCTTTTAATCTATCTAAACACCAAGTATTCATTCGTGTGTTATGTGTTGATGGGTCAGTAAACCTGATTCTATCATAAAATCTATATAACTCCCAAGCTGTTGGATATGTATTAGAAGTTGTACTTCCTTTACAGAAACCAAAAGTAGAAAGGTCACACAACCCATTAACAAATACATCTTCTATATTTATTAGACAATATCGAGCAGATGTTGGATTTATTTGTTCTGTAGTTGTTACCACATATAAAACAGACATTAATCCCTCATATCTACAAGATGTAACAAATGAACCACCAGGTATAACATAATTTTTGGTTTCTGATAATTTTCCAATTGTTTGATTTTGAACGAAACTATAACTATCATCACATGATGCTTGTGGTAAATTATTTGTAGGAATTACATAAGTAATTGTCATTGTTTTATTAACTGAATTAAACACTACAGGCGCTGTTCTAAAGAAATGCCAAGTTTTCATACCATAAGTCGTATCACCACAAGATGGTCCTAATCTAGTCATTATTCTATAATAACCATAATATCTAGTATCAGTATTACTATATGAAGCCCATGTCGCCCATTCTGTAGAGCCAGTCATTTGTGAATAATCACTTTGTGCATCATTAAAATCAGCAATATCACTAAATGTAAATGTTATTGATGTTGTGTCTTTTGTGATTGTAATTGTTTGCCCCGCAGCCATATTCATACAGGTATTATAACTATTGTTGTATGTCAATAAAGTTTCATATGCGAGTATTTTTAATGTTGCTCTTATTTTAATTGGATTACTATGCATATACCCACTACTACTAGCGGTTATTCGAGTTATGTATGAGATATATTTATGTAACCACGGTGTGGCTGGTAATGTTCTGTCTGGAGCAACAAAAGTTGATGTTGTGTTATACTGAACTTCATAATAACAATCTGGATCACTATAATATACCATTGTCGGTGTTGAATTTATTTTACTAATATTACTATTAGCATTAAACACACAAGTCATTTCACTTTCAGGAATACAATCAAGTCTTAGTGACCAGTTTGTGTTTTCAATTGTTGGTTCAAATACACTACCAATAATTTCAAATTTTAAATAATCACCATTAGCCCAAGTGAAGTTAGTTAATTTAAAAACAAATCTTAATGTGTGTAAACCACCATAATTTTTATAAGCAATTCTTGGGTTTACTGGATAATTAATAGGATAAAGACCACTATATGGTGCGGTCCCACCAGTATAAATAGATGGTCTAGAATTTGAATAAGTTCTCAAATTAGTGGTTCCAGTATATACCACACCGTGAATCCAGTTTTCAATTAAAGTTCCATTTGGATTGTTTGTTGTACAATAATATATTTTTAATTGTTCTGAAATTTCAAAACCATCAAATTCAACTGCGATATATTTGGTGTCATTATATAACTGGAAACTAAATGATCTCGACTTATTTGTACTACTATCAGTTGTATTTTCATAATTTAAATTAAATGGATAAACACCACCAGGATCTGTACCATATGTGCTATTACATGTTATTGGTGTAATAACCACTGATGGTAAGCAAGTTAACAAATCTGGACTTATTCTATATGAGCCATCTTGTGTTGGTACATAAGTATTACCCCCAATTAAAACTTTTCTTATTACAGGGTACAATGTACCTGAACTAACCAATTCATCATAAAATGGATGTTCTCTTTGAATTGTGGTATCATATTCATATCGTGAGCCGGTTGTGAATATAACATTACCACTAGTCGAATTCATTCTCCATTCAATAACATAATCACTTGGTGTTGTTGTACCAGTTAATACACCAGCATTTAAAAATGCACCACCACTAACACCATTTAATCCCAAATTAAACGTACTACAAGCAGAATATAATGGTGTCGGATCGGGTGTTCTACTTATAGATACACTAGGTGTTCTTGAAATTGAAATACTTGGTGTTCTAGTTGGTGTTTTACTAATTGATAAACTAGGCGTTCTAGTTGGTGTTCTACTGAATGAAATACTAGATGTAATGCTAGGTGTTCTACTAAACGATATACTCGGTGTGATGCTAATACTTGGTGTAATGCTGGGTGTCCTGCTAAATGAAATACTTGGTGTTATGCTAGGTGTTCTGCTAAATGAAATACTAGGCGTTATGCTAGGTGTTCTACTGAATGAAATACTCGGTGTAATGCTAGGTGTTCTACTGAATGAAATACTCGGTGTAATGCTAGGTGTTCTACTAAATGAAATACTAGGTGTAATGCTAGGTGTTCTACTAAACGATATACTTGGAGTGATACTAATACTTGGTGTTCTACTAAATGAAATAGTGGGTGTGATACTAGGAGTTTTACTAAATGAAATACTAGGTGTTACTGAAGCACCTAGTGTTGGTGATACTGAAGCTGATGGTGTTGGTGTTCTAGGCCATACAATAGTATTACCCACCCTTATTGATTTAACGGTGTTGTCACCCAGATATATTGCCGGAGGATAATTTGTTTCAAATAAAAAATCACTCATAAAAATCTACAAAACAACAATCAACGAAAATTAAACAATTAATTATTAAAATTAAAGTACATTTAAATTATTACATATAAAGTATTTGGGTTTTTTGTACCAATTGCATCATATTCTAGTTGAGTTAATGTTACAATACAAGTTACTTTTCCTGTACCCGTCCAAATATCACATGTGTTAGTAATATAATCATCCATATTTGGTGATGTACCACTTGTACCTGATGTTCCAGACGCGCCAGACACACCAGATGTTCCAGAACTACCAGATGTTCCATCAATACCTGATAATCCAGAACTACCAGATGTTCCAGAACTACCAGATGTTCCATCAATACCTGATAATCCAGAACTACCAGATGTTCCAGAACTTCCAGATGTTCCAGATGAACCTGAAATACCAGATGTTCCAGACGAACCTGATATTCCAGAACTACCAGATGTACCTGATGATCCGTCAACACCAGATATACCAGATGAACCAGAACTGCCAGATGTTCCACTACTACCACCCGAACCAGATGTTCCAGATGAACCAGAACTGCCAGATGTTCCTGATGTGCCTGATATTCCAGAACTTCCAGATGTTCCAGACGAACCTGAAATACCAGAACTACCAGATGTTCCAGACGAACCTGAAATACCAGAACTACCAGATGTTCCACTCGATCCTGAGCTTCCCGATGTTCCATCAATACCAGATAGTCCAGAACTACCACTAGTACCAGATGTTCCTGATGAACCTGAAATACCAGAACTTCCAGATGTACCAGAACTACCACTATTTCCAGATGTTCCTGATGAACCAGATATTCCAGAACTTCCAGATGTGCCTGATGATCCATCAACACCAGATATACCAGATGAACCTGAACTACCACTACTTCCTGATGTACCACTACTACCACTTATACCCGAACTACCAGATGTTCCAGAACTACCACTACTACCTGATGTTCCTGACAAACCTGAACTTCCAGATGTTCCAGAACTACCACTACTTCCTGATGTTCCAGATGACCCAGAAATACCAGAACTGCCACTAGTACCAGAACTTCCTGATAACCCAGAACTACCACTAGTACCCGAAGATCCGTCAGAACCACTAGAACCTGATGTTCCTGATGACCCAGAAATACCAGAACTGCCACTAGTACCGGAACTTCCTGAACTTCCAGATGTTCCAGACGAACCTGAAATACCAGAACTACCAGAAGTTCCACTAGTTCCTGATGTGCCAGTAGTTATATTTGTAACTTCACATATAACATTACCACTTAATACCAATTTTGTTCCTGTATCTTCTACAACGGGAATATTGGTTGCTGTAATTGAAGAACCAGTTAAATGTATATTTGAAACAAACAACGTTTTTGTGTCGGGATCATAATAAAAATCATTATATGTTGTTCCAGAAACACCAGTTCCTGATGTTCCGCTTGTACCAGAGGTACCATCTACACCACTTGATCCCGAGCTTCCAGATGTACCTGAAGACCCACTAACACCACTAGAACCAGATGTGCCAGAACTACCCGAAGAACCACTTGTTCCAGAACTACCTGACGTTCCAGAGCTACCAGAACTTCCAGATGTACCACTAGTACCTGACGAACCATTTGATCCACTAGATCCAGACGTACCACTAGTACCTGACGAACCATCTAAACCACTAGTTCCTGAACTTCCAGATGTACCAGAACTACCAGATGTTCCAGATGAACCATTAGTACCCGAACTCCCCGAACTTCCCGATGTACCACTAGTTCCAGATATACCCGAAGAACCAGAACTACCAGATGTTCCAGATGAACCAGAACTACCAGATGTCCCACTACTACCACCCGAACCAGATGTTCCAGATGAACCATCAATACCAGAAATACCTGAACTACCAGATGTTCCTGAGCTACCCGATGAACCACTAGAACCACTAGTACCTGAAGTTCCTGATGATCCGACCGATCCACTTGATCCTGATGTGCCAGATGTACCCGAAGAGCCATCAGCGCCTTGAGCGCCAGCTAAATTTATATCCCATTCACTATATGTGCCAGATCCTGTTACATCTAATACATTACCAACTAAAACACCAGTTACTGGATTATATGACGAAACAATACCAGTCATATAATTTGAACTGTCATAACCAATAATTAATGATTGTCCTGCACTATATGAATAACCACTACCAATATTTAAAGTTTGTGTTCCATAACCAATTGTTAAGGTATCAGTCGATGTGGCCAAATATCTATCACCCGACCACCCAGATGTTCCAGATGACCCCGAACTACCTGATGTGCCAGATGTACCACTTGATCCTGACGTACCCGAACTACCCGACGATCCGCTTGTACCAGAAGATCCACTACTACCTGACGTGCCACTAGTACCAGATGAACCACTACTTCCAGAAGTACCTGATGATCCTGATGTTCCACTTGTTCCCGATGTTCCAGATGAACCATCAGACCCACTTGTACCAGAACTTCCTGAACTTCCAGATGTTCCTGATAACCCAGAACTACCACTAGTTCCAGAACTACCAGATGATCCACTACTACCACTAGTTCCGGAACTTCCTGACGATCCAGATGTTCCACCTGAACCTGATGTGCCACTAGTACCAGAAGACCCATCTGAACCACTAGAGCCAGATGTCCCTGACGTTCCAGAGTTCCCACTAGTCCCAGATGAACCTGAACTACCACTAGTGCCAGATGAACCACTTACGCCAGATGTTCCACTAGTACCAGAAGAACCGTCAGAACCATTAGACCCAGACGTTCCTGATGAACCATCAGTTCCCGACACACCACTACTACCAGACGACCCACTTGTTCCAGATGAACCTGATGTTCCAGAACTTCCTGATGTACCGCTACTACCAGAAGACCCCGCACTACCACTTGAACCCGAACTACCACTAGTTCCTGACGTGCCAGATGAACCACCACTACCTGAAGATCCGCTAGTTCCTGATGATCCACTTATACCCGACGAACCAGATGTTCCAGATGAACCATCTATACCACTAGTTCCTGATGATCCTGAACTACCACTAGTGCCAGATGATCCGTCAGAACCACTAGAACCAGATGTACCAGAAGACCCATCGGAGCCACTAGAACCCGATGTTCCCGATGATCCACTACTACCACTAGTGCCAGATGATCCGTCAGAACCACTAGAACCTGATGTTCCAGATGAACCAGAGCTGCCGCTAGTTCCAGACGATCCACTTGAACCAGAAGTTCCCGACGACCCAGAACTTCCTGATGTTCCACTACTACCACTTATACCCGAACTACCAGAACTTCCAGATGTTCCGCTCGTTCCAGAAGATCCTGATGTACCCGAACTACCCGATATACCTGATGTCCCCGATGTTCCAGATGAACCACTTGATCCGTCAGCACCTTGAGCACCAGCTAAATTTATATCCCATTCATTATATGTGCCAGATCCTTCAATAGTTTGAATATCTCCAACCATTAATCCAGTTGTTGGATCATAAAATGAAACAATACCAGTCATATAATTAGTACCATCATGACCAATAACCAATGATTGTCCAGCACTATATGAGTATCCGGTTCCTATATTTAAAGTTTGTGTTCCACCGCTAATCGTTAATGTATCAGTTGATGTGGCCAAATATCTATCACCAGAAAAACCTGACGAGCCACTACTACCACTAGAACCAGAAGTACCAGAACTACCATCCGAACCACTTGATCCTGAAGTACCAGATGAACCAGAACTACCGGATGTTCCAGACGAGCCACTTGTTCCAGAACTACCACTAGAACCAGAAGTACCAGATGAACCTGAACTACCGGATGTTCCAGATGAACCTGAACTTCCTGATGTACCACTAGTACCCGAAGTACCAGAACTACCATTTGAACCACTTGATCCTGAAGTACCGGAACTACCACTAGATCCTGATGAACCACTTGTTCCAGAACTACCACTAGAACCAGATGTACCAGAGCTTCCAGAACTCCCCGATGTTCCACTAGTTCCAGAACTACCCGATGATCCTGACGTGCCACTACTACCAGATAAACCAGAACTACCACTAGAACCACTAGTACCCGATGATCCTGATGAACCACTTGTACCAGATGAACCAGAACTACCACTAGTTCCAGACAAACCACTAGTACCCGATGATCCTGATGAACCACTTGTACCAGATGAGCCACTAGAACCACTAGTACCTGAAGTTCCTGACGATCCGGCCGATCCACTTGATCCTGATGTACCCGAACTTCCAGAACTACCACTAGTTCCAGACGAGCCGCTTGATCCAGACGTACCAGACGATCCTGATGAGCCACTACTACCGCTAGTTCCAGACGAACCATCTGATCCACTTGATCCTGATGTACCCGAACTTCCAGAACTACCACTAGTTCCAGACGAGCCACTTGATCCAGACGTACCGGATGATCCACTACTACCACTAGTTCCAGACGAACCATTTGTACCTGAACTTCCAGAACTACCTGATGTTCCGCTCGTTCCAGAAGATCCAGAAGATCCAGATGAACCTGACACACCTGATGTGCCTGATGAACCAGATGAACCACTTGAACCATCAGCCCCCTGTGCTCCAGCTAAATTTATATCCCATTCACTATATGTACCAGATCCTTCGACAGTTTGAATGTCTCCAACCATTAATCCTGTTATCGGATCGTATGACGAAACTATTCCTGTCATATAATTTGTGCCGTCATGTCCAATAACCAAAGACTGTCCGGCACTGTATGAATAACCAGTACCAATATTTAATGTTTGTGTTCCACCACTAATTGTTAACGTATCCGTTGATGTGGCTAAATATCTGTCACCAGAAAATCCCGACGAGCCACTACTACCACTAGAACCTGAAGTGCCTGAAGTGCCAGATGACCCATTCGATCCTGATGTACCCGAACTCCCTGAACTACCACTAGTTCCAGACGAGCCGCTTGTTCCTGAACTACCACTTGATCCAGAGGTGCCGGAACTACCTGACGAACCACTTGTTCCTGATGAACCAGAACTCCCTGAAGTTCCACTAGTACCAGACGAACCCGAACTACCAGATGTCCCACTATTTCCTGATGTTCCAGAACTGCCACTTGTTCCTGATGAACCAGAACTCCCACTTGTGCCCGAACTGCCAGAACTACCGCTTGTTCCTGATGAACCACCTGATCCTGATGTACCACTACTACCAGAACTACCCGATGTGCCATCAACACCAGATATACCAGAACTACCGCTTGTTCCAGATGTGCCACCACTACCAGATGAACCACTTGTTCCTGATGAACCATCAATACCACTACTACCAGACGATCCACTTGTTCCAGATGAACCATCTGATCCACTCGATCCTGATGTACCTGATGAACCATTTGTTCCTGAACTACCACTAGTACCAGACGTACCCGAAGAACCATCTTCACCCGTTATGCCAGAACTACCGCTCGTTCCGGATGATCCACTTAAACCAGATGTTCCACTACTACCAGAACTACCTGAAGTACCAGAACTACCTGATATACCAGACGTTCCTGATGTGCCAGATGTACCCGAAGAGCCATCAGCGCCTTGAGCGCCAGCTAAATTTATATCCCATTCACTATATGTGCCAGATCCTGTAACATCTATAATATCACCAACTAATTCGCCTGTCATTGGATCATATGACGATACCATACCCGTCATATAATTTGTGCTATCATAACCAATAACTAATGATTGACCCGCACTATATGAATATCCAGTACCTATATTTAATGTTTGTGTTCCACCACTAATTGTTAACGTGTTTGTTGATGTTGCCAAATATCTATCGCCAGATAATCCAGATGAACCACTTGATCCCGAACTACCAGATGTACCAGAACTACCACTTAATCCTGACGTACCACTAGTTCCTGATGTTCCAGATGAACCAGAACTTCCAGATGTTCCATCAAAACCAGATCCACCACTAGTGCCTGAAGAACCACTCGTCCCAGATGAACCCGAGCTTCCCGAAGTACCGTCAACTCCAGACAAACCAGAACTACCAGACGTGCCTGATGATCCGTCAATACCAGAACTACCACTAGTACCTGAAGTACCAGACTCACCACTAGTACCCGATGATCCGTCAATACCAGAAATACCTGAAGATCCTGAACTACCACTTGTTCCTGAAGTACCACCACTTCCAGAAGTTCCAGAAGAACCTGATAAACCTGATGTTCCAGATGTACCCGAACTACCACTGGAACCATCAGCACCTTGAGCACCCGCTAAATTTATATCCCATTCACTATATGTGCCAGATCCTGTTACATCTACAATATTCCCAACCAAAATACCGGTTACCGGATCATATGATGAAACCATACCCGTCATATAGTTCGAACTATCATAACCAATCACCAATGATTGTCCAGCACTATATGAATAACCACTACCAATATTTAAAGTTTGTGTACCACCACTAATCGTTAACGTGTCTGTTGATGTCGCCATATATCTATCACCAGATATCCCCGACGAACCACTCGAACCCGAACTACCTGATGTTCCAGAACTACCATCAGTTCCAGAAAATCCAGAAGAACCACTAGTTCCAGAACTACCACTAGATCCCGAACTGCCAGATGTACCTGATGAACCATCTATACCTGATATACCCGAACTACCACTTGTCCCTGATGTACCAGATGAGCCATCAATACCAGATGTTCCTGAACTACCAGATTCGCCACTACTTCCACTTGTTCCAGACGTTCCAGATGTACCATCAATACCAGATGTTCCCGAACTACCAGATTCACCACTACTTCCACTTGTTCCAGACGTTCCAGATGTACCAGATGAACCGTCAATACCAGAAATACCCGAAGAACCTGAACTACCACTAGTGCCCGAAGTTCCAGATTCACCACTAGTGCCTGATGTACCAGATGTACCAGATTCGCCTGAGCCGCCACCAATAGTTTTTAATATTAAATCAGAATCAGTTATTCCAGCATAATACCAATATTCGTTAATACCAGTACCAGACAATATACCAACAGTTAACCCTCGTTGTCTTTGTTCTAATGATATACTTGTATTTGCCTCTAAAACACTAACCCAAGGACCGTATCTCCAATCTAAAATTTTTGGAGCCTTTAAATTAATATTGTCGTTAAGATTTATAGCCATCTATATATTAAGTATTTCTATATTCTATTGGCGAATCCAATTGTGTTGGATATACACTCCAATGCATTTTAAAGTTTATGCCATTCCAATAATTATCAGGACTATTGACTAATTGTGTCGTTGCTATTGTTATAAAACTACCATCTATATCACCATTATTTAATGCCGTGATATACCACTTAGTTTTTGTTGTATAATTTGATTGATATGCAACCCATATATATAACCACGAGCTCGGTATGTTATAATTAATACTCAACGTACCCGATGCTTGTGATAATACTTTATTTGCAGTACCACCAGATATGATTGACGCAATCATTTCTGCTGTTGGTAATTCGGAAGATACACCCCAGAAATATGGATATATACCAGTTATTGTATATGTGGATGTGACAAAAAGATTCGCTGCTGACTGTGGCGCCGATGTTGTTCGAACAGCAAATGGTCTTGTATCAACATTACCTTTATTATCTTGCTTAGGTAACCCCGCATTATAATTACCATCACCACGATATGTTGTTGAACCTAATGGAATTACATATGATTCTGAATGTATATCACTATCATAACGATAGTTTGGATTGTTTGGATCAGGATAACCAAATTGACTTGGTATTGCTGTTGCTGGTGACTGTGTTAGTGTTGTGTCGGTTAATAATGGTGAACCATTTCTTAACACTCTCATTTGTGTATATGGACCAGCATCATTTTTAATACCATATGTTCTCAAATCAGATGTAAGTGTCCACCCAACTTCTCGAATACCACTCGTAACACCATTTAATGCTATTGTAGGAATCGTATATGTCGGTAAAACAGCTGGGAATAATAAATCATCAACAATTTCAACCAAAGTTTTGCCGGTTAATTGACTAACAGTAGTACCTACTGGTATTCCACCAACAGATTCTGGTGTCGCTAAAAGAGGATCAAGTCTAGAATTATATAACGTACATATTGAATAACCATCAGGTGTTTCTTCTAATACTATACCACCATTATCACATTCAGTGAGTTCACACGATGTATCACCAGTATAAGTACCGCCACCAGCACCACTAATAACAGTAATTGTGAATTCATCGTCTTGTAAAGGATTATCACCAGTCCCAGCAATTTGTATAACATTAAATCGTTCATACCCATTTTCATATACCGGATTTCCAACTACTTGAAGATATTTTAAAACCGTCCCATCTTGTACCTTTATAATCTTTATAATAGATCCATTAGATATTGTGTCTATATATGTTTCAAAAGATAAATTTGGTGTATAACCAGTATCACTAATTGCTATCGTTGTTGGACTCATACCCCAGTTTGGTGCGTCCAAAGTGAAATACCCCAAACCTGGATTTATTGCTGTATTTAAAACATTAGAATATCTCCAAATAGCCAGATGTCCTTCAATGCCACTTGAACCAGATGTACCACTACTACCACTAACACCACTTGATCCTGATGTACCAGAAGAACCAGACGTTCCCGGTAGTCCTGGTAAACCTCTGACACCCGAAGTTCCTGACGTACCAGATGAACCCGGTATACCAGGTAAACCTCTAACTCCCGACGTTCCCGACGTACCAGATGTACCATCCGCACCTCTTATACCAGAAGTACCACTAGTACCATCTTGGCCACTCGAACCTGACGTTCCTGATGTTCCCGAAATTCCTGTAGCACCCCTCATTCCTGTCATTAACACCAGAAATTCATCACCATTCATTGGATCAGCACCCGTACCAGCAATTTGTGTTACACCATATCTTTCAAATCCAAGTTCATATGGTTCTAAAGATATTATTTCAAGATATTTTAAAACAGTGGCATCATTCTTCTTAATAAGTTTTATAATCGTTCCTGTTTGTAAAGAATCAAGATATGTTATAAAATCTAAATTTGGTGTAAAACCAGTATCACTTATTGCAATATAATTTGGTGACACACCCCAGTCAGGAGCATCCAATGTAAAAAAACCCACGCCAGGATTTATGGATGTATTCATAACTTCAGAATATCTCCATATAGCCAAATGTCCCTCAACGCCTTCTAATCCACTTGTACCTGACGTGCCACTAGATCCGGGTGTACCATCAACACCAGATAAACCTGACGTACCACTAGAACCGGATGTTCCCGCAATACCAGAAGTACCCGAACTTCCAGAACTACCCGAAGAACCACCACTACCAGATGTACCACTTGTTCCTGAAGTACCATCTTCACCTGATATACCAGCTAAACCGACTGACCATTCATTATATGTACCTGATCCATTAATTAATTGTGAATTAACCACTAAAAGTCCTGTTTGTGGATCATATGAATCAACAATACCTAACATATAATTGGTACTATCATAAGCAACAACTACTCTTTGTCCTGTCACATATGATAATCCACGTTCAACTATAAGAAACTGAATACCAGTACCTAAAGTTAACGAAGAATTGGAAACAGTACTAAATAAATCACCACTTAATCCCGATGTTCCGCTCGTACCCGACGAACCGTCAACACCAGAAATACCAGAACTACCAGAAGTACCACTTGTACCTGAAGATCCACTAGAACCGGGTGTTCCATCAACACCAGACAATCCGGACGTACCACTAGAACCGGACGTACCATCAACACCACTTATACCAGAAGAACCAGATGTGCCAGATGTTCCAGAACTTCCATCAACACCACTTATACCAGAAGAACCTGATGTGCCATCTACACCAGATAATCCAGAACTACCAGAAGTACCGCTTGTACCTGAAGAACCAGAAGGTCCCGGTACACTAGTTAAACCAACACCCCATGTATTGTAAGTTCCAGACCCAACAACAGTTGAAATAATAGCAATAAGTTGTCCTGTAGTACTATTATATGAACTAACAATACCTCTCATATAATTTGATGCTGAATGACCAATGACTATTGTGTGCCCCGGAACATAAGATAAATCCGGTTCAACTATAAGTGTTTTAGATCCGGCAGATATTGTTAATATTGAATTTGATGTGGTTGTATACAAATCACCACTCACACCCGAAGTTCCAGATGTTCCACTAGATCCAGTCTCCCCAGTACATGGTGTTAAACCACTTAAATACCAATGAAAATTATGTAATATGTCAGGATTCTCATATTCACCAATATATAATGTTTTTACAAACGTATTATCAATTGGTGTTTGTGTCGAACCTAAATCAACAGTAGTACCAGACGGAACATTGGCGGAATCAATTTGTGTCCAGTTTATTTTTTGCAAAGCCATTTATCTGAAGTTACTTTCAGATAAATACTTTTATAAAAGTTATGTTAACAAAAATGAATGATTTTTTTGGGTTATTTGTACTAATAATTGTTCTTTATTATATCCACTATTTGTTGTGTTTCATTAAAATGGACATTCATGGAATAAAAATCACCATCATCACTTTCCGACGATTTAATAAAAATTGCCGGTAAAAAATCAGAAACGCCTTGATTACGAATATAATTCCACAAATCTTTATTTATTGTTATGTCAACATCAATAAACGATACATTTTCACGATTCAACGAAGATTTAAGTATTGTACATGCCAAACAACCAGGTAATGTAAAAACATATATTGTAATCACGAAAAATTAATTTAAACAGATCATATCAAAATTACCGTTCTTTAAAAAAATCGCACCAGTCAGTAATTCTCGACCATCATCAGATCTTTTTATTTGTATAGGATTTGCGATTTTATGTCTTAATGTTTCAAGTTGAAATATTGATAGTTCCGGTTCACCTGTTTCATCAAAATTTTTTTGTGAAATATTTGCTAATTGTTCATAAAATTCATCAAAATTATCATCAATATCAAAATACTCCAAGGCACTTTTATTATTACTAAAAAACTGTTTTAGATTTTGAATATAAATTAAAACTTCTGGTGATATTTTTTTTGAAGTATCCATCTACTATAAATAGATTAATAATTCATAATAAGCAATTCCATTCCTATGTTTTGTGGAACACCTTCTTTTGCTGCCGCCGCTTTCATAAATCCTTTAGATTCCCATCTATATTGGTCTTTCGGATACCAATTAAGTAATTGTGGAAATTCATAATACGATAAACTAAATTTTCCTTCTATTTTTTTCAATCTTTCAGCTAATCTACGATGATCATCACTATCAAAATCATGTGCCGAATAATAATTTTCTGTTTTCCAATATGGTGGATCGAGATAAAAATACGTGCTTGGCGAATCATATCTTTTAAGTATGTCTTCAAAGTCCACGTCTTCAATAAATGTTATATTATCAAGATGTTCCCTATATTTGGGGTGTCGAAGTTTATCTTCAAAAATATCAACTTTACATCTATATTTCCCTTTATAATCTGTATATTTTGATGTTTCGGGCTTTGACCCGGAAAATATTTGTGTTAATACATAAACATATTTACCGGCAACATCAAAATTAGGTTCATCACCAATTACCAAACTTGGATCGAACACTTCTTTTTGACATCTTCTAAATATCTGTGCGTATTCTGGTGGTGTGTTTACTACGTTGCGTTGTTGCCTTGGATATTTTGATAGTTCCTCTAATAATCTATCATAATATTTTGAACAACGAAAAAGATTAGCATTTAATTTATTAAAATCATTATAAACTACCGTTTCCAATTTCGGATATTTGTTTAAATCCATATTAAAAAACACCCAAAACATACCCGAAAATGGTTCAACATAGGTTTTAATATCCATCGGAATAAATGGGACAATCCATTTTCCAATACGCGCTTTTCCGCCAATATAACTTATCATATTTTAAATAATTCAATATACAAATTAAAATGTAACGAAAATAATGGAAAAAAACAAATTAATTGTTTATCTTTTATATTATGAAACAGCCAAAATATTTAATTGTCTTATTTTGTAATAAAAAAAAACAAAGAATATTAGCCAGTGCTATGACCAAAAACACAATATATAGTCATTGGCGAGAATTAAAAACGCAAAGACCACCACCATTCGTTAAACTACAAGGCGGTGGACGTAAAAGAAAACTCAATTTTGAATTAGGTCTTTTATTTCCAAGAAATCCGTGGTCAAAACCAACATATATTAAAGACGATTTAGGAAGAAATGTTGAAGCACAAATAAATAATGAAAAATATAGAATAAAAGACTTAATTCCATACTGGGACGAAGAATTAATATATGATTTTGAAACAAAAAAAAGAATTCATTATCATGAAATGATGGACATTATTTTACGTGTTACTGATATTGCACAAATATTCACATTAAATAACAAATTATTTCTTCAAGTTGAAAATGATGTTCGATTGTTTGGTAATAAAAATATTGCGGATGCAAATAGATTATTTGATATAGTTAAAGAAGATTTAATAAAACGAAAAAAAGGAAATTTTATTTTTGTAAGAGATATTACAAGAACACAACGTAGTTTATTATATGATTTTCTAGAAAAAAGAGGGTTTAAAAAAAGTGAATTATTTAGGCATTATTCCTATTAAAAAGATAATCTACTTTACCAATTTTCAAAATAAAAACATCATCATTTGTTGTTTTTGTTGCAATACCACTTCTTTGTGCAATTTTTGCAAAAAAATTGGTGAAATCTTTATTTTTAAGATTAAACGTTACAGTAATAATTGACGAATCGATTTCAATCTTTTCAAGTAAATCAGCTATAACTGCTAGTTGATTTAAAATATTATTACTTTTTGCCATTACCAAATATTAATAAAAGTTTTTGAAAAAATGATTTTTTTTGTGGGTGTGATAACTTATCTCTATTTTTAATTACCTCAAGAATTTCAGTTCTGTTGTATGACTTAATTTCTTCAATCGTCTTTTTTTTATTCTGATTCGTTTGATCCTGATCCTTCTTCATTTCCCACTTTAGCCTCTCTAGTGCTCTTTCTATTTCGTACCCCATGTTTTTCGTTAGTAAATGAAATATCTTTTAATTTTTCAATAGGTGCTTCTAAAAAGAATTTTTTTAATTCTTCAACTTTTTCATTAAATAATCTATTTTTTTCTTCAATTTCTTGATTATATGTGATAATTTGTTTTGCAGACGAAAACACAGCATCGTAACCTGTTTTTGTCGCAAGACCAATTATTGAAATTAATCTGTTCCTTTCATTTTCATCCTGAACTTTTATTGAAACATCTTTATCAACCCCATTAACATCAGGATTAATATTCCAACTTAATGGAATTTTAATATCAAGACTGACATTCTCTTTTATTTCTCTAAGTGAGAAAAAAAACGGCCTTATAGAAAATATTGTGTCAAACATTATTTTTTTTCCCATTATCAAAGCATTGTTACTATTCCAGTAAGGATATATGCCATTGACAAATATAACAATATCTTTTCTAGTTTAGTGTTTATTATTGGTGGTGGATTGTCTTGTTTAAGAAGAATAAAAAATTTTACAACAAAAACAAAAACATACAATCCCGATAAAATAAAAAAATATAAAAAAATTTTCTCTAACATTATTTCTTTACAACATCAATTATTTCTTTACGGAAATCACCTAGTAAATTCCTTATTTCTTGTGCGTATTTTCTCGCTCTCGTTGCTGCACTGCGATTACCTTTATTATAAACCTTTTCAGCCTCATTTTCCATTAATACAATTAACTCGTAAATTTTTGCTATTTTTTCCACATTAAATTATTTTTAAAAAATATACATATTTAATTCATCTTTTTCAAGTTTTTATCCATTATTTTATAAACATCGGTGAAAATTTCAATTTCTGACGGTGTCTTAATTTTCCCAAAATTAAATAACAAATCAAAATATTCTAACAATATATCACACTTCTCAACCATTTCAGACATATAATACCATTTATTAAACAAATCCCAAAGATATTCATGATGAGAGCCTTTTGACACAAAATAAATTCGTTCTTTTTCAAAATTAGATATAACTTTATTAAAACACCAATTAAAATGATTTAATATATCACTTTCTAATTTTAATATATCAGGCCCTAGATATGTTTCATCAATCAATAATAATAAAGAAGAAAAAAAATCACAATATAATTCAGAACGTTCTCTTATTATATTGTGAGTTTTATACCAAATTTCAGTTTGGTCTTGATATTTTTCAAGTATGTCAGTCCTCTTACCCATATAATTAAATATATGGATAAAATTCCATAAAAAAAAGGTTATTGTGTCCTCTTGTTATAAGAAGACAACACTTTCATTCTTTTAATTTCTTCCTTAATAATTTTATTTTCATTAACAGTTCTTTTAGGTACAACACCATCATCCTTGTCTTTAACTTCAACCGGAACTGCTTCTTTCGGATAAAGTGGTTCTTCTTTCCTGGCTTTTAATCTTTTTTCTCTGTTTTTCCACATTTTTTCACCAGTATCAGTTTTAATTGCATTACCAGCATCTGGATCATTACCCATTGTTGAATCACCCTCTAACGCTTTTCGTATTCTTTCTTTAAATGGTTCTGGTGGTTCACCATTCTCACCAACAGAATCAGTATCGTAATCCAAATCCTGTGACCCTCGACCTCTATTAAGATCAATCATATCCTCTTCTTCATCTGTTGCTACTCGTGCAACTTTATCTTCTCCTTGACCAACCTGGTTTGGAAATTTTGGATTATCATTACCCGTAAATGATAAATATTTTTTTATTTTTTTCTCAACATCCGCCAGATAATCACTATTTAATTTACTACTATCAGTAATCGCTTTCTCTGTTGTTGCGTCCATTGTCGGTTCTGACGCCTCTTTAATTATACGCCTTATTAACTGTTTCATTTCATTCTCATTAAGTCTCAATATCCTTTTTTTGGTATTTTCATTAACATCACCACCTAGAATGATATTTTTTTTCTTGTCAATCGTTGGGTTAGTATCCATAGTATTTTCTTTCATTTCATCACTACCAGATAACTCATCATTATTGGTTGTTATTTTTATTTTTAAATTTAATGTGTTTTCATCACCATCTGATTCAATATCAATATCAAAACTATTTCCAACACCATTTTCCTCCAAATCATGATGTAATCCCTGCATTAGATTTTGTTGTGCCTCATCAAATGATGAACCACCACAATTGTTAATCAAATCTTCTTCGGTAATCCCCTCGATATTAATCACTACACCAAAATCTACATCCCCAATATTCTCAATACTTGATATTCGATCAATTAATCCAGATAATGTTTGGAATTTTTTGACATCTGTTTCAGTATCATCATTTTCCGTTGATTGTTTACCATACAACTGTTCCATAATTAATTTCTTAGCCTCTTGTTCTAAGATTTCTGACGTTAATTTATTTAAATCTCTTATATTCATATCTAATAAATATCACTAAATTTCTTCCGTATCAAATTTAATATCATTTTTATAGAAAAATAACTTTACGGCCGAAAATAAATCATTATCTGGAACAACAATATCAAAACCATCAGGTACTGTTATTCTGTACTTCCGTACTTTTTTTGGTGCACCCCAAGTAGCAAGAGCATCCAAATTGGATTTATCAAACATATGTGATGGTACACCTTCAGATAGTATTTGATTTACCACCATTTCAGCAACAATCTCAGCAGGGATTTGATATTCCTGTGATACTTCTTGTATTGATTTTTGTAATTCTCTTATTTCTTTTAATTTAATTGGATTTGGTCTTCCTTTAAATGCCCGATCTGAACTAGCACCTTGATCACAATATGGGAATGTTTTACATTTATTATCGATTTCAACAAATTTGGCACCTGGCCCCCCAAATCTTGGAAAACCCTTTTTTGTGGCAATCATATCTTTTGTTGAAGCACCAGTTATACTTGCTCCACCCATTGTGGACTCGGCATTATCAATCTTTAACGGATCTTTTCTTCTTTTCTTTGTTTTATCCATTGGACTTGATGGTCCAGCAGTCCCTATAGGACCATCGTACATAGCACCAGCAGAAATACCACTACCCATTTGTTCAGTAAATTCTTTTTTCGTCATTTCATGAACTCTACTTATTGGTCTGGTAATAGGATTACTAAGCGGTGCTTCATATGAACCAGACGCACTAGCATCCATCTGTTCTTTTGTGTCTTTTTTCTTCAACGATTTTTCACCAGATTTTTCCATTTTATTTAATCGAGTGTAATAATCTGGTAATTCGGTCAAATGATCCATAGCTATTTCCCTCGCTTTCTTCTCGTCATGGGTATGTTCTTTTTCAATTTTAATACCCATTTCTATCTGTTTTTTTATTGTACCCACAAAAACATTGTGTTTTCTTGCTATATCTTCTACACTCATTCCATCGGCTTTTCCGCCACGTATTTTATTTGTTTTATCCATTTCCATATTATCTTACGTTTTTTATTGCACCCTCCCAAAATGATTTTCTTTGCCAGAATGTTTTAAACAATTCAACAACGACTTTAGTTGCCAAATCAACCATTCTTTCGTCTATTCTTCTCCCACCAAGCTCTTTCTGTATTATTCTCATCACAATATTATGTGCCTGAGTACTATCCATAAACGATTTTATTTCTTTTCTAGCAATCGTTTCAATTTGACTTTTATCACTACTTGTTAATGCCATGTTATGTTGATTTTCTATGTACTAACAAATTATTAATTGTATTAATAAATTTCGGATGGAATGTTTTTAATTTATTAATCATATCCATAGTATCTTCATCAATTTTCATCATAGATGTATTTGAAAGATATATTCCGGTATCATTGCCCGTTGATAATGTAAACCCTAAATTTACATCACTAATTTTCCCCTCTAATTTTGCATTATCCTCATATATGTGCAATTTATCAAATTCAACAATTTCCGAAACTTCAGTTCTAAATTCATCTATTAATTGTGATATATTGTTTTTTTCATCATCTTTTAATTCTAAATCTTCTGGATCTTCTGAATGAATCACAACTTCTACATCATTAATAACAGCAATATCTTCTTGTTCTTCACCACTTTCATAGTCCATATTATCATTATCTATTGGTGGTGGTGGAATACCATCACCCTTTCTTATAACAGTTTCCTTATCATTGGTTACTTGTTCTCTAAGTAACACAAATTTATTTGAATCCACACTAGCCTGTATTTCTCGTATTGTATTTAACATTTTTTTTGTTAAATCATACTCATTTATCGGTTGTTTCTGTGTCATTTTTATAAAATATATTAAAATTAAAAGAAGGGTTTATATCTGTATAAATACTTAGAAAATTTGATTTACATACAATTCCATCAAACTTTCTTACATTAGATAAATATCCTTGTGATGGTACTGTTTGATATGGTATATTATGTTTTTTACAAATTTCTTTTGTTATTTTAACCAATGCATTCATTTGCTCTTCAGAATATGGATCCCAGAAATAATAATTTCTCCATCTTTTTACATATGGCTCAGACCTATATGGATCACCTATCCAATTATATAACGCACCGGTAATCGTATTTTTAATTAACCAACCCAAATTTTCCAACGCAATCTTTACTTGTCTATTATCAATATTCTTCACACCAAACGTTTTTGAACTATAATCAGTATCAAATACCTTAAAAATATCACCTGACTTACTTATTATAAAATGTGGTATTTCTTCATATTTTTCATTATTTCTATACCTTAATTTCATAATAAAATCATCAAATCTTCTTTGTGTGTCATATAAAAAAATTTGAGTCTTTTTAGTTTTTCTCTTACTAACATTTAATTTAACTCCCTCTAGGTCTTCTACGCTTTGAACTTGCAACATCTCTCAAAAAACTTTTTACTGAATTATATGTTATTTTTTTATTTTCTTTTTCTGTAGGCATAAAAAATTCCCGAGCCGACGGTGTTGGTTCGGGAATGTTATCTGTTAGGATATCACCAGATGTAAACGTTTCTTCTATCTCCTCTTCTACCTCTGTTATTTTTTTTTTAAATTCTCTCTAGCAATTTGTCTAATTCTATCAAGTTGTTCTTGTGTTATTGGATTTGTTGGTAATGGTTGTGGTTTTTCCTCAATAAGTGGTGGAGATTCCTGTTCTTTAGAAATTGTTGATTCTATAACTTCTTGTGCTGTTGGCGTTACAACTTTCTCTAATTCTATCGTTGGAACATCATCCGGTTTTTCATTTGTTAAATCAACAGGACCGAAATCTTCTTCAATTTCTTCATTAATTATATCAGAATTAAAATTTGATTCATCAAAAGGTACATCCGACACCACAACTGGTTTGTCTTTTGTTTTTTCATTTTCTTCAACTGGTGGTTTTTCAATCGGACTTTTCTTACTTAAAAATTTTTCCATTTTTTCGAGTTCTTCCTCTGTTGGACGGATTTTCGACACCTCACCTACAATAACACTTGCCGGTATGGGTTCAGTGTCATCTAGATTATTAACATCATTTATTGGTGATGTTTTACTTTCAAGTTCCTTTCTTTTTTTAGCTCGTAAATCTATATTCTGGGCAACAAGTGCCGTCATTGATAATGCTATAACAGGAAGAAGAGCACCTGAAATCCATGCAACAATTATTCTGAACATTTCAGGGTCATCAGTTTGTACTGCAAATAAAATGGATCTTTTAAAATTTTCTAGACCAGCATCGTTATGTGTTACAATCCAATCAAAAGAACTAACAACATTACCAATAACTTGTAATGATGTTAGAATTATCATTATAACCCAAGGTAGAAATTTATTCCGGTTATCTGTAAGAAGTATACTAAATAATACAGAAGCCTGACCAATTTCGGCAACAAAACTCAATATTATTGACAACCAAATAGCATTTGCAATGTGAAAAAATGTTATTGCATGATAAAATGAAACAAATGCTGTTGCCACATACAAAATGGCAAATGTCACTATAAGTCCAAGGTGTAATAAATCCTCTCTATCGTAATTTTTTTTAAATAATTTCATTTTCTTTTTGTAGTATCAACTTCGGCACCGCGAACATTTACTGTCGTATTTGCCCTTATTTTTTCAGCAACAGACTGGACAGCTTCCGCGCGTCTATTAGCCTCACCAGCCTTTTCTTTTTCAAGTTTTAACTCAAATTCAAGCTGTCTAATAATTGTTGTTGTTTCCTTTTCAAAAATATCGTATTTTTTTGTCAAAGAGTCAATAGTATGTTTATATTGTTTTTCTATAATTCTATTACCCATATTCCGATTACAACTTTGAACTGATTTGAACAGAAAAAGGATAAAAAACACAAGAGTAAACCATTTCATATTCTTAGAAAAAAATTGTTGTGGTGTTCGTTCCATAATTTTTAAATTTTACCATTGTAGGAGATTATAATTTACATTTACCCCTATACCTAAATATATCTTAGTTGATAAAATATCATAACCAAATGATGGTCCAACACCAATAGATAATGTATTAGGTAACCATTTTTTCTTCTTAATCAAACTCTTTATATATGAATTAGTATTTGGATCAATCAACACACCTTGTAACGATTGTGGTGTAAATCCTGGGTAATTTGTTTTCACAAAAATCCTTAATTGACCATTTTCTACTACTTGCCCAAACATTAAATCAACTTGAGATATTCTATATGTTATATCACTATCATAATGTCTCAACCCAAACTTACCCAATCCAACAATTGTTTCACCTCTATATATATCATAATTCAATTTATCCCAATCGTACCTCTTCTCCCATGTTATTCTATATGTGGTATCGTTTATTTGTACTGGCTGACTTATAATCGATTCCATATGATTTATTTGTTTTTTAAAATAATCAGCCTCTTGTTCTAAACGATATATCACCTTATTTAATGATATTACTTCACCACGTTGTGCAATCACCTCATTATAAAGTTCTTTATTAAGAATTTCAAGATTATTAACATCTGTAACATAACTAGCAATCACAAATTGTTGCTCTTTATTTTTATTTTTTTCAACATGTATCGTATCAAGTAAAGCTAAGATATTCTGTATTTGAATATCATTTATTCTCCGAATTTCCCTATTATTAACACAAGATCTAGTTAATAAAACAGTAATAACAAGAACTATTAAAATTAAAAATGTTTTGCTTGTTAAAAATTTAAATACCCCATAAATTTTCAAATATGGAGACAAAAAACTAATAATTTTATTCCATAATTCCTTTAATTTATTCATTTTTACAGATATTTCAATAATGAATAACTCTCATTACGTAATTTCTTAATTGCTTTGTCTTTCAACTGACGAATTCGTTCTTTTGTACAATGAAATTCCTCACCAAGATCATCAAGATTTGACTCAACACCATTTAATCCAAAATATTTTTCAATAATTATTTTTTCTCTATCATCTAACACACTTAATATTGCTGACACTCTTTTTCTAATTTCATCTGCAGATTGAAAAATATTTTCCGGATTTTGTTCATTGGGATCACGTATAATATCAATTAATTCGTCACCATCCTCATTTATTTCAGTACTTAAAGCAACACAAAAAGGTAAACAATATGTTATTTCATTAACACAACTATTTGGATAACCATAATAATCGTCAAATTCATCTTGTTTTGATTTTTGGGCGTCTTGTATTAAATTAGAAGGTATTCGAATTGTTCTTGAGTTCTCGTTCAATGATGCCATAATTGATTGTTTCACCCACCACACAGCATATGATATAAATTTTAAACCACTTGACGGATCAAATCTATCTACAGCCTTTAACAGTCCCATATTTCCCTCAGAAATAAGATCTAAAAAATCCATACCCTGGTTTTGGTATTGTTTTGCTACCGAAACAACAAATCGTAAATTTCCAACAACTAACTCATTATGTAATTTTTCTTTTTCTTGTTTTGTGATATTTTTATCTTTTAATTTTTTAAATATTTCATCTTGTCTTTCATGTGTTATTACCGGTATTTTCTTTAAATCCTTTAAATAATTTTGTAATTCATTTGTATTGATGATTCTTGTTTTTTTCATAAAATAACCAATTAAAATATCTTATTTTTTACGTAATCTATTGATGATACGTTCTCGTCTTTTCTTATCATAATTAAATTATCTGACCAGTTACGAATTAATGGGTTATGTGAAATAACAAAAATGTGTTCAAAATAATTCTTTATTTTCTTAAAAAATTCACCAACCAATTCAAGATTATCATTCGCCACCGCATTAAAAGCTTCATCCATTACAATTATGTTTGGCTTGGGTAATGAAGATACTTTTGTTAATATACTTCTTAACGCCAATGATGATATTGTTTTTTCGTAACCAGACCCCGAATTAAGAGATTTAACGACACGTGTTTCATTATCAATCATCAGGAACTCCAGTTCATTTCGATCGTTTATATTCATCTCCAGGGTGAAATAACAACTATCTTGAAGTATCCTATATAACTCCTGATTTAATAACGGTATCATATTTCTCATAATAACCTTCGAAATTCCATTTTTACCATAAATCAACAAATAAACTTTAAATGTTGTAGATATTTCTTCTTCCGTTTTAATTTTCGCAATTAATTCATGATTTATTTTTATTTTCTCACGCAAATTGGTGACATTATTATTGTTTTTTTCAATATTAACCTTACTTGTACTAATATCAGCTATTGCGGTATCAATTTTTGTCTTTAAAATAATAATTTCACTTTCAATTCTTTGATTCTCTTCAAGTTTACTCTTATTACTTTCATAGTTATTTAAACGACTTTGACATTTATCAATATCCATTTGCATTTGTTCAACCTCCAAGTCATATTTGGCTTTACGAAGTTTATTCCTTTCATATTCTTCATATTCTTTTTTTAATGTCGCATATTTGACCTCCTTTTTTACAAGATTATCTTTCTGTTTCTCATTTTCAGTCTGGGTATTAATTAACGACACAATAGTCTCTTTTGTTTCATGAATCTTATTCTTATGATCAACCCCCTCTAATGGTCTTCTACAGTATGGACACATACTACTATTTTCCAATTTTTTGATATATTCTTCATTACTCTTAATATTATTTTTCAGCACACCAATTGTAACTTGAATATCACTAATTTGACGATTTAAAATATTGTGTTCTTCTTCTGAATAATATTGTGTGGGTTCTTTAACTATAACAACAGATGACATTTCTTTTGTTTTTATCTGCTTCTCAATTAAATCACCAATTTCCTTTTTTAATAAAATCGGATTTGTACGAATCAATTCTTGATCTATATCATTATTCTTAGATTGTAATAATTTATCTCTTTTTTCTGACAATGAAACTAATTCCGTTTCAAATTCAGATAAATTTATTTGAAGTTTTTTCGTACTTTCTTCAGTTTCTTTAATGATAGATTCATACTGTACATTATCACTCTCTAACTGAACAATATTATATGTGTTTGAAACTAGTTTTTTACTCCATTCATTAAAAATTTCTTTACATTTTTCTTCTTTGATTTTAAGTGTTTCTAATCCAAGAAATTTTGTTAATATTTGTCCTCTTGCAGTTGGTTTTGAGTTAATTAAATCTTCAAGATTATGTCCGGTGGTTAATATTGTTGATAAAAAATCTTCTTCAGTTCCAATAGCTGAAGTAATAAACTTTTCCGTTTCTCTTCGTTGCTCACCAGATAAATTCACAACACCATCATCATGTGAAATTTTATAAAATTCCAACTCATTTTTGGTTGAATATTCCCCAGACCTACTTTTTTTACGAATAATTTTTCTTTCAATAATATAATCATCACCATCAATAGTCACATATCCCTTTACCTTTACTTCATCACAATCCCTAAATTTGTTGAATATATCAATAGCAACCCTTGTTTTCGATGTTGAATTAAAAAATAAAAACATTAACAAATCAACTGTGGCAGTTGATTTTCCGCCAAAATTTTTTGGTTCAGATTCAACTGCTGTTATACCATCAAGTTCGGTAAAATCAATAACATTATCATCACCAAAAGAAAGAAAATTGGAAAATTCTATCCTTTTTATATACCATTTATTATATCTAGCCTTATTTTGTTCAATCTTATCTATTTCATTATTAATCCGGTTATCTAACCGATTAATTAAATCCCATTTAATGTTAATTTTATTCTCTTTAATAAAATCTTTTACCAATTTTTTTTGATATTCATAATCTAAAATGTTGTCCGTCGCTTCTAAAGATTTTAATTTTACATTTGCTGCCGTATTAGATATTATTGTATTAACCTTTACGTTAGTGGCATTGTATTTTTTCTTAAAATACTCTTTTACACGTTTAATTCTTTCTTGAGTCAAATTTTCGGGTGTGTCTTCCCACTCAACTTTAATAAATGGATTTTTATTTGTCATGTTTCTTCGAATTTTTATAAACTTCCGTTGCTCTTTTTAATTTTTCCTCATTTTCTTTTTTCTTTGCTTCTGCTTTTATTCTTATTTTTTCTTTTTTCAAAAATTTTAATTTCTCATCAGAAATAGATGGTAAATGTGTGGACGGATCATCTGTTTCCCTCACCATTTTACCATCTATATAATTGAATGTAATTGTGTCTTCTTTCTTCCACGAAGCCCAATGTTCTTCCCTATTAGAAAAATTGTTTTTTACCTTTTTCCAACATAAAAGCGTTTTTTCTGGATTTCTAATAACATCGTTTGGTACTAAAATTCCTTGATGAAAATGAAAAGATATCCTAAAAAACATATTTTTATTGTAACTAGGATTATAAACCATAGGATTCCATTCGGCCGGTAATTCTTCAGGATATTTTAAATGATATTCCTGAAAAAAATGACCTTTTCGATCTATTTCCATATTAATATGTTTAAAATCATAATCCATCTTATATTGATAACCCTCATGATCATCCCAAAAACTATAAATCGAACCGGCTCTTTCTAATTCAATCCCAATTGTTGGATCATGCACAGCAACCAAATCAATTCCATATTCAGGATCTTCATAATTAAGTCTTACATCGAAACCAAATATTTCTTTTCCGTGTCTTATACAAAATTCTTTTAATTCTTTATCATTATAACTTTCATTTTTTAATTTTCTTTTTTTAGACATAAATAATTATTTTATTCTACTCTCCTCAAAAAATTCTATTAGAGAGTTTATGGCCCATACGGCACCCGCAGTGAACATCCCATCAAAGAACCATCCAACATACGGACTAACGCCAAAACATTCGGTAGTGAGCCCACCTAACACAAATGACAGAAAAAACCCCACCCACGTTGGGATACACAACATACAAGTAATAAAATCACCCCAGAAATCTGATTTCTTTATTATCCACATACGCGGTTTTTCAAAAATCGCACCTGCAGTAATAATTGTTGATATCCCATAAGCAATTATTACCCACAAAATTATTTTTATCATAGTTTAATTTATTTTATTCATCATAAAGATTAATATTATCCTTCATCACATTTGTTCTGACAACCTTAGATGGTGTTACCACTTTATTTTCTTTAATTTGTGGTTTTTCCCCATATTTCAAAATAGTAAATCCGCGATTGAATATTTCTCTGGCAAATTTTTCAATATCTTCAATGTTATTTAACTCACAATATTGAATAAACTCATCATCCAAGATTAATGAGACGCTCACTTTCGGTTTCAATATCTTTAATGTCATTTAACTTAAAATGTAAAAATGGTTGTTCATTTGGTAAATCATGGAAAGTATATTCTTTTGTTTCCATATCAAATATTCCATATCCATGATGGTTTACAGTTTCACCAAAATCTTGCTGTATAAAACTACCAATCATTATAGCATCACCACCATCAGGTAATTTAAATTTTTGTCTTTTGTGTATATCTCCACATAGTAAAAGATCTAAATCAACAAAATTTAACGTATCATAACCATCATCAAACTTATAACCTAGATCAGTTGATAAACCCTGTATTGGGCCGTGAAATAACCCCACATGATAAACACCAACTTCCTTTTCAAATTTTGGTCTTTGATTATTTTGATATAATGAATAAACAACCCAATATATCCCATCATCTTTATACACATCACTTTCGTTATAATAGTATATTTTATCTGGTTTATCTAATAATTCCACAATTGGAGTTATACTATCAAGTCGTTCGGTATTATTAACTAAAAAATCGTGATTACCTGGAATAATAACAACATGACCCAAATCCGTCAACTTGTCAATAAACCAAGAAACCAACATTATCAATTCATTCGATATGTTTATTTTTTGATGAAATAAATCACCAGTAATTACTATTCTATAATCACACACTTGAAATTTATTATCCACATCTGTGTATAATTTTTTTTGTAAATCATTAAAAAACAATTCAAATTGTCTTTTATATAAATCGTGTAATTGATTTGTTCTGATATGAATATCCGAAATATGTACTATTTTTTTAACCATATTATAAAAATTGTTTAAGATTTAAATTCATCATTGTTGTTATTATTGACTGCGGTACTTTATATTCAACAAAATTCCCATCATCTTTCAATAATACAATAACACCACCAAGAAATTTGTTGTTTTCAAATCTACTTCCTTCCAACATTTTCATTAATAATTTCCCATACAATGGTATCTGTAAATAATAATGACCAAGAGCATTGTCCGGATAATCCTGAAATGGTGGATACAATTTTTCAGTATAAGGCATTACCTCAAAATTTTTTGGTTGATTACTTTTATAATCAGTAATAACAAAACCAAAATCATTCATATCTTTATTCATCATTATCCAAGTGTTATCAGACTGACCAACATAACCCAATTCCGGATCTCCCATCACCATTTCAGTATCAACCAAAACAGCACCCCTTTCATGCATAAGATTAATAAAATTTTTCCCCGCCTCAATCATTTTATCACTTCTAATAATCTGTTCATCCGTACAATAAAATTTTGGGCGTCTTACTTCTTTAAAATCATTATATTGTTCGACAACAAATTTTTCCATTTCATAATGTGCCCGACTACCCAAATTAACTGAATCCTCCCCAGCTTTTTTCCATTCGGCTAATAATCTTTTTTGTTCTTCAAGGTCACCTTTAGACATTCTAAGCGATATTCCTTGAGCATCAAAAGGTTTATAAAAATTCTTAATTATTTTAGAAACAGACGGAAATTTAGTGGTGAAATTTCCGTTAATATCACGCATATAATATATGTGTTTATTTTCAACAAAAGATAAACCAATATTATTTCTTCTTTCTTTTAATGCCTCTCTAATTTCTATTGCCAATTCTTTTAAATCCATAATTTTATTAATTGTTTACCATATTTTCTAAAAAAATTTTCTAAAAACTTTTCTCCTTCTTCAGAATTATTCCAAAACATGAAACCGGGAGTTTTTTCAATATTATCAATCTCCTCAAATGTTTTTTTCATATCATCATGAAATGATATAAATAAACTTCCACCACTAACTCGAATCATACCATTTTCATCTTCAAATGTATATCCCAGACAAGCACATGGGTTATCATCCGCCAAATATTTCACCTTAAAATATAATTCCCTAGTAGTCATAATTCAATCTATTTGAAATGGCTTATATTCATTTAAATTTCCACACAATTCTGCAATATCTTTATCAATTGGTAATTTAACAACCCATATCTTTCCAAATAACTTTCCACCATTTAATTTATAATAAAGTTTCTCGGCATCAGCCCATGCATCACCATCAAGTATTATTGTTATCTTATTTGCGTTATTATAAAGTCTATCAAATAGCAAATCACTCATTTTTTTTCCTAACATTGGAATTGAATTATCAACAAAAATATGATCAAACGGACCTTCAACTAAATTAATTGGTTTATTCCAATCAATTAGATACTCATTGAAAATAATTGCATCTTTTTCAGCTTCAGGATTCATATATTTACGTTTCGGTTTTTTTTCATACGATCTAGCTGTAAAATAATTTACACATCCATCAATATCATATGACGGTATTATTATTCTATTTGCATAATCACCGTTATAACAAAAACCAATATTGTATTTATTAATTATTTTTTCCGTGACATTTCTCTCTGTGAGATAGTTAATTGCCGATTTATAATAATGAGTTAGTTTAATACCACCACTAACATCTTTTAACGAAATAAATTCTTTTGGGAGTCTCACTCTACTATATATTTTTTTTCCTACACTAGGTTTTGTGTCGGGTATAAGTAATTGATATTTTTTTAATTGCTTATAATTCCCATACTTTCGTATTAATTTTCTTAATGTTCCATGTGTATCGTGACTTTCGGAACAGGCCCAACATTTATATACACCCTCAATATAATTAACTTCCAAATTTCCTTTGCCGTCCAAATGATCCAAACCTTTAATTTCATAACTACATACTGGACAAGAAAATGCAATTTGTCCTGCCCGCTCATTATGATACTTATAATCACCCAAAATATCAATTAAGAGATCAACGATCATGTCATATTTAACGTCCGTTTCGACCATAATATTAAATTATAAGTAAAAAAAATGAGAAAAAAAAATTAAAACTAAAAAAGTGGGTGGAAAATCGTTTTTTTCACCCACTTCACACAAAAAAATATATAAAAAGACATGAAGAGCTCATTGTTGTTTTATCATGTTAATATAACCAATAACACACGTCACACTATCACTAATATCATAACTTTCTTTTTTTAATTTTCCGTTTTTATCCCTAATCCAGTTAATTTCGGGACAAACAGCATTAACATGTTCCCATATAATATGTTTTTTGTCAATATCTTTTGGAAACCCACCGAATAATACATTTTTTCCTTTACCATTATCACGTACCAGATCCGGAAATGCGAATTTTCTGGCATTATATGTTGATATAAATGTTGGGACTACTTTAAAAATATCATAACAAATTTTAAGTATCATTGAATTATAACGTATAAGTGTTCCCACAGTATATATATTATTTGAATTCAATAATGGTTCTTCGATAATAATTTTTATAATACCATAATCCTTATACTTCTCAAGATGTTTTTTAAATGCCTCGGCTTTTAATAATAATTCTTCAATTTTATCTTCTGGCTGGGGTTTTATCTTTGGTGTAAAATGAGAAGCCTCTAATAATGTTGATGTTGTCATGTCAAATAAAGCCCACCCAATGGTTTTACTTGATATGTCAAGACCTAAAATTTTTGGTTTGTTTTTTAATTTTAATTCATTCTCCATTTAGTAAATAATATTTTAAACCACAACCAAGGTGATAAATTTTATCACAGATTAATCATAAAACATTAAATATTATAAAATATTTTTTGTTTTGTAAAGCTTAAATATCTAATTGAACTGCTAAAACTATTGTACCAACCTTTTCTATTGGACTTGACGCTTTAGCAATAACAAGTACGTCTTTATTTTCATCTAATAAAGCCACTTCTGTAATTCTTTTTGGTATTGCGGGTATTGCTGTGGTATCATATGATGGATTCTGTGTTGTTTCAAAATAACCGGAAGGTAAATTCACCAAAAATCTCATAACTTCCATATCTGTTACCCTCGCAACTTTAATGCTACCCGGAAATGATTGAAAATCACCAAAATGTGTTTCTGGTATAACATATAATCCAGCATTTTCATAATCATAACTAGTGATAATAAATCGTGTATCACGAAGAGTTGTCGGATTTATTAATGTTCCGGGAGTATGGTTAGGTATCTGATCTGTAAAATCAATTATTTTCCATAATGTTGGATCTGGCTGCTCACCCGTATTGACAACCTGTACAAGTATTTGGAAAGTGTCTGCAATATATCCATTTGTTACATCAGAAAAAGTTGACCTCATGAATTGAAAATCATCAGTATCAAATTTAATTGAAACATCACTATCAACGATACTATTTGAAATTTTAGAATAGTAATTACAACACATACCAGATAATTGTGAATCACCCGACGCTTGATGTTGTAAAAGATATGTGACAAATACAGTTTGACCAGTAGTACCACCACTTAATAATGGAATTAATGAGTTTCCATAATCATCACATTTTGAATCAATTGGAATAGTTGAAATTTGTGGTATTGGTAATGTATAATTCCTATTCGATTTATAATCCAATGCCGCAACAATTTCTTGATCATCAAAAATAATTACTTTATGATTTACAAAAACTTTACCAACTTTCACACCCTGTTCGTCAATTAAATATCTAAACTTCATTTGATTTGGTCTGGTATCTATTGCTGTTGAATTTATATAAAAATCTTCAGTATCCATAAAAAATCTTGCACCAATAGTTGTGGTTGTATTTCTATCATATAATATGAAAGGAATATAAATTTCAAAATATTCTGTTTCATCCTCATTATGCCCGATGTAATCTTCATATTTATATGGTAAATCAGGGTCTAACGATGCTACACCCACTTTAGAATAGTGTAAAATACTAATAGAATGTTGTTCCTCTGGCGGGACAATAATTTTATTCCCAAAAGTATTTGTAATTGTTGTTAACGTGTTATCTGTTTGTCCTGATGAAGTATTATATCCAAAATATTCTTTTGCTGATACAAAAACATTACTATCGAATGTTGTTAATGGAACTATTGCTGGATCCAACCCAGCTGGTGTTTTACTCCAAACAGTATTCAAATCCCATGAATATTCTTGATCTATACACGGATTAAATGAAGATAAAGCGTTAGATACTATAGTTACATCACCAGACAAAAATGATAAATTCGGCATCGGTCTATCCAAATGTAAATTGTCATTTACAATATCAATAATCTTATATGTTAATGATGAATGTACATTCTCAGATATTGTTCCACCAATTCCTAAATCACCAAATAATATTGTAATAAATTCAACATTATAATATAATGTACCGTTTGAAACAGACAAAATATTGCTTCCATTTATTCTAGAAATATTTATAGGCTCATATGTCGAATTAATCGTTGATTCATTATAATCCGAAACAAAACCAACAGCACTTAAATAATTTGTAATTCTATCCATTTGAACTGATTGTACTGGTGTTCCATATGTTGTCCCACTTATTGACGATTCACTATACTTGTAAGGATATTTAACTTGAGAATCTTTATCAAATGGCATCAACACTTTTTGACCCGGATTTTCATCTCCATTAAATTCATAAAACGGTAGTGTATAGTCATATTCAGAATCGCCCACTTGAAAATAAGTAATATTGAAATTGCCCTGTGCAATTTTCTTTCTTCCTTTATTCGTTATTCGACCAGCTAAATTTTCTGAAACATTTGCAACTAAAAACCCCATTTCTTTTTACGTTATTCCTATTATTCTTATAAATATAAACATTTATTTTTTCATCATTATTCACATGATCCCATAGCATAAGTTATTGTAACCGGACCTGTAGTAGTATCAACACCAATAAAAGTAAAAGTACCTTCTCCTTGACTTTCTACACAACTATTATTTACCGAAACACTTTCACCAATTGAACCTTGATTTAACATAACGTCAACTACCGTGTTGGTACTATATACTGTTGTATGTCCCATAGCCCAAGTTGAAGGAACAATTGGAAAATTAATTCCCGAAACTGTTATTGTACCTATTGTTACCTCGTTAATATTATATGTTCCCATATTATATATAATAACTGTTGGTCCAAATGGTGATGGTGATGGTGTTGGTGTTACTGTTCGTGATGGAGTAGTACTAGCACCAAAACTTGGACTTGGTGTACGTGTAACTGTTCTTGTAACACTCGGTGTGACGCTTGGTGAAGGTGGTGTACCGTCTTCCAATGAAAGTCTGACCGGTCTGGATAATGAAATATAAATACTAGGAATTATATGTGTTATTTCACCACCTGGCGTTTCTCCTATCAAACTACTATAATATGTGACATTATTACTATCAGTTAACTTAATATAATTAGAACCACCTTCCCAATATGTAATATAAATATCAATATTTTGTGAACCCAAATCTGATGTAGATCCAGTTAATATTCCTAAATATGTCAATGGGAACCCACCAGAAGATATTGGCCCATCATTTACCATAACATTACTAATTGAAGGTATAGCAGCGTTATTCTCAACAACAATTAACGCCCTTGTCGGTGTTGAACTTGGTGATGGTGGCGGTGGTGACGGCATTGGTGATGGTGGTAATCCACCGCACAAAATCTTAACCGGCTCGTTTGGATTATCACATGTGGCAGAAAATTCATCATTACATATCACTACAGCATTACCACCACCATTAACAACAATTGCTGAGGATATGGTTACATATCCAGTACCCCTACTAATATCTTGTGTTTGATAACAATCATACTCTATTCGTACTTTAACTTGAGATACGTTTGTTATATTTGTAATAGTCGTATATCCAAATTTTTCCTGATAATCATCCTGACAATCGCCACCAGGTATTTCTGCCCTCACACTGTCCCTATTTGTCCATGTTGCACCACCATTAGTTGATACAAGAATTCTCGTTGTTGTCTGTAATGCATTTCCACTTGGTATATTAGGATTACAACTCCAATTATTATCGACTTCTGCGGTTAAATGATAATATAAATTAATATTAAAAGTTCTACCCTGAGCATTGTTTACTCCCATAACAACATCATTACCACTTAATGATGCAAAATATATTTCACTATCTACACTTGCTGATTGTGAAACCGACGGTGTTCGAGTTGGTGATAATGACATACTAATCGACGGCGTCGTAGATAACGATGGTGATGGTGTTATCGAAACACCCTGAGTTGGTGATGGTGTCGGTGATGCTTGCGGACTTAATGACGGTGTTGGTGTCATTTGTGGTGTCGATGATGGTGTGGGTGTTATTGATATTGTTGGTGTTACTGTTGGTGTGACTTGAATATCCGGACAGAAATTATCACCATGGATTTTAATGTTTTTAATAAGATATCTTTTTGAATCATTAACATCTTCAAGTTTTATCCAATAAACATAATCATTATCAAATGTGACAACTGTTTCATATAACCGAATAACTGATGTACTAGCAGGAAATATACCATCAGGATCCATTTCGTTCGGATAATTTAACCAACTTGGTCCTGTTATTGGATATGGTCCATAACCCGTATCGTCGCGTTTGTAATATACTCGAAAATCGTTCGATGTGCTTATTCCTGTTAATATGACTCTAATTTGTCCCATTTATTTTATTTTTTTCATCATTATTGACATGACCCTGTCATATAACCAATTGTTATTGTACCTACAGTTGTATTAACACCTATAAAGGAATAATCACCACCACCATCAGTACCTTGACAATCATTATTTACTGTTATACTTTCCCCAAATGAACCCTGACTTAATGTGACTGTAATTGATGTACTAGTACTATAAACTGTTGTGTGCCCAATGGCTGACTGTGATGATAAAATTGGAAAATTAATATCTGGTATTGTTATATTATTTACTTGTATATTAGTAATACTGTATGTTCCGGCATTAACAACATTAATTGTCGGGCCAAATGGACTTGGTGTTGGTGTTGGTGTTACTGTTCGTGATGGTGTTGGGCTAGCACCACTACTAGAACTTGGTGTGCGTGTAATAGTTCTTGTGACACTTGGTGTAGAACTAGGTGCCGGCGGTGTTCCATCTTCCAACGAAAGTATAATCGGCCTAGATAATGAAATATAAACACTAGAAAGTGTGTGTGTTATTTCTCCATATGGTGAACTACCAACTAGTGAACTATAATGTGTAATATTATTGCTATCAATAAATTTAATATAATTAGAACCACCATCCCAATATGAAATATAAACATCAATATTCTGTGAACCCAAATTTGATGTAGTTCCTGTTAAAGTATCTAAATAACTCAACGGAAAACCACTAGAAGAAATTGATCCATCATTTACCATAACATTCTCAATCAATGGTATGCTAGCATTATTTGTTACAGCAACAATAGCCTTTGTTGGTGTCGTACTAGGTGTTCTAGAAAATGATATCGTAGGTGATGGTGTTGGTGTTATAGATCGTGACGGAAACGGTGTTTTACTTAAAGATATGGTAGGTGATGGTGTTGGTAATGTTGTACTACAATTAACCACATCATTTATATAACCATCAATCATTATTTGTACTGCATATTCAATAGTATTACTTTTTGTGTAATACCAGCGTTGATCACCTTGGAAAGGAAACGACAATGCCGCATCACTATATGCATAATATCCAATAATGGGTGAAGATGTTGCCATATAAATTGTATCATCAGGAAGATTCATAGACGCACAAGCACCATCACTAGAAGCGTGTGTGGTGTGTGTCACAATATCATATTGATATACACCAGCCCCACTTGGTGTTGGTGTTGATGCACTCGGAGTTATACTTGGTGATGGTGTTGAACCCGATGCACAATACACAGTTTCCCAATTACTTTCACCAAAATCATTACAATTATCTGTTCGTAATCCCTTAGCCCTATCGAGACACCATGTATTCATTCGTGTTTCATGTGTGGAAACATCACCAAATCTAATTCTATCATAAAATTTATACATCACCCAAGCTGTCGGATAACCAGTGTCAATACCCTTACAAAAACCATAATTTGACAAATCACATAAACCATTTACAAACACATCTTCTATTGTTGTTATTCTATAACGGCGTGCTGTTGGATTTGTTTGTGATGTAATTTTAGTAAGACGATATGCTATTAAAAGCCCTTCATACCTACAAGATGTAACATTTAATCCGGTAGGTATAACTCTATTTTTTGTCTGTGTTAACATAGTTATTACAGAATTAACCATCTGATAACTATTATCACATTGTGTTGGTGTTATATTGTTTGTTGGAATTACAAACACAATATTCATTGTTTTATTAACTGAATTAAACACTACAGGTGCTGTTCTAAAGAAACACCAATCAATATCAACATAGTCATCACCACATGACGAAGCTATTCTCGACATTATTCTATAATAACCATAATAACTCACATTCGTATCGGGATATGAAGCCCATGTTGCCCATTCTGTAGAACCAGTTATTTGTGAATAATCACTTTGTGCATCATTAAAGTCAGCAATGTCACTAAATGTAAATGTTATTGATGTTGTGTCTTTTGTGATTGTAATTGTTTGCCCCGCAGCCATATTCATACAGGTATTATATCCTGTGTTATATATTACTAAAGAATAGGCAGATGATATTTTCCAAGGACATAATATTCCAATTTGTGTATTTTCAAACCCACCTATAGAATTTCCAGATGAAAGAATATTAGATGTTATGTATCTATGCATCCATGGAGTATTTGGGTTCGTTCTGTCTGGTAATGTATAACCTGATAACGTGTTATAATAAACAATATAATTACATTCAGGATCTCCCGAATAAACCATTACCGGTGTTGAATTTATTTTATTTACATCACTACTAAGATTATAATCACATGACAACACATCAAGTTCGTCAACACAATCAAGTCTAAGTCTCCAGTTCGTGTTTATTTTGTCTGGTTCAAATACACTACCAATAATTTCAAATTTTAAATAATCACCGTTAGTCCACGTAAAATCTGTCATTTTAAAAACAAATCTTAATGGATTACAATTTGAATAATTTATATATGCAATTCGAGGATTTGTTGGATAATTAACTGGATACAAACCACCACCATTCCAAGACATACCACTATAAATTGATGTTCTTAAATACACATAAGTAGTTAAATGAGTACTACCCGTATAATATAAACCATGAACCCAATTTTCAATTAAAGTTCCATTTGGATTGTTTGTTGTACAATAATATATTTTTAATTGTTCAGAAACTTCAAAACCAAAAAATTCAACCGCCATATATTTGGTATCATTATATAATTGATATGTGAATATTCTTGATTTATTTAATCCACCATCATTTTTGTTTTCATAAATTAAATTAAACGGATAAACATTATCTGGATCAACACCATATGTACTATCACATGTTATTGGTGTAATAACCACTGATGGTAAGCAAGTTAATAAATCCGAACTTAATCTATTTCCGGATTCATAAGTTGGTGTATAGGTGTATCCACCAATTAATATCTTTCTTATCACCGGATATAACGTTCCTGACTCGACAATTTCATCAACAAATGGATGTTCTCTTTGAATTGTAGCATCATATTCATAACGTGAACCCGTCGTAAAGACTACAGTTCCTGAAGTCGAATTCATTCTCCATTCAATAACATAATCACTTGGTGTTGTTGTGCCAGTTAATATACCAGCACTTAAAAAAGAACCACCACTAACACCATTTAACCCTAAACTATATGTACCACAAGCAGTGTACATCGGTATTGTCGCACTCGGTGTTCTACTAATTGTTATACTTGGTGTCCTTGTTGGTGTTCTACTAATTGAAATACTAGGCGTGACAGATGGTACTTGCGATAATGAAACACTAATAGTAGGTGTTGGTGTTCTACTAACTGAAATACTAGGTGTTCTGGTTGGTGTTCTACTAACTGAAATACTAGGACTAACACTTATTGATGGTGTTATAGATACACCAGGAGTATTCGATACTGATATAGTTGGCGTTCTACTAACCGAAATACTAGGTGTTATTGTTGGCGTTCTACTAACCGAAATACTAGGTGTTATTGTTGGCGTTCTACTAACCGAAATACTTGGCGTGACGGATGGAACACCACTAAACGTAACACTAGGTGTTATTGTTGGCGTTCTACTAACCGAAATACTTGGCGTGATAGATGGAACACCACTAAACGTAACACTAGGTGTTACCGTTGGTGTTGCTGAAAGAACTAGTGATGCACTTGGTGTGCTCGTTACTGATAAAGTAGATGAAACTATTACGGGTGTTGTAGTTGGTGTTCTAGTCACCATCGGTGTATTTGACGGACTTATTACTGGAGTTGCTGAAGGTGTTGGTGGAATGCCATTATAACACCACCCAGTAAACGTTGATGGTCTATTTGTTAAAGTATTTAATGGATGGTCCTCATCAACACCACGAGCAGAATCTATACAGTACTGACGTAATTGAAAATCAAAAATGGTGATATCTTCTTTAACATACGATACAATTATTTTATCATCACCAGTTAACATACCATCAAATAACACAACATTACTCGTATCTTCGTGTGTATTTAATTGATAATAAATGTCATGAACATCACAATTAGTAAATTCAACTGATGTTACTTTAATTGGAAAGCCTGTTTCAGTAATCAAATATTCTGCGCTTGTTGAACCACTTACTTCTACGTACAAATCTTCGGGATATTTAAAAAGAAACGATGGACGAACACATTCGATTACACTATAAACCAAAACTTTACTTGTTGGTAAAACCTTAAATTTATTATTAATTAAATACGTTTTAATTGAGCTAAAACATACAATATTTTCAATACTAACAAAACGATAGTCAAAAGCAAATTGATAACCATTAACAGGGGCTAGTTGAAACTGTGACGCGGTAAGTTCTGACGCGGATTTTAATGTCATTGATAATAATGTATCACCGCTCACAATATTTTCAACTAACTCTTCGATAATATTACCATTACTTATCGCTACTTCAAGTTCTTGGTATGTAGTAGGTACACCACCACCATTCACCTTTAACACATATGTACCTTTTTTTAGTCCGTAATCATAACTTGGCCGATATTCAACTTTTGGCCACGCCGTAAATCCACTCAAAGTATCCGTCCAGTCTGTAACAACGTATTGTAATCCGTTAATTTTCAAGTGAACTTCGGTGTTTGCCGCATCTGATAAAATTAATTCATGTGAACTTGTCTCACTAAAACCAGTAATCGAATAACTACATTCAGATTGCATCGGAAGAACATTAATGGGTTCATCACAATTAAATTGTATATATGCCGGCATACTATTGCCACTTTCATCACCCACAATTGTTGGTATATAGCCATATATGTTTGTTAATATGTTAATATCAGTATATAACTCACAATTACTATCACCACTAAAAATTAATGTGTTAATAGGTTCAACTCTTGCCTCCATATTGGTTTCATCATGATATAAGCCATATGATGGTGTAAAATAATAATCAAACGATTCGATTATACGAGTGTTATCTTTTGGTGTGACAGTAAATGCGACGTATTCTACATTATCCGGTGTATTGCAAAACACTGCAGTTACCGTATATTCACTATTTTCATCGGTACTTATTTCTTCGACTAACGTATTAACTATATCTTTCCACTCATCTCGCATATTTTCAATTGCGTTAATCTCACTAAATAAAGTACTTCCCACATAATCACATATAAGAGGTATTGATTCTGTTGTTGGTGTTAACCTTGTACACGGACTTGTCGGTGTAAATCCAGTGAATGTTCTTAAATTACCTGTTTGTCTACTATAAACAGTTCCATTAATCTCTAATGTAATTGTATATGAAACACCATAAAACGATGTTAAACCCCTAAAATAACTTTCATAACTAGTATTATCTACAGTTCCACCGCCTATAAATGTTCTTAGATCTTCAACGATTACTGTTTCAAAATCAGGATATAAAACTTCAATATATGCTGTCGACCCCACTGGTCTTTTATGTTTGTATTTTGATCTATTGAATATACTATTTTCAATTAAATTTCCACCTAGCCATAATGTTGTTGCAGGAATAAATTGTTCGATAATATCAACCCAATATGGACTTAATCTGTTAATAAATTCATTTACCGAAATATAGTTATATGGTGTAAATAATATTTGGTTCTGATAAGCCCAATATACTCTCAATAGACTATCATATGTATTCTGATATTTAACAACATGGGAATTACTTATAATGTCATTTGTTACATTACTCAAAAATTCGGCAAATGTTACCCCTGTTTGTGGTGTTAACACACCAAAATTCAACATTAAATCTCTGGATTTTCGATATATGTCATAATCAATTGCTCTATCGGCAGACAAAAACACATTAACATTTTTTCTATTTAATGTTAACCTTGATATTGCCTCATCATCTACTAACTCAATTTTTTTATTATCAACATTGGAAACTAACGAATACCCATAATTTAATCCTGGAAGTTGTCTATAAACATCGAAATAATCTTCCCCATATGTAAATGGGGCGGGTTTGGTTTTAATTACTTTGGTTCGTCCAGTTAAATTGGAATTATCATAATCAATCACCTCTGATGATCTGTGATGTAGTGTTCGTTTATACCACCCCGCACCTTTTTGAAAAAACATCGAGCCATCAGGATATTCAATACCTCTTGGAAATCCAGTGTCTTCATCAACCGGATATTTGTCTCTCGTTAATCTCGTCTCACCCGAAAACCGCGTTAATGTATAACCAGAAAGATTTTCATCCCATGTCATCACACTAGACGACACCTGACTCTGAATTACATTTCTAATATCGTCTTCGATTGTTTGCGATGGAAGTGATCCATCAACTTTATAAACATATTCATCCAATCTAATCATTGGCTCCGGTGCACCAATAAATTTTAAGAAAAATTCAATTGCTGTTCTAGTTCCTTTTGATTTATAAAGAAACGCCAGATTAACTAATATTCTTCTATAAAATTCATATTCGGCCTCAATCAAATTAGTTCCTAATGAAACACCATCATATTGAGTGTCGTGTCGCGTATAAAGTGACTCTTCAAGTGTTTTTTCAGTGAATAAATTTATTGTTGATAATCCTAATGTTTCAGCTAGGTTTTTTAATAAAATATCAGGAACATTATTGATACCATCGTAGCTTACATTTCTCATATACGCAATGTTATCAATAAATTTTTTCACATTATCAAATGCCCGACCATAAATTTGGAAAACGGCTTCGATTTTTTTATCATCCGTATCAAATTCATATAATTGAGGTGATGTTAAAAATCTAACAATTAAATTAGATTTATAATTATCGACTTCATCAGCCAAAGAACTTATCTTATCTATATAATAATCAAATAATAAACCAACAATTGATATGTTCCAACCGTCATTAGATATTGGCCAATTTACATTTATAGTAACAGTTTCAGTTGATGAACCATCACTACTATCCCTTGGTACATTAAACGCAGCAGTAAATTTTGGATTTGTTTCTCTATTAATTAAAACCCGCTCAAGATCATCTAATTGTTCATAAAAATTTTCAACAATTCCATCTGTTGGCCTAATAAGATAGTTTTTGGTAAATGCAGAATATCCATTAAAACAATTACCATCAACCCTTAATGTTATTCTATTATTTGAATCAGGTTCAGAATACGATATAATATTAAAAGTTTCACCAGTTAAATCAATAACATACTTTGTAAAGGAAGAATAAAAATTACGTATATTGTTATCTGTTTCTGGTAAAATACCACTTTTTGGTGTTTTTAATATAATTTCTAAAGGATTATATATTAATTTATATGGAACATCAAATTCGGTTGTGTTTGTTTGACTTGAATATACTATATTCTCTGCAGTATAATTAACACCACCAATAAATGTTGAATTAACCTGTATTGCTGCCGGATACTTAGAAATAATATTATTAATAGCGACCCTAATTCTCTGTTTTAATGAACCATAAAGTGAACGATCTGCATTCTTTTTGTCATTATTAAATTTGATTTCTTTTTTTGTGTTATCAAAATCCTCAATAACATGCTTTTCGTCAACAATATCATCAAGTGTTAAAAAATCAGAAAATGGTTGTGTTCGAAATTCTTTAGTATTACGTTCAGGTATAGTTTTTTCAATAATAAAATTAGTACCTGTCATTAGGCTTGAACCTTCGGTAATTTGACGACCAACTAAATCGTCACTAAATGAATCCGCGCCGCTTGCGGCTTGACTAGGTACTTTGTAACGTGCCATTATTCTGTAATTGTATCAAAATTTAATGATTCATCAATATCATCTCTTTTTTCTCTAATTTCATATAATGTTTCATTAAATTCGTCTTTAATTTCGTATAAATTAAATTGTTTATAAATATTATTATCCTTATCATAAATGGTGTAAATACCACTTGACATGGCCTTGCTCTGATTACCATAAAGAGCATACGCCAACGTTGAAATATCATGTTCAACCATCTCAATTTCAATCGTTGTCGGATTAAAATATGTATTAGATATAATAATCGTTTGATTTGGTTGGCCAATATACGGTACTGTTGTCGGTCTTGTCGATGGAGCTGCGCTTGGTGTTATTGTTAAAAACATCAGATTCGTTGCATTATCAGAATACCTATACCGAATAGCTTTTTGACTTGTATTTACCAAATTAGTTGTAATTGGTTCACAATAAAAATTCGATGTTATCATTCGATAAAAATTAGGAATTTTTTTATTATCTGTTGGATTAATATATTCTATACGATAACCAACAAGATTTTGTGGTGAAAATTTATTTCTATCTGACGTAACAACATTAGACAAATCAATTATAAGACCCCTAACCGATGGTAATGATGCTAACACACCACAATCGCTAATAATAGTTCTGATTTGTTTTGGTCTTAAATGTAATGTATAGTATCCCAAATCAGAAAAATCTTCGGACTCTAATTTTAAATTATACATACCACCTAGAATTTCCACATCTGCAACAGGTGGCCGATCAGATTCAGATGATAATGCCGTTTCTGCATTATGAAAAACAGGTGTTAAAATTGACGTTGCGTTCAATGTTCTTAATGTAACAGGTGAACTAGTTTTTCTATCGGGTGTAAAATGATATAAAATTTCTACATCTTCTGGCGATACGTCAGCCGCCCTTATTGTCCCATAAGATCCAATTGCCATTTCTATCTCTTTTATTTATATAAATATGAAATTATTGATTTTTCACTTTAAAAAACCCACCCCCATATATTTCTAATTCACCAACGTTATCAATTTCACCTAGTCTAAGATTCCGCTCCATAACACCAAGTTTACCCCTTTCCACAAAAATATCAGAATATATCGCTGGCTGATCAAGAAAACCAATTAAATGTTCATTTCTAGTTATCATTCCATTGTATACCTCTTCATGATTATAATCCGATGTGTTTCCCGTTATATATGTGTACCCATCAGAATAATCCATATAATATAACCCATCAATGGTATAACCCGTATATTCAGAAGTAATTGTTATACCACTATAAGCAGATAAACCATATAATTTAAATTCATCAATTCGACTTTTTCCTATTGCAATAAAAGATATTATTGTATCATTTGTGTTACCAGTTAACGTAGTGTAATCCTGTAAATAATCTTGAGTTTCAATGATTAATGGATTAGAATAGGGTATTTCGAATTGTAATGTACCTAGATCTGTAGGCATTATTGCTCCGTTAAATGGTACCTCAATTGTTCGTTTTAATTTCTCTATTTTCCATGGTGAGTCAATGGTAATTTCAATAACATAATTACCAGGAACATCATATGTGTGTGTAACATTTGGTAATACTGTATCATAAATTGTTGGTGATAATAAATTACTATCAGGTTCACCATCTCCCCATGAAATCGTATATATGGAATCAACTAGTGTATTTAATTTATTTGTGTTAACCGTATTGTAAATGGTAATTGTTTGATTATTTATGGTATATGTAAAATTAGAAAACTGTTCAACCTGTTCAATTTCCCCATCAAAACCAACCATAATACCCATTTCATCAATTGTATCTACTAAAAATATTGGTATTTGATAACTATCATATGCTTGTGATTTATTAATTGTTATCCATGTATTTCCAGACCACATATACCAACCAATCTGTACAGTACCCTTTATATTATAAATGACATCACCATTTTGAGGTGCCAAATTTGTACCACCAGACCACGGAATTAAATTGTGATTTGAATCATACCAATTTTGACTATCCAGTGATACCAATTCAACTTCGGGTATTGTCTTTCTTAATATTTGATATACTTCTTTTTTCATTTTTATATTAAAGATTTTGTGTAATATCCGTAGGCATAAAATGATACTGGTTGATTGTCTAAACCTATTCTTTCTTCACTAGTATTTCCAGAATAAACAATATACGAATAATCATTTTTATCTACCACCATTCTATGATAAATGTCTGTAGATTCATTTACAATATCATAATATGATTTAGGTGAATTCAAAAAACTTAATATCGTACCATCTATAGCATTATAATATTTTGCTGTTACGTAAAAAGTATCACCTTTATAAATCGAACCCTTCAAAACTGTATCATCTTGAAACCAGAATAAAAACATATTTTCTTTATTTCTATAATTGTTTCCAGTAAAAATTGGTAAATAAATCTCCCGACCTATTGGTGTATAAAACACTTTTTCACCTAATGGAATTGGTAGGTGTTTTGTGAAAACTAATTTCCTATTATTACTATCAATAATTTCACCACTCGGTGCTTTATAAAATTCAAGGCTAAAAAAACTAGTGTTTTCCGACTTTGTTATTATTGAGTTTTGTTCAGGAGATAACCCGACATACTCATAATTTAAACCACCAAAATATGTTGGTGGATTATCACTATTAAAAAAATAAAAATGATACCAAATATCATTTTGAGATATTCCACTTATACCAATATATTCATTATGAATATAACGAACAGTTTCAAAATTATCTATTGGGTTTATAATAGATTTTAATGTTTCACGTTCAAATTCTTGAAAATTCTCTTCCCATCCAAGGTCAATCCCAAACCTCGTTTCCTCACTAATAAGGATATTTCTATTCGATTTACTTTTTAATATATCCATTTAATTAATTTAATTATCCACTCCAACCACCCAATCTAGCCCATAACCACCATGCCGCATATGCTTTCATATTCGCATTAAGTGGATATGAATGTGATGAGTTACAATTATACCAATCAACATTCACCTGATGTGTGTTTTGCCAGTCTAACGCCCAGTTTCTATCTCCATTTGTTGGTAATCCAGGATCACCACCATCAGTACTAACAATACCATCTCCATTATAATCATAATTACAACAATCTGTTACTCGCTTATCTGCATAATAATTACCATCAGGATCATAACTTTCAATATCTGCAAAATCAAATAATATTTTATTATTATTAATACAATAATTTCTTATAATTGTATTATTAGTAAATAATGTACCTGATAATGGTTGTCCATCAACATGACCTGTCATATATACAAACTTAATTGATGGATAATCAATCTCCAATTGATTCATTAATGTCAAATAAGTGTTAATATTAGCTTGTGTTGCATAACTTACTTGCCCACACCAAGACCATATAACAACGTTAACACCAGGATTAGTCTCTAAATATGTACGAGTGTTTTCCGCCCACAAATGATATTGTTCGTTATTTGGACATCTTGTATTACCAAGGTCCATTCCCCAACAACTAAACATTTGGGCAATTGCGTGATCTCTTAAATCTAACGCACCACCAGACCCACCATTATTAAATGAATATGTCGAACCTCTCCAATTAACCAGTCCGGTCATACCCTGAACCAATTGTTCACCGTGCGATGTGTGTTCATATGCTATGTGAAGATTTGACTTCGCATTGGTTATCGCGCTACTTGGAATTGCTAATAAATTAGAAAGTTTTGCTATATTATGATCTGCAATAATCGAATTTGATGTTGGTGTTGATAATGAAACTGATGGTGTCCTACTTATTGAAACACTTGGTGTTCTAGTTGGTGTCCTACTAAACGATAAACTAGGTGTTCTTGTCGGTGTTCTAGTAATAGACACACTAGTTGTTCTAGTTGGAGTTGGTGTGCTACTAATTGTTGGTGATGTCTCCAGTGTTACGGTTCCTGGCCCGAGAAGAACTAATCCCGACCATGGAGATAGTGTGATAATACCCGAATATGTTGTATTTGCAACATCTTTCATCGGTGCTGACAATGAATAATATTTATTTTCGTCCGTTTCATTATAAATAAAATGAATATCATCCAAATTTGACACCGATCCTGCAAGTGAATTGTTTGAATTGGCATCCTGATTTGAATACGAACGCCATTCAGATAATGTACGATTAACCCAATTACTGTTTTGTCCTGTTCTAATTATAACATCATTCGACCCTTGATTTATAGGTCTCGCATAATAGTTATAATTTGATATACCATAATTTGAAATATTATCTGCGATTGTTAAATAAACTTTTAATGTATAATGATTTATTTCTTTTCCAATAAACTGATTATATCTTATTGTGTTATTATATAATGTCGCATATTCTGACCAAAAACCACTTGAGAATAACTGTGCTTCTTTATTATCAAAACACAAATTATATTGTAAAATATTATCATGACTGGAACTAAGTTTAATACCATTACCTGCGTTATGTGCACATATATTATATTGTACTGTATGACCAGTACAATAACTATCAAGATATATACCCTCAGCTAGATAGGTACTTGAACTTGTTGTTCCATTATAATTCCCGTAACCATTAAGACATATATTGTTTTCTATTGTATAATCAGATGGCATTGAGCGATTACTAGGCCCGTGATAAATTCCACCACCATCTGTAAGTGTTAAACAATAGTTATTAATAAAATTATGTTTAACAATGCCACTTGTTCCACTACCAGCAGTTATACCATTTAATCCGATATTATTTATAATATTATGATCAATTAATGAATTTGTTCCACCGTTATATATTCCATTTGCAGACAATCTCTTTGATTGACCAAGCAGTAATCCAATATTTGTTATTGTGTTTCCAGTAACAATCGTATTACTACCAGATACAATATGTATGGCATTATCATTACATTGTTCAATAATATTATCTACAATAAAACCATTACTACCGTATATATCAATACCACGAGATCCGCCAAATTTTAAAATACAGTTTCGTATTATTGTATTGGCCGCGTTATACCAATTACCACCATCAAATGAAATAATATCACCAATTGATCCTTGTAATGAAAGATTCTCAAGTGTTATATAATCATAACCACCATGATTTTGAATTATATTTGTTTTTGTTGCAATTTGAATTGTTTTACCTGCGGGATTACCATATATATAAAACTTACCGGCAGCATGATCATGATACCATTCATTTTCAACATCAAGTGTTCTTATATCATTCTGTATAAAATATCCGAAATTGTTATATAAATAATCAATTGTATTACCACTATATGATATTGTATTACCAGTATGACCAGTTATAGTAAACCTACCCAATATCCAGTAAGTCATTCTAATCACGACCTCAGCACCAACCCAATTGTATGGCGTTTCTTCTGATAACGTATTATCTGTTATTGAACTAGCACCATTAAACGACTCATAAGTTCTATATGTTGTTCCGTTTGGCCATCTACCCACTGGTACTTGAACACCATTAACAAGAACCATATTAGTTTGCTCATCAGCAATTATATCATGTGAATAAACATTATTACCAACATGTGTCCATCCATCAGTTATTGTAGTAAAACCATGTATAATGGGATCATTACCATCACCGTAAGTACCAAACACAAACGGACTATTAGATCCACTTGTACCACTTTTAGTTATTACAAGTGTACCATAAAACGAATCACCCTTTTTTAATAATATTTCTGTACCAGGATTTAAATTCGAAAACTCAGCATTAACTTTATCTAACGTTCTCCATGGTGTGGATTCTGTTAATCCATTATTTGTGTCACTTCCACTACTTGAGACGTATCGAGCAGTTAAAACTGAACTACTAGGTGTTATACTAGGCGTTCTGGACGGTGTTCTACTAATTGATAAACTAGGCGTTCTAGTTGGTGTTCTACTGAATGAAATACTAGGCGTTATACTAGGAGTTCTACTAATAGATATTGTCGGTGTGACTGATGGTAAAATTTGTCCATCAAAAGGTAAGCCATTACCATTATTATACAACGCAGAAACCTCTTCGGGTGTTACTGCTCGTCCCCACACACACAATTCATCAATAACACCATTAAACGACAATGGAACACCATTATAAGCACCACCAATGTTATAACCGGCAGTAGTACCGGTAACATTCCAAATATTACCACCCTGTGTTGTTGTACCACTATATGGTGTATTATTAACATATATTACTGGTCTTTTTCCAATACCAGAAATAACAAATACAAGATGATACCATGTATTAGCTTGAATTAAATTATCTGTTGTGTATGCGTAATTATTATCACTTGGTCCTGTAAACCTCATACTGAACCTATCATAACTATCAGCCCTAACCACAATATTTTCCCAAGGTGCAGTAGCGAGTGAGCTTCTAAGTATTGTACAAGTTCTACCGGAAACACTTGGTAATTCATTTAATTTTACCCATGCTTGAATACTATATTCATCACCATTCGGATTCAAATATGTTTGAGCATTCGTTTCACTAATGCGAGCACCACAAGTAGTACCACTAAAATTAATTGCGGTATTAATCTTACCTTCAACATTATATATT
>Ga0208940_1000456_pt1 | contig 51573 bp, 40 predicted proteins | sample AD_JPNNA6_MetaG_FD_184445 | JGI IMG/M metagenome (GOLD analysis project Ga0208940, IMG submission 184445) | Active sludge microbial communities of municipal wastewater-treating anaerobic digesters from Japan - AD_JPNNA6_MetaG (SPAdes) (version 2) | ecosystem: Engineered > Bioreactor > Anaerobic... | reverse complement strand
TTCATCCTTTTGGCCCGGACGGGCCGCTGCGCGGCCTTCATGTCAACCAAAAGACGTCGGGTCCCGGCAACTCCCGATAGCGCCCTCCAGGATTGCCCCCGGACCATGTTGCAGGGTGCCCTCTCGACGTCTTTTTAGCTCCAATTAGCTCCAAATCCTGCTAAACAGCATAATCATACCCCCGTCCCTGATCCTGTCCTTGTTCCCGTCCCTGACCCTGTCCCTGCCCAAATTACGCGCTTGTTTCCAAATTGCGTTACAATGACCGCCATGTTGCGTGTGCTTGCAATAGCTACAGTAAGTCTCGTTGTTTTGGCCATTTCTGTCGTGGCAAGTGCGGATACCGTTTACATCTGCGGCCAGAAGGATGGCGTGCCTCATTTTGTTATTAGCAACCAGTCTCCTGGGAAGGGCTGCAAGGTTTACTCCGGTGGAAAAGCTGAGCGAAGAGAGAGCGTTCCAAAGGGGGCTAAGTGCCGTCAGACCAGGTTTAGAGATACTGTTTTTTACCACTGTCAGAAGGATGGAGTTTCCTGGTACTTCAATAAGCCCGTTTCACGGCCAAAAGCCACGGCCAGCTCTACACCAAAATCAGCTCCTGTGGCTGCGAAAGCGGCGGTGTCCAAACCACAACCTGAACCCGAGATTGTGGCAACAAGGCAGGTGCGGGAGCCAGCCACGGAGATGGAAGTTTTTCCTGATGAATTGCATGGCATTGGTTCCAGAAGCATCGATAGTAACTATCTGAAGACAATCATTGTGAAGGCATCTCAGGAGGCAGAAATCCCAGTGGCCTTGCTGAGAGCCGTAATAGAGGTCGAGTCAGGGGCAAACCCAGACGTTGTCTCACCTGCTGGCGCCCAAGGGCTGATGCAGCTTATGCCTGTTACAGCAAGCTATCTTGATGTCAAAGACCCCTTTGATCCTGAAGAAAATGTAGCCGCAGGCGCCCGCCTTCTAAGAATTTTGTCAGACAGATTCAACGGCGACATCGAAAAAACAGTGGCCGCCTATTTTGCAGGCGCCGGAGCCGTCCGTCGCTCAGGCGGAGTCCCCACAAAAGCAGCCGAAAACTACGTATCCAGAGTCATGAAAAAGTACAACCAGTACTCGCCCGCTGAGGAAATGTAGGCGGGGATAGGGACAGGGACGGGGAGACTATCGTGCCGTTTAGCAGGATTTGGAGCTAAAAGAAGGTCGAGAGGGCACCCTGCAACATGGTCCGGGGGCAATCCTGGAGGGCGCTATCGGGAGTTGCCGGGACCCGACGTCTTTTGGTTGACATGAAGGCCGCGCAGCGGCCCGTCCGGGCCAAAAGGATGAACGTACACGTTAGCAATCGTATATCTCGCCCGGACGATGTCACCAAGAGACAGTCGGGGTGGCTACGGGAGATTTTGGGCCCGGAAGGATGCCCCCGGACATGTTTTAAAACTGTAACGAAGAGATAAAACGCCAAAGCCCAACAAACATCATGAACCAGAACGTGCTAATTAGCACGATCTGTAGCAGGGACAGGAACAGGAACAGGGGCGGGGACAGGAGATTGGTACGGGCTGGAATCCTTTCGTTTTATTGCTTCTTTGGTCATGGCTGATGGATATTTTTGGCGCCTTGTCGATTGACAAGTCATTGGTTAAGAGGATAGAATCAGTTCGCCTTTGCGTGTGATCAAAAACTGTATGCTGCATCGCTCATTATTATTTGTCCTAATTCTTGGAATGGCCGTTGGTTGCGCAAGTACCAGCTCTAGTAAGGCGAAAGTTTCAACCCCTGGAACCTTGGCAATGCAAAGTGGCGAGGCCTACCATCGTGGTCTGCAGCAACTGAAGGACAGCGATTACGCCAAAGCATTTGAAACGCTCCAGGCTGTCGCCAGAGGTCCGTCCTACGTGCGCTACACGGCGCTTGCCAGGCTTAGACTTGCTGACATTCTCTTTTATCAGGAACAGTACGACGAAGCAGCCGAGGCCTACCGTGGATTTATCGAGCTAAATGCCTCTGACCCAAACCTGCACTACGCTTATTTTCGGATGGCAGAGTCCAAAGTTAAGTCCATTGCCAGCGATTTTTTCCTGGTCCCGCCCTCTGACAGGCGAGACCCCAGAAGGGTGTGGACAGCCTTGCGTTTCCTTGATGATTTTGTAGCAAGATACCCAGACAGCCCCTTCATTGAGCAGGGGTTAGTCCTGCGGTCCAAGATGGCTCAAACCGTCTCCTCATACGAGATGGAAGTTGCACGTTTTTACATGACACGCAAGAAGCCGGCCGGGGCAGTCGCTCGAATCAACCAGCTGATGACAAAAGTCCCCTCGACTTTCCGTGAAGAACATGTGCATGTCGCGCTGATTGAGGCCCTATCAGCCGCGAAACAGGACGCGGAATTAAGCAAAGCATGCACTACTTATGTGGATTTGTTCCCAAACGGGAAAAAACATAAACAGGTTAGCAAAAGCTGTAGTTCGGTTACTACGCGTAGTCCAGAACAAACTGCGGGTAATGCAGAAGGAGGCTAAGATGTTCAAAAACTTTAGAGTCGGTGACATGACTGTGTACCCAACTCAGGGAGTCGCCGAGGTACTGGGGATCGAAAGCCGGGAAGTCGCCGGTAATCAAACGACTTTTTATATGCTGCGCCTGATTGACAGCGACAGGCGAATCATGATCCCGCTAAATAAAGCCCTGAGTGTTGGTTTACGCCAGGTTATTTCAGAGGATGAAGTCCAGGCGGTTATGGGCCTTTTAAAGACTAAACCAGCAAAATTGACGCGCCAGAATTGGAATCGTCGTTATCGTGGCTATTTGGACAAGTTAAAGACTGGAAGCCTGTACGACGTGGCTGAAGTGCTTCGTGATCTGTACTTGCTGCGCTACGAAAAGCCTCTTTCTTTTGGCGAAAAACGGCTGTTAGACACAGCAAGGGAGCTTTTGACCACTGAGATTTCTGTGGCCACCTCGGCTGATATGAAAGGTATTCAGGATGAGATAGACGATATTTTCCCCCCACCTGAGTATGAACTCCAGGCCGCTGCCAAGAACGCTGAAGAAGACAGCACTCCTTCCAAAAAATCCTGAGCAAAAGAAAATCGGAGAATAAGTTGAATAGGCGTAACGCTTTGTTTCTATTGTTGTTTCTCTGTTTCTCATTACCAGTATTCGCAAGTCCCCCAAACCCATGCCATCCCATAGAAAGCCCGGATGAGCAGGTCACCGTTCGACTGGTCCTTGATCGGGTGAAGGCACTTGAATCTGCTGACATTTCGCAGTGTCAAGACGATACCCTGAACGGAATTATCGACTGGTGTCTTGAAGCTGGCGAGGTGGACCTAGCAGCAAGGATTTGCAAAGTGGGCAAGACAGCGCCAGCTGGTATGCCAAAAGCTTTGGTTTCAAGGTGTGGCAAAGTTTACGCGATGCTTGGTGATTTGGCAGAGGCCTCCAAAACCTTGGAAATTGGCATCAAATCTCACGCCGAAGATTCCCCAGAACAGCTAAAGGCCTTGCTTGATGCCGCCCAAATTTTGGAAGACAGCTATCGTTTTGGGGTGGCTGCCGACTTTTTGAGCCGAGCATATAAAAAAGCCCAAACTGACCGGGAAATCGCTTTGAAATGGCTCAAACTACTGATTGAATCTGGGCAAAATCAACAGGCTGCTGACGCAGCATTACAGATATCTCAGCAACAGCCTGAATTGGCACAGGAAATGGCAAAGATGCTGTTGCAGGGTGGGGCGGCAGCTAGCGCACTAAATCTGATTCCAGTGCTACTTAAAACCGCCTCCAGAGCGGACTTGGATATTGTTGTATCGTTGTTGGTGGCGTCGGATAAGACCGCAGAAGCTAAGGAAATAGTTCGCAAATACGTCTATGAAGGCCCCCAAGAGACCGTAACTAAACGCATAAAGGTTGGTGCCGAGATTTTGGGGCGTCATGGGAATGCCAAAGAAGGGGCAGAAGAGATCCAGGCCTTGTTGGAAAAGTCGAAGGCGCGAGATCCAGAGCTTTTGGAGCTTATGGGTAAGCTTTTCCTAAAGGCTGGGCAATTGGAGGCAGGTTCAGCCGCTCTTAAAGAGGCCTTTGAGGGCTTCCAAAAGGATTATGTCGCTTCAAAGCGCATTGCTTCGTCGCTTAGAAGCTACCAGCGCCACGCCGACGCAGCTGAGATCTTGTCTTCGACGGAAAACGTGCCTGCTGACAAGCTATTGGAAGTAACTCTGTTGGTGGCAAAGGCTTGGCGTGATGCTGGCCAATTAGATAAAGAGCAGGCGTTTTTGGAAGACAGGGCTAAAGGCTTTGAAAATCAGGCTGACTTTTGGTTAAGCGTCGCCGATTCTCAAAAAAACAGCGCTAAATATGAACTGGCAATCAAGAGCTATGAAAGGGTTAAGAGCCTGAAAAGTAAGGGTTATTTTAGGTGCCTTGCTGCCCTTGGAATTGCTGATTCATTGATAGCCATGGGGTCCAAGGAAGATAGAGTTGCGGCTGAACTAGATGAAGCCATTTCCTTGATGGATGACTCCGATCTTGTGGCGCAACGCTTTGAAACATTTGCTAAAAAACTGCCCACTGACAGCAAATATTCGTCGAAACTCTTGTTTATTCGTACGAAGCAAGAACCTCGAAACCCTGACCTGTGGCAGCAGATAGCCGAGCTGTCTTTAAAGCAAGGACGTGTGATTGAGGCGCTCGATGCCTACGAGCAAGCGGTTCGCTGGTCTGCAGAACCTGGCAGAATGCTTGGACAGGCAACTCTTAAGCTGGCAGACGCAAAGTATTTGGTGGAGGCTGGAACTTTAGTTGAACGGCTTGGGACGAAGCACAACGTCGTTGGTGAACGAGTAGGGCAGTTTACTGGGCTGTGTATAGCTATAAAAGTGTCTTTTCCAGTACTTACTTTTCATGTAAAGCATTTTTTCGAAGGCCCAATCGACATTAGTTTCAACTATTTGGAGGCCGGGCGACAGTTGATGCTCTTGGGGTTGTACGACCTAGCTGAGCAGTCACTTCAGTTGGCAGATAAGCTGCCAGGCTTAAGCCAAGAGGGCCTGCTAGTTGAAAAGGGGCGCCTGGAGCTTCTAAAGAACAACATCTCTGGTGCTAGTGAGTATTTTGAGAAGGCTATCAAGCAAAAAGACGCAGCCATCGCGGCGCAGATAGGTACTATTTGGCGTGATTACGGTTATGTTGAGAAGGCGATCCCAGCGTTTTGGCAAGCGATTCTGCTGGGTGATAACATGGAGGCAGTAGATGCCTGGATGGAAGCCCTAATCAGCCTTGGTAAGCGACAGGATATTACTAAACTAGGCAAGATTTTTGAGGAATTGGCGTCTTATGGTGGCTTTTCCGGCGTAATATTCAACCTTATTGAGCTTGGTCTTTCCCAGTTTGCCCTCGACCAGGTAAATAAACTTGATAGCCCGCCGGCCAATGTGAGACGTGCTCTCAGCTTGGCGCTTAATGAGTCGAACCAACTTGAGTCTACATGTCTACAGCCTGGGGCCCCTCATGACGTGTGTGCGTCATTTGTGTACCGGCTGATGATGAATGGCAAGATAAGTGAGGCCATTAACATTTTGAAAAACCTTGCGAAGTCCAAGTCCTCCTTTGATAGTGGTAATGCCTTGATGATGCTGGCATTTTTGGTGTCTTCAACGGGAGACCACAAAGAGGCGCTAAGGGTTGCAAAAGAGGCTATTAGCCTCGGCAATGATGAATTGGCTAGCGTTATTCAACTGATAAAGAATATGAAAATGGCCGGTTACTGGGAATATGCCAACGAACTTTTAGAAATAGGACTGGAAATTGGCTTAAATGACGACAATTTTGGTCCTGAGTTGATGTCCCTGAAAATAGAGATAGATAGTTATTTTGGGAAAATAGACCAACTATCGGCTGCTTTGGATGAGTGGTTTGATGGCGAGATTGTCGGTTACAGCAGCTTTTATGCTGACCTGATTGAAAATGGGCTTCCGGATCTTGCTGAGCGAATACTTCAAAACCTGCTAACTGATTTTTCTGTGGATGCCTTTGACGGGCATATAATGCAACAACTGATGGAAATTATTCCGGATTTGGTTGAGCGTGGCCGCGTCGATTTAGCAAAAAGCCTCTTTGGTTTTGTTCTTGAAGCAACAGACAATACTTCTTGGATACTGACCTTTGCCAGTCGTTTTTTGTCTAATAAAGACTTGATTAGGCTGTATGACTCGCGTTTTGACTTCGATAGAGCATATGATTCTCCGGAATTCATAGGGTTATTAGCAACGGGTGACCACGAACGCGTCATTCAAGCTTTGGGGAAAGTCCGCGATTCTCTTTCTCTGTCTGACTCTAAAACAAAGTTGAAGCTTGCTTGGAATCTCATCAGGGAGGGGGTCCCCAAAACGGCTGTCGCCAATTTTTTGGTGCCAAGTAACTATACGAGATCACAGGGAGGCTTTACTGATATCAGCGATCCGAAGGTTTTCGTAGACAGCGCCTATCTTCGTTTATCGGGGGCATCCGAGGTAACAGAAGAACTACTTAACCTCACCAGAGGTCTCTTGCTTGCTGGGTTTGGTTATGGTGCACAAGAAAGTGCGGCAGATTACATAAGACTTGAAGCCGCCTTGGGAACAATTGACGGATTATTTGATCTTGTCGCCAACGTTCCCACACCTGAAGCAGCGCATCTGCGCCTATTTACAGCGTGTATCGCCAACGACAAGAAATTGGAAAAAAGGGCCTTGGAGATTAATCGAAATTCTAGCAATAGGGCCCTGATTCTGATGATGGAGATGGACGCGTACTATGCCTGTGGTCAGTGGAAGAAGGCCTACGAGAAGGCGCAGGCCCTCTTTAAGGCAGACACCAGGGTTGTAAACGTTGATGAAGTAATCAGCAAATACACTAGGGTCAGCGAGATACTTGGTCAAAAAGGGGTAAAATGGCTGCTTCCTAGGCTTGAAAAGAAGTCTGACAGTAAACTGGCCCTGCTGGACCATAAACTGCGTATTAGCCTATCCATGGGTGATTACAGGGGGGCGACAGAGTTGAATTTAGCCAAGCTGGAGCTTTATCCGGGTAATCCAAGTTATCTGGCGGCTGCTCTTGAAGCGGCCCTGCGCTCTGCAGATGATGACCTGATAAAAGATGTCTTGGAAGATATGACTCCCGGTTTAAAGAACGGCTTCGCACACGAAGAAAACCTAAAGACTTTGCTGAACGGATACTTTAGAGATGACCTTTTGGTTTCCTTGACTAATGAATATGTACTTGGTGCTACTGACGATTTTGCGGTGGCTTTAAGCCGATATTTGGCCTCGTTGGAAACAAACGACCATGTTCTTATATCGAGTACAGCCGCTGCGATCATCAAGGATAGGCCAGTAAACGAGGACATGCTGGCCTTAGTTGTAATGGCAGCGGCACAAAAACTGGTCCCATCATTGGTGGATTTGTACCTACCACAGTTGCTTGCTGTGGCGAAAAGGCCTCTTTCGGTCAAGGCTCTTTTGGCGGTGGCAGAGCTCAAATTCATGCTTGGGGATGCAGAAACGGCCACACAGCTATTAGAAAAGGCAGCCGTGTTGACGACGGATCCGATTGGTTTGGCGATAACTGCTGCAACTGATAGCCTGCTAAATCCATTGCTCCCAGTGGACCTTGGCGAGACGGTTTTGAAGATCCGAGATTCCAAGGAAGGCAGCAACTATCACAGTGAAATCAAAAAGTTGCCAACAGTGTTCGCGTCTTCTTGCCTTGGTTTGGCAAAAACAGAATCCCAGGTGGCAGCATGTGCTGAGGTTTTGGACTCATTACAGGTGCGAGCCGGGTTGCTGTTACTTGATGGCGCGACTAGGGCGATGTCCTTGCAAAAATTTGATGCGGCGGGATACATGATAAAACAGGCTCTTACCAGGGAAACAGGTGCTGTTTTCGCTGGTTATGTTGCCTACAAAGTAGTTGATGCAATTGGTGACAAGTATGAAGTGAAGGACTTGGAGGCAAGGAAACGCTTGGCTCAGATTGCCTTGGATGCCAATCTCAAGATTGATAACGTTATTGACAAGGACTTTGACATTTACAGAAGGCTTTTGACCGAGGCTGTAGATTCTGCTGAAACCGCTTTTGGTAGCCATCAAAATCCAATGATTTCCGCATGGAATGCCTCAGCGTTGAATAGCAGGGCATATGCGATGTCCATGGTGGGATACAATCTAAAAGAAGCCTTAGAAATTGTGCAGTTAGCAGAAAAACTGGGGCCTGAGGAAAACGGCTACTACCTGGAAACAGAGGCCTGGATTCATTTTCGAATGGGAGACCTTAAAAAGGCCCTGCAGTTACAGCTTAGGGCTAAACCTCTTTGGAACAGGAAAATGGGTTCTGGTGTGTCAGAGTCATATGGCCACTTGGGCGAGATATATGAAGCTTCAGGTAAGCTCAAAGAGGCCATCGATGCATACAGAACAGCGGTAATTTCAAGCTCGGATGGTGAATGGAAGCGAAGAGCCCTGCGCAACTGGGCTAGACTGAATCACCCTAACTAAAAGAGGATAAGATGGCGGTAAAGGTTTCGGTTGGGCTAGCACTGGCTGCTTTGGCCTTGATTGCAGTGCTTTGGGCGCCTTGGTGGCTTCTGGCGATTATTTTAGGCGCAGTTGTCATAAGCGCACTGGTTGAGTTTTTGATGCTGTCTGGCACGTTGAATCGCCTTGACATTGTCGGTGGTGGGGTAATAGGTGCTGCTATCGTAGGGGCGGCCCTTTTGGGCGAAGAATTTATCTTGATGGCCCTTACATTGGGCGGAGTGCTTGGTTTGCTTTTGGTGCTTTTTAGGCCTGGTGACATAAAGGTCAGTGGGTTAAGGGCATCTCACCTGCTTACGGGTCTGCTGTATGTTGCAGGACTTGGGGCATTGATCATGTTGATGGTCAATATGGAAGGCTCAGCAGGCAGACATGTCCTCATCATGGCGGCTGTTGTGACGTGGGTTAATGATTCAACTGCATATCTTGGTGGAAAGGCGATGGGGCGCCACAAGATGGCCCCCAAGGTCAGCCCAAATAAAACCTGGGAAGGCTCCTTTTGGGGCATGGTAGGCAGCGTTGGTGGGGCCATGATCGTCTGGGTTTTGGCCTTTGATTCTGCGCCACAGTTGCTTTGGTCTTCATTGGGTTTTGCCTTGGTGGGCGGCGCCTTTGGACAAGTTGGGGACTTGGCTGAGTCTATGTTTAAGCGAACTTACGCGGTAAAGGACTCTGCCAGTTTTTTGCCTGGCCACGGCGGCTTTTTGGACAGAATCGACGCGTTTTTGTTTGTAGCACCCCTTGCATACTTCTGGTTTTTCAAGTGGTTTCCTATCGTCTGATTAAATTAATAATTTGACTGGGCTTATTTAGACTGCATCCCAATATTCCAGTTGTACACATCTCCAGCGTCCAAATTGACTAGAACTGTCCACTGGATTGGGCGGTCAATCGAGCGTGCCACAAGGCGCAACGGTCCGGGGGTGACATTATCGAAAAGTGCAGACTGGCCGCCTTCAACCACGCCCAAAATGCCTTGATCCGAGTATATTTCCACTGTACTTACCTGAGTATTTAGCACTTTAACCGTGGCAAATGGTGAAGAAAGCACCAATGAGGTCGTCGTAGCTGCCGGCAGATTCAGGCGCTTTGCCAGCTGGGTCATGCTAAAGACCCCTGCCGCAACAAATTGTCGCTCGCCAGCTGGGACTTGCAGTTCTGCGTTGTCGCCTGCCGCTATCTCGGCAAATTCCCTGCCATCTATCAAGATTCTGACTGCTTCATCTCGCGTGTTACTTATCGCAAGTATTGAGTTGTTCGGAGTGATTTTCCATTCAAGTGCTGCGTTAGTTGACACTTCGATCACGGAATTGAACAGGGTACCGCTGACCAGCCCAGCGCCGCTTAGAGAGTGGCTACCAGGCATTAAACCGCCAAACTGGCGCCGTTTGCCAGCCTCAATTCGCCCGCGCTCTGAGCCATCGATGCGCACCAACACGGTTTCATCAGTCTGGTTGATTATAGTAACCATTCCTTCTTCGAGGCCACTTTCCCTTGTAGAACCTGGTCTTATGAACCATACAGCAGTTTCATCGGTTGAGATCTTTACCAAACCACGGGCCAATACAGAGCCATCTTGGGAAGCGGCCTGAAGTTTTGACACCCCTGGGACCAGACCCACAAACTCGGTTGCACCCAATGCAGGGCAAGTCCCCAACAAATTTCCGTTAGCAAGGATATTAATGGTCTGGTTAAATTCCGAAAGCACAGAAAGCGAGCCGGAAGGGGAGGGTATCAAGACCTCAGAAACCTTCCCATTTTCAGGCACAATTGAACCCGACCAAAAAATCCTGCCAACCGTATCTTCAGCGATGATGGACACTGTTGTTCCTGGCGCAAGCTTTTGTAAAAGATACTCATCTCCAGGTTCCAAAAAGCGAATGCTAGTCTCATCGGCTATCTTGATGTTTGCCTTCACTTTGATATTGGAGGAGTTTTTCACGCGAACGCCAGAACCAGGTTTTTCCACTGTCACAACCAGCGTGACCCCAGGGGTCAGTTCCATGTTGGTCGAAAACTTCGATTCTGTTTGCGCCCCAACAGTCACGATTTGGACTTTGCCTATTGGAATACCCTTAAAAGCGGTCCTTATGCCTGGAAACACCAAATCAAGAGTTTTTCCGTTGATAAAAGGCCGTACAGGCTCTTCAGAGCGGTTGTCTATAATGACGGCCCCAATATTTTTGGCCATACCAGGACTAGCAGCTTGGTCATTTAGCTTAAGTCCCCACCTGACTGGGTCTGAACCAGTCAAATCAAAAGTGCGCGTCCACTCGGCTCCCGAGATAACTCCAACGGCCAAGCAGTTCACGGTGCGCTTTGGAAGACGATCCAAAAAAACAGTCGAGCCAGGCTCTATCAATGCCTCGCGGCCTCCAAATACAAACAGTTCAACTGGTTCATCTAGGTCATTTGCCACATCTAGGCGTCCACCAGCAGACACAAGCGTCTTTGGTTGATGTGCGCAGGCAGTAAATACGACAACCAGAACCAAGGGTGCTAACAAGTTTGCAACATCGAAACGCACTCATTCCTCCTAGGCTTTTCGCGTTCTAATAATACACTGTTTACAACTTCTGATAGAATCCAATCGATGGCTGCGTTACACAACAAGACATTAGCGGTCGAAACAGGCGTTTTTTGTAACAATCACTGTATATTTTGTTACCAGAAGGGCTATCGACACCTACCTGAATATCAAAAACTGGTTTCCAAAGAGGAAATTATTTCCCGCATGCAGTGGGGAATTGCCAATGGTTTTGACGAGGTTTCATTAACAGGTGGGGAACCGAGCATTCGCCCCGACTTTTTGGAACTGGTCCAAGCGGCTCGTGAAATGGGATATCGCAGGGTGGCGCTGACGACCAATGGTTGGCGCCTTGCGGACCCTGAATTCTTCGCAAAGGCTGTGCAAGCTGGATTGACGTCTTTAGGTGTTTCGATCCATGGGCCAGATGCGGAAACCCACGACAAGGCTGTAAATCACGCGGGTGCCTTTGCCAGGGCTGTCAAGACCGTTTTTAATGCCGTAAAAACACATGGCACCAATAAGCCTGTTAAAATAAACACTTTTTCAGTGGTCCACAGGGGTAACGTGGAGCAACTGAACCAGATGGCAGAGGTGTTTTACGCGCTGGGTGTACGTTTGATGATTTTCCAGCCAGCCATCTTGTCAAAGTCAAACTTTGCAGAGGCTTCAGTAACGCGAGTTGAGCTTGACCGCATTGTTTTTGCCATTAGATCAGCGGCGATGCTTGCCATGGACCGTGGTTTCAGGGTCAAGCTGTTTAACCTGCCACCGTGCCTTTTTGGAGATGTTTTATCTGGCTTGGACCTAGTCAGCTACGAGCGGGCGACTTTCAAGGAGCACGACGAAGATGCTGCTGGGGACTTAAGTGCTGGCGAAGAGGTAGGTTTTGTGCGGCTGCCAGCTTGTGAACGCTGTGCATTGAAGAGATCTTGTCCTGGTCTCCACGTTACCTTGATGCCACAAGAGGACATGGCCTCACACTTTGAAGAGGCCATCGCCTTTATCAGCTCGCACAGCCACGACCAGCTTTGGCTTCCCGGCACGGATCTGATGCGTGGGGCTGCAATTGCCAGAGTTGTCAGAAAGGCGCGCCTTGCCGGCTTTTCGGATACAAAACTTACTGTTGGAGGCTCTAGTGTGGCAGCTAGGGCCACATTTATGGCTGCAAAGCAGGGTGGGGCGACTGGGATCGTTCTGGTTCATCATGGGCAGGATTCAAACTCGTCTGACAGGATTTTATGCCACCAAGGCAATGATCTGCATCTAATCAAGGCTATTGAGGACCTTGCGACAGTTCCGGTGGATCCCATGACTATTTCGTTGCTGACATCTGCAGATGACGCCGCAATTGAATTTTTACGTCGACCAGAAATCCAGGATTTCTTTAAACAAAATGATGTCACCTTGTACTTGAGGGCTACTTGGCGTAGTGGTGATGGGGGAAATCTCAAGATAAAACAGTTGAAGTTGTTTTTGAACCGCGTACTGAAACTGGAGAGTGGCCCCGCAAAAATTGTGCTTGTAGCGCCTTCTCCAAGGTTGTGGGAGGCCACGTTGGCCCTCCCTTACATCTCGATCTCCACTTTGGGAAAGATCAGGTTCGATTTGACTCCTACCGTGCTGCCCACAGCTTTTCGGGATCATCGTTACTCTGTCTTGAACTGGTCCTTGCCTAGGCTTGGAGGCATGGTCCTTGATGATTTTACGCAAGAACCGTTGCGGATTCGTCCTTTGATTGCTAGGTCGATCAGAACTGAGCCAATCACTGTTCAGGCGCTGGCGAACGCAAGCAGAGAGTATGGCGCAAAGCTAGGTCTTTCATCTGGGCAACCTCCGAGGCCTGACGCTTAGGGGCCCAATTCAAAAGCTTAGCCATTATCTGGGCGGCATCCTCATAAATGGCCACAGCCTCTTCGCCCTTAACCAAGAAGAATATTGGAGTTCTGCGACACAGGACGTCTTGCAAGGTCATGGCGCCCTCATTTAGCACTGCGTTTACGACTTCCACTCTTAAAACAGGCCACTGTGGGTGCAAAGGCTTAAGCAAGGATGGGTCAGTGCCAGCAAGTGTCAGCACACTATTAGTGGCAGTCCCATAGGTTGTAAGGAGCCTAGCAGCAACAGGCCTGGAAAGCGAGCGATTAGTCATCAATCTTTCGATTGCCGCTTCCAAGGCCGCGTCACTGCAAAGACCGTCACAGTAGGGTAGGGGGCGCTTTTTAGTTGTGGAGCGTGGGACTCTCTTCTTGCCGGACACTCGAATGGCGGCCTCAACCGCCTCGATTGACATCAATCTGTAGGTTGTAAGCTTTCCACCAACTATTGAAACAATGCCCCTGTGATCGGTGGTTACCACGTGCTCGCGTGATAGATCTGACTCGGCTTGACCATCTTCGCCAGCCACAAGTGGACGAAGACCGGCCCATGTTCCAAGGACATCTGAGGCGGTTCCCTTGAACTCTGGGAAGGTAGACCTGGCGATTTCCAGCAGATATTCGACGTCATCGTTGTCGGCGTAAACTTCACTGTAGCTGCCATTAAAGTCCGTATCAGTAGTTCCAATAACGGAAGCTCCATGCCAGGGAATCATGAAGACGCCTCGATTATCGATTGGGTGTTGAATGGCAACCGCCTGTTTCAGGGGGAGTACTGAGAGTGGCAAAATGACGTGGACGCCCTTGGTTGGGCGAAGCTTCGGGGTATTTTTGAGCCCTAGCTTGCTATACAGCTTTTCAGTCCAAGGCCCAGCCGCGATAATCACTACGTTGGTTTTAACATTCAGGGTATCGCCTGTCACAAGGTCTGTAACTTGAACTGCTTTAACCCTGTCATTCTCGATAACGATGTTGTTGGCCTCACACCTAGATACTGCCACCCCGCCCAACTGGTGACCGTCCATGATGTTCTCAATTGTCAGCCTGGAATCGTCTGTGATGGCGTCGTAGTAGTGCAAACTTCCAGTCAAGCTATCTTTCTTAAGTAATGGCTCAAGTTCAAGAGATTTAAGGGGATTCAGTCTGACATGATTTTTGTAATTCTTGAAAGATGCCAAAAGGTCATAAAGGAATAAACCCATGTGCAGGTACCACAGGCCGTGTTTGCTGCTCTTCCAAACTGGGAGCAAAAAGGCCAGCGGTCTGACGGCGTGACGAGCCAATTTCATTAGCTGGGCGCGTTCATGGGTGCTTTCATAGACGAGACCAAATTTGAAGTGCTCAAGATATCTCAAACCACCATGGACTAGTTTGGAGGACCTGGACGAGGTGCCAGATGCAAAATCTCCTTTATCAACCACCGCAATCTTCAGGCCACGAAGAGCTGCATCTCTAAAAATGCCCGCGCCATTTATGCCTGCACCAATTACAACCATGTCAAATTCATCTGATGAAAGTCTGTTTAACGATGAAATCCGTTCATCTGGACCAAAAGACATACTTTTCTCCACGTACTGCCCGCCCGAATTGTAGTACGATGGGGGTCGGTGAACAATGGGGGTTGAGCAAATGGCTATCAACAAAGGCAAATGGGGCGCAGGTAGAGGTTTGGGCTTGGTTACGATTGTGTTTGCAGCCTTGATGGTTTTTTGGGGTTGTAAACAGGAGTATAAGCATCTGGCAGAACAAGGGCAGGGCGAGGCTGCTGTAGAAGCCCCTGTTGAGGCTGCGAAACCTGCTGATGCAGCGAAACCTGTTGAGGCGGCGAAGCCTGCTGGGGAGGTAGGCCAGGCAGCAGCGGCTGAAACGCCTGAAGAGCCTGCTGAGCCTAAATACAAGCCAACCTGGCATCCAGCAGTAAATGAGCGTCCTTACAAGTTCCTAGCTGGTGATGAAGTTGCCACAAATGCCGAAGAGGAAGAGTTTGTCACCCTCATGTCTAGGGCAAAGGATGCACAAAGGGCGTACAAGGTTATAAAGACTAAGCCAGCCGCCTATTTGCCGTTTTTACACAGGGCAATGCGGCACCCCAATCGCGAGGTCAGAATCCAGGCGATAGTGATGGTTGGGTTGCTAAAAGACACTTCGGAAGTAACAGAGCAAGCCCTTATAGATTCATTGCTTTTAGACCGCGACCCAGACATTAGGGCCTCTGCTGCAAAGGACTTTGTAGTTCTAAAATCCAAGAACGCAGTTGACGCTTTAATTCGGTCATTGAAAGAGGACCCATATGAAGCCGCACGTTCAAACGCAGCCTGGGCGTTGGGTGCAATTGGCGATAAAGCTGCCGTCCAGCCTTTGATTGAGGCTTTAAAGGATGAAGACACCTTTGTACGCCTTCGGGCCACCAGCGCCTTGTTAAAGATGAAGCCGATGGAAGCAGTTCCATACCTTGTGGATTGTTTGGATGATAAAAGTCCAATGGTTCAGGAAAGGGCGCTTGAGGCTTTGAGGAAGATCACCAAGAAAAACTTGGGAAAATCGTCGGATAGGTGGCGCAAGGCTTATCCTCAGAAGTAGACTTTGGCGGTTTCTTGGCTAAAGGATTTCATGTCAAAAGAAATAGTTCGTATCGATCACACATTCGGCCTAGATAAACGGTCACCAGCTGAAGGAAAAACAAAAGTAGTGATAATCATTAGCTTTATTACTATGGTTGGGGAAATAGTTGGTGGAATCCTGTTTGGCTCAATGGCATTGTTGGCTGATGGGATTCACATGGCCACCCATGTTCTTGCCATGAGTATCAGCTATTTTGCATATCGTTACATCAGAAAACAGGCAAAGAATCCCACCTTTTCCTTTGGAACAGGCAAGGTAAACGCCCTTGCAGGCTACACAGGTGCCATAATGTTACTGGTATTTGCCTTTGCGATGGCCTGGGAGAGCGTAGAGCGCCTGATTCAACCACAGGAGATAAGCTACAACGCAGCAATCGCGGTCGCTTTTTTGGGCTTGATTGTAAACATTGCCAGCGCACTAATTCTGGGCCACCACGATCATGATCACGGTGACTATAGCCATAAAGATGACAGTAATTTCAAGGCGATATACCTTCACATCATAACTGATGCATTGACCTCAATTTTGGCGATTTTATCGCTATTTATCGCCAAATATATCGGTGTAGTCTGGGTAGATCCGTTGATGGGAATTGTTGGGGCGATCTTGATAATAGTTTGGTCCAGGGGCTTATTTACCGAGACCACGTCGGTGTTATTAGATCATCAGGATGGCGAGGTTGAAGGCAAGATTCGCCAGGTTTTGGCAACATTTGACCTAGAAATTCGAGATTTGCACAGTTGGAAGATAGGCCCAGGGATTTTTGCAGGCGAGTTAGCGTTAAAGACTGGCTCGCATGTTCATGTAGACGAGATTCGCCAAAGTTTAGACCAGATAAAAGAATTAGTGCATTTAGTAATCGAGATAGACTGCGAGCACTGCAAAGAGTAAATCCATCCAGAGGCATTGTTTCCGACCGTTGGTCGGAACCGAGCAGCATTGTGCCTAGTTGTATTTCCGCCCCCTGGATCTCCCGAGGCGTCTTCACCGGCGTTGTTTCCGACCGTTGGTCGGAACCGAGCAGCATTGTGCCCAGCCGTCTTTCCGCCCCCTGGATCTCCCGAGGCGTCTTCACCGGCGTTGTTTCCGACCGTTGGTCGGAACCGAGCAGCATTGTGCCCAGCCGTCTTTCCGCCCCCCGGATCTCCCGAGGCGTCTTCCCGGCGTTGTTTCCGACCGTTGGTCGGAACCGAGCAGCATTGTGCCTAGTTGTATTTCCGCCCCCTGGATCTCCCGAGGCGTCTTCCCGGCGCTGTTTCCGACCGCTGGTCGGAACCGAGCAGCATCGTGCCCAGCTGTCTTTCCGCCCCCTAGATCTCCCGAGGCGTCTTCCCGGCGTTGTTTCCGACCGTTGGTCGGAACCGAGCAGCAGTGTGCCCAGTTGTCTTTCCGCCCCCTAGATCTCCCGAGGCGTCTTCCCGGCGTTGTTTCCGACCGTTGGTCGGAACCGAGCAGCAGAGTGCCCAGTTATCTTTCCGCCCCCTAGATCTCCCGAGGCGTCTTCCCGGCGTTGTTTCCGACCGTTGGTCGGAACCGAGCAGCATCGTGCCCAGCTGTCTTTCCGCCCCCTAGATCTCCCGAGGCGTCTTCCCGGCGTTGTTTCCGACCGTTGGTCGGAACCGAGCAGCATCGTGCCCAGCTGTCTTTCCGCCCCCTAGATCTCCCGAGGCGTCTTCCCGGCGTTGTTTCCGACCGTTGGTCGGAACCGAGCAGCAGAGTGCCCAGTTATCTTTCCGCCCCCCGGATATTATGTCAAGCTTGCGAAGCAAGTTGACATAATATCCCTTATCGGTAGCCGGGTATATTCCCCCATATTCCGGCCCCCAGGCCCCAAACCTCATCAGTTGCTCCAAATCCCACCTCCTTCTATAATCACCCCATGAAAATTTCGGTCTCACAACTAAATCCAATCGTTGGCGACTTTCCAGGTAACACCAATCTCATCCTAGTTGATTACCAAAAAGCCACCGCTAACGGCTGTGATTTCGCCGTGTTCCCGGCCTCTGCCTTCTGCGGGGAGCCTCTTTACGACCTTGCTCAGAAACCGACCTTCGCAAATGGCCTTTTTACGGCTTTTTCGACCATGACCAGGGTCATGAATCGCCCAATCGCATTAATCGGCTTAAATGCGCAATTTGGCCGCTTAAATCAAAAATCGCCTTCAAAGGCTGTCGCAGTCGTTCAAAACGGCCGAATTATTGGATTTTATTACAAAGATATCGGATTTGTCGCAGGTGAAAATCCAGGAGCTCTGAAAGACTTGGTCGGCGAACGGACCCTTGAATTGAACCTAGAGTCGACAAGCAACGGGACACAGAAAACTAGGAATGTGACCATAGGAATAATCCTAGATGATGAAGTTCCACAATTTTCACAAAAAGAACCCGATTTAATTTTTCACCTATCTGCGACACCATTTCAAATTCAGCGCAACTTAAACGCCGATCAATCTGACTCCTTCCTGGTTTGTAACAGCTTTCAACACTATCCAAAACTTTTTGACCAGCTTCCAAAAAACGTTCCAGTTATCAATTGCAACCTGGTTGGTGGAAATGATGGCTTGGTTTTTCATGGAGGCTCCAGCGCGTTTATCAAGCTTGGCCAGGAAATCAAAACCATACATCAGGGCAAGTTTTTTGAATCTGACTACTTTGTTGTAGATATCGATGACTTTGAAAACAACTCCAGTCACGTCCCAGAAAACGGCGAACTAGCAAATCACCCAAGCCGCCCAATCCCAAAAGCCATCAATTCTCATGTAAATCAACTGGTTAACGCCTTGGCCTTGGGACTGTGCGATTATTGCCAAAAATCTGGTTTTACCAAGGTGCTTGTTGGAATTTCCGGTGGAATCGATTCTGCTGTGGTATGTGCGTTGGCTGCTTATGCCCTTGGCCCTGGTGCTGTTATCGGCCTTTCCATGCCTTCTACGGTAAACAGCCCGGAAACGGTTAAGGACGCGGCTTTATTGGCAAAAAACCTAAAAATCAGCTTCCATGAGATCCCAATTAACGACATCCTGACGGCTCAAATCGACGCCCTGACCCCTGGTTTTGCTGCGCAACCATCTGGAATTACAAGAGAAAATCTGCAAGCTCGCATACGAGCCGCGCTGTTGATGGCTTGGTCAAACCACACAGGCGCTATGGTGTTGGATACAAGCAATAAAACTGAGCTAGCTGTCGGATATTCCACGCTTTATGGTGATTTGATTGGAGGCCTGTCCGTCATTGGAGACCTTACCAAAGATCGCGTCTATGCAGTTGCCCTCGAGCTTAATCGCCTAGGGTTTGAGATCCCGCCACAAACCCTTACAAGGGCTCCAAGTGCTGAATTAAGGGAAGGGCAACTGGACGTGGATTCCTTGCCGCCCTACCCTATTTTGGACCGAATTGTTCAGATGATTATCGAAGAAGATCAACAATCTAAGGCGGTTATAGATGCTGGTCTGCCGCCCAAAGACGTTGCTTGGTTTTTAAAGGTCCTACAACAAAACGAGTTTAAACGCCGACAGGCTCCCCCAGTCTTGAAAGTCACTTCAAAGGCCTTTGGGCACGACATGACAATTCCAGTTATCAATCGATTCAAAGAGGACCCGCAATGAAGCCTGATCGCGAGATACAGCTAGTTGATGTTGTGTTGGGCGCCTACATCATCTTTCTTTCAATCATGGTATGGAAAGCCAGAGCCGAAGCCGCAGCTCCCACTTTACTTTTATTCCAGCTTGCAGTCATTTTCTTCTTGTATTTCAGGTGTTTGCAATTCCTTAAGAAGAAAGAAGCTACACTCATGCTGATGGATGGATTCAGGTCGGTTGTCCTGATTGCAACCATACCGTTTTTGTTTCTAAGCATCGGAAACATACCTGAGATTCTTAACCCAAAATCCTATGAAGCTGAGCTTCAAGCCATTGATATTAAAATGTTTGGCGTTGACCCCGTTTTATGGATGGAGCAATTTTTACACCCATTAGCGGTTGATTGGTTCCAACTGGCATATATTAGCTATTATCCCTTATTTCTTGTGGGCTTAGTGCTGTTTTTCAACAAACGGCACCATGAGTTCAGAATCTACATAGGGGCCCTTGCGATTACTACGTTGGGGACTTTTGTGGGTTATTTCTTTGTTCCAGCCCGGTCGCCATACTTTGCAGCGCAATTGCCTGAATTCGCACATCTATTTCCCTTTACAGAACCCATAAAGGGCCTGTGGATAGGGGATTTTCTGGCACATGCCTTGGACACAGCTGAAAGCGTGAAGGTGGATTGTTTTCCATCTGGTCATACTGCAGGGGCGGTTTTGGTGATTTTGGCGACGCGGAAGTGGATGCCGCGTCTTTTTTGGGTTGTGTTGCCAATTGCCTCTTCTTTGATCTTCGCCACGGTATATCTTCGCTACCACTATGTTATAGATCTGATTGCCGGGGCGGCCTTGGCTGTTGCTGCTTTTTGGGTGTCAGGTTTGGTGACTGATTGGCTGGTTCGAACTCGTACTGACACGGTTAGTACGGATCCGCAGGAGGCATAATGAAATACCTGGTAGTGGCAATCTCGCTGCTTTTGGCTAGTTGCACTTGCCGTAAAGAGCCCAAGGTGGAGCCCGAGCAACCTTCGGCGGTTGTGCAACAGGAAACGGTCACCACTGCGGTCCCAGGCTCAACTGTTGCAGCCTTAGAAGCCATGGCACCTGTGCTGCCAAGCAATCTCGAAGCTGTTGGCGTTTTTCCAGCCAGCAGGATAACAAACCTTGTAAAATCGCTGCCTGAAACGTTCCCGTTTTTAGCTTTTGCGGTCAATGCCGAGGATTTCACCAAACGATTGTCCACCATTTTTGGTCTTAATCTGGCTGACCTTGAAGGAACTTGTGCCTTTGGCCTTGTGAAGGATGCAGGACCGCTTTTTGTTTGTCCAGCTGGCGAGATAACCCCTGTAAAAGGCGCTTACATTTGGAAAAGTGGTGATATTTCTGGTTATAACGTCAAGCGACATGAGGTTGAAGTTTCATTTGCCAAGATTGGCAAACACCTTGTGGCTGGCTCTGTAAAAGCGGTTCACACAGCAACTATGGTGGCCCAACAGTCTTGGCCGCGGCTTGAAAACGCTCGCTCTCGATGGTTGCCCACTGTGTCTGAAGCGGCTGGTGAAGACGAATATGGCCACTCTGCCCTATTCTTCCTAGAGCCAAAAAAGGCTCCATGGTGCGACAAAAACTGTCAGGTGGTGGCGATCTTCGCCGACGAAAAGCGTGTACGCGCAGTTACCAAAACCAGTGACGAGGCCATCGGGGCCTTAAAAGAAAGGTTTAAAGGTTGGTGGGCAGAGATTGATCAAAAGATTCGCGAGCTTGAAAAGTCATCGCCACGGCCATTGCGTATGACAGATGCCTGGCTAAAACCTGGGCTTTTGCTTTTGGAATCTGGGGAATTGAAGATTAGGGGGCCTGTCGCCTTTTTTAAGGCTAACGGCGATCCTTTGGTGATCTTTACGATCTTGAACCTGGAAGATGTCGCAAAGGTCCTTACTCAATATTCGGAATTTCCGGAATTTTCGAACAAATCGGGGGAGTGATGAACATCCATGAGTATCAGGCCAAGGGGGTTTTTGCCCAATTTGGCGTGTGGGTTCCTAGGGGAAATGTGGCGCACACCGCAGAAGAGGCTGTCGAGATAGCCAGAAGGCTTAAAGGCAGCGTGTATGTGGTCAAGGCCCAGATTCACGCTGGAGGACGCGGTAAGGCTGGAGGCGTGAAGGTATGCAAGTCCTTGGACGAGGTGTTTGAGGCTGCAACAAAAATCCTTGGCTTTACGCTGGTTACCCACCAAACTGGACCTAAGGGGCAGCTTGTTCGCCGTGTTTTGGTAGAAGAGGGGCTTGCAATCGCCAAGGAGCTTTACCTGAGCTTGGTTTTGGACCGTGAAAACGAGCGAATTGTCTTGATGGGCTCTACCGAAGGCGGTATGGAAATCGAGCAAGTTGCCAAGAACACGCCTGAAAAGATCATCAAGGAATCGATTGACCCAATCGTTGGGCTCCAGCCGTTTCAGATTCGAAACGTCGTTGCAGGCTTGGCCCTTTTTGGTGCTACTGCAAAACTGGCGGCCACCTTTTTGAAAGGCCTTTACCAAATGTTTATCGAAAAAGATGCATCGCTGGTTGAGATCAATCCCTTGGTGATTACGGCAGACGGTCAACTTGTCGCCTTGGACGCCAAGATGAACTTCGACGATAACGCCCTTTATCGTCAACAGGATATCGTGGCCATGCATGACCCTGATGAGGAAGACCCTCTTGAGGTTGAGGCCTCAAAGGCTGACCTTTCTTACATAAAGTTGGATGGTGATATTGGTAATCTGGTCAATGGGGCCGGTCTGGCAATGGCGACCATGGACATAATCCAGCACTTTGGTGGTAGCCCGGCGAACTTCCTGGATGTGGGAGGGAGTGCTGACCGCGCCAAGGTCAAGGCGGCGTTTGAAATAATCCTAAAAGACAAACCAAAAGCCATTTTGGTCAATATTTTCGGTGGGATTATGTACTGCGACGTCATTGCTGATGGGGTCGTTGCTGCAGCCCGCGAGGTGGACTTGAACGTCCCACTTGTTGTACGCCTGCAAGGAACTAATGTCGAAGAGGGGCGCAAAATTCTGAAAGAATCGGGGCTTACTATCATTTCGGCGCAAACTATGGAAGAAGCGGCCCGTAAGGTGGTAGCTGCCAGCAAAGCGGGGGTGTAACAGATGTCTATATATGTGGATGAAAACACAAGGGTAATTGTTCAGGGGATTACAGGCTCGGCTGGAGCTTACCATGCAAGAAGCATGCGTGACTATGGAACCAAGGTGGTTGGGGGTGTAACTCCTGGACGCAAGGGAACGTTTGTTGATGAGATCCCGGTTTTTGACTCGGTCCGCCAGGCCGTGTCTGAAACTGGTGCAAACACCTCTGTCATCTTTGTCCCAGCGGCTTATGCAAAGGATGCCATGCTTGAGGCCGTTGATGCTGGCATAGAGCTGGTATGCTGTATTACAGAAGGAATTCCAGTACTTGACATGATGGCGGTCAAGACAGTTTTCGACCTCGCAGGGGCAAGATTGATAGGGCCAAACTGCCCAGGCGTTATTTCTCCCGGAAAGTGCAAGGTGGGAATCATGCCTGGCCATATTCACATGCCAGGTGATGTTGGGGTGGTTTCCAGGTCAGGGACGTTGACCTACGAGGCGGTTGCGCAGCTAACGGCGTTGGGAATTGGCCAAAGCACCGGGATTGGGATTGGGGGAGACCCCATCAATGGAACCTCTTTCATAGATGTTTTGATGGCTTTCCAAGAAGATCCGGACACTTCTGCGGTTGTCTTGATTGGTGAGATAGGCGGAGGGGCCGAGGAGCAGGCAGCGAAGTTTGTTAAAGATAACATGGACAAACCGGTCATTGCCTTTATCGCTGGCAGGACCGCACCACCTGGACGTCGAATGGGACACGCTGGCGCTATCATCTCTGGCGGCAAAGGGACCGCTGAGGAAAAGGTCGCGGTTTTACGTGACCATGGAATTGAAGTGGCACAGACCCCAGCGGATATTGGGATTACACTAGCCAGGCGCATCGGTCGCGCCTAGTTCAAAGGAGTGGTTAATGGCAATTGAGCGTACATTAGGAATTATCAAGCCTGACGCGGTAGCTGCAGGAAAAATGGGCGAAATTTTGAGCATGATTTCAAAGGCTGGGTTTAAAATTGCGGCCATGAAAACGGCCCACTTAACTAGAGAGCAAGCTGCTGAGTTTTATGCCGTTCATGCAGAACGGCCGTTTTTTCCAGACCTTATCGATTTTATGACCTCCGGCCAGATAGTGGCGATGACCCTGGAAAAGGAAAATGCCGTCGCCGCCTGGCGTGAATTGATGGGGCCAACTGATTCTACACAAGCCGGCCCAGACACCGTGCGTGGGCGCTTTGGGACTAGTGTCTCCAGAAATGCAGTCCACGGCTCCGATTCACAGGAAAACGCCGTGAAGGAGATCCTGTTCTTTTTTCCTTTGTGTAAGTTGGTGTAGAGGCAGGAGGCAGGGACAGGAGGCGGGGACAGGGGCAGGGACAGGGACAGGAACAGGGACAGGGACAGGAACAGGGACAGGAACAGGGACAGGGGCAGCTGTTACTACTTGGGTGCTGGAGCGGACTTCAGCGTTGTGGAGGCTGCTCGCAGGCGCTGAGAGCAGGCCGCTCGTCCCAGGACTGCCAGTGTGTCAAAAAGTGGTGGAGTCGCCCTTCTGCCGGTCAATGAAATCCTTAGCAGCATGAACAGCGTGCCAGTTGGCACCCCACTCTCTTCACACCACCCACGAATTGCGGCCTCGATCTCCTGAGGATTGAAATCCCTTATAGCATCAAGGCGTTCAGCCATATCTAAAAGCCACTTTGCCATCACCTTGGGATCCTTATCGCCCTTGATTGCCGAAAGCAGGTCATTTGCAGGCACGTTAAGCTCAGGTTGCCTGAAAAACGCGGCCTGAGGCATGAACTCGCCAAGAACCCTCATTCGTTCCTGGAACAGAGGCACCACCTGAAGTAGCCAATCCATTGGCATCATGCTGTCTCGGATGCGTGCCGCCAATTCTGCAGGCTGCATGTCACGGATGCGCACGCCGTTTAGCCACATCAGCTTTTCCACATCAAAGACGGGTCCCCCAAGGCTGATCCGCTTGAAAGAAAACTCCTCAATGAATTCAGGCAGATCAAAGACTTCCCTTTCATCAGGCATCGAGTGACCCAGCATAGCCAAAAAGTTCAGCATCGCCTCAGGCATCACGCCAATCTGTTGATAATAAAGTAGGTTAACTGGGTTTTTGCGTTTTGAAATCTTGGACTTATCGTGATTCCTTAACAGCGGCAGATGGACCCACTTTGGAGGCTCCCAACCAAACGCTTGGTACAGCAAAATGTGTTTTGGCGTCGAGTTAATCCACTCCTCTGCCCTGATCACGTGGGTTATTTCCATCAGATGGTCATCTACCACATTTGCTAAATGATACGTGGGGTAACCATCCGACTTCAGAAGTATTTGATCATCAATTTGGCCATGGTCAATAACCACGTCGCCCCGAAGTTCGTCATGCACTGTGGTGGTTCCATCTGGGACCAGCAGGCGAATTACATGCGGCTCACCAGCTTTCATTCTGGCAAGGGCCTCATCCTTGGGAATTGAACGACAAGTCCCGTCATATCCCTTGTTTTGCTTGGCCTCGCGTTGGCGTTCACGAATCGCGGCCAAAGCTTCAGAATCGCAAAAACAGGGATAAGCACTGCCATTTTCAACCAAGTCACGGACATGTTTTTGATAGATTTCAGTGCGTTCAGACTGGCGATAAGGGCCATATTCACCACCAACATCTGGCCCTTCGTCCCAGGTCAGACCAACCCACTTCAAGGCGTCAAAAATCGCCTGTTCGCTGGCCTTGGTGGAGCGTTCCTGATCGGTGTCTTCAATCCTGAGAATGAATTTTCCACCGTTCTTGCGGGCAAATGCCATGTTTATCAATCCCACATAGGCGGTTCCAACGTGGGGGTCACCTGTAGGACTTGGAGCAATTCTTACACGGACAGGTCGGTCACTCATGATAGGGGCTCCTTTTAAGAAATTCTAAGGCTCCGCGACGAGCTCGCGGATTTTGTCTGGAAATCGTATCGAACGCAATCGTTCAGCTTGTAAAATCGCTTGGACTTCGGCTACGGCCACGTCTAAATCATCGTTGAAGACTAGGTAACGATATTCACCAGCAGTGGCTATTTCGATTCTGGCCTGTTCCATTCGCCTCGCGATCACCTCATCGGTGTCTGTACCGCGGTCAATCAATCGTTGCTTTACTTCGGCCAACGATGGAGGCAGCAAAAAAATAGTGGCAGCTTCAGGGAAACGGCGCATCAAGGCTCGCCCACCTTGAAAATCGATTTCGAAAATAACGTCATTTTCTTGCGCTGTTATGCGCTCAATTTCCGCAAACGAGGTGCCATATCGATTGCCATGCACAACTGCCCACTCTGCAAATGCATCCGCTTTGACCATATCGTCAAAGTCTTGGTCGTTGATAAAGTAATAATCCTTACCGTCTACTTCGTTTGGCCTTGGGGGGCGAGTGGTATGTGATACCGCAAACACGCAGTTTGGGTCGTCGGCCATCACTCGTTTAATAATTGTTGATTTACCGGCCCCGGAAGCAGCGCTGATGATAACTAAAATTCCCTTTCTGGCAGCACCTTTTGACAATCTAGCCTCCTAGAACTAAGCCGCGAAGATGCTACCCCAGATTGCTACGTGAATTCAAGGCCAGAGTCAGGCAGTTCCCTGATGCTGGCATAATCATTGTGAGATACAATAACGTGATCAAGCACTTGAATATCAAGGATTTTTGCTGCTGCCAAAAGCCTTCTGGTAAACACCAAGTCAGTTTTGCTGGGCGTGGGATCGCCTGAAGGGTGGTTATGCACGAAGATAACCCGCCCTGCCCCCTCCTTTGTCAGCAGTTGGAAGACCTGTCTAGGCATGATGTTTACCCCACTTTCCCAACCCCTTGCTATCACCCACCAATCCTTCAATTTATTTCTGGAGTTCACGGAAACAGCAACAAAAGACTCGGTCTGGTCGCGTCCCAAGGCTTTAAAACGTTCGTAGACGTCGATTGCCGTTGAAAGCGGGGCACCAGTCAATTCTGGGTCAAGGCTACGGCGCCCAAGCTCAAGCGCAGCAAGGATTCTGCACGCCTTTGCATGCCCCAATCCAGCGATATTGGCAAGCTCAGCAGGTCGACGCCCCGGAATTTTCCTGATTGAGCCCCAAGTCTCCAAAACCTGACCAGCAAGCTGATCACAAGGCGCCTTTTGCGTACCTGGGGATAGAATCAAGGTCAAAAGCTCCTTGTCCGACAAAGCAGAAGAGCCCTCACCAGCCAACCGTTCTCTAGGACCATAAGTTCGAATATCCATGGCAACCTCAACGAAAGTCAGTATGTATATCGAGTTTGTAGACGGGAGCGTTTCTTTTGGGGCATGGACGGAGGACGGGGACAGGGACAGGAGCAGGGACGGGGACAGGGGTAGGATCAGGGACGGGGATCTTGCTAGTTGGAAGCTGGTGCTAGGATTGCTTAAGCCAAGTATGGCGCAGTGATGAAGAGCAAAACTAGTTCAAGCTGCATCATTGCCCAGGTTCAACAGGCGGCGAGGCCCAGTTATCGTTCCCTCCCGCAGCATCCAGTCGCTCGCACAGCTTCTCTGTCTCGTTATCCTGCTGAAGGTGCAGCAGCATACCGAAGGCTTGGCTGCCAAATACCATCAGGAGCCCAACCGGGATAAGCGCGATAGTGAAGCACAGTGCGAAGCCAAACGTCTCGTTGAACTTGATCAGGAACCCGGACGTCTTGAACCTGCTTAGCTGCCTGATGTAGCGCAGCGCCTCCAGGACCGATACCAAGACACCGATCATGAACAGCAACCCAACCGCCAGGATCCGTGCGAAGGACGCGAACACTTGAAATGCCGCCTTTCGGCTTGCGGCCTTAGCCGCTTCCAGTTGCGCTTTAAGGTCTTGAATTCGTAGCTCTAAGCCGGTGTTCGTTTCTTCTAGCTCGATGCGACGGGCCGCCAGTTCCAGTTCCTTCCCGGTGACCCTTTCAGCCTGCTCGTTGCGATACTCATCAAGGTACCGCGCCTCGACAGCGTCATAGATGGCTTCATACTTCGCTACCAGCGCTTGGTTGCCAGACAGTTCCCACAGGATCTTCAGGTAGAAATACGTATTGACCGGACCCTGGAGGCCGCTGTCTGGGTCCTGGATGTAGGCGTCCAGGTAGACAGCAACGTGCCGCTCGATAATGTCGCGTGATTCCGAGATGCGGCCAGCCTTATGTCCGATGATGGCGCAATAGGTGGCCATCTCGACCTCTGGACCGTTCGGAACCACCTCGGACTGGGGCAACAGTTTCGGGTCGCGAACTGTCGCACCCGCATTCGACCGCATAACGGCACGGCACGCATCGAATGCCGCAAAATACATTTGCTTGCTCAGCGCCTGCTTGAGGATGTCTTCAAGCACCCGCGGACGGGAGGTCAGCGTCACGACCTTGGACAGAGCGGCCTCCGCGTCCGCACGAAAACCCTCCGCCTCCAGCTCCGTAAACAACGACATCAGCTGTGAGATGTTTCCAGTCTTTGCGATGATAGCCCGGTTCACGCGCCCGACGTCTGACTTGAACCCCTTCTCGACTAGCTCCTTTCGAAGTGTCAACAGGTCCTGGACACGCCGCAGCCGTTTTTCAACGTTCTCAACGACCGCGGGCACCAGGTCTTTGGCCTGGGCGGCCGCAGCGAAGCGAATTAGAGTCTGGAAGTGGCTGATTCGCCGGGCCGCATCCGCCGCACGTTTGAAGGCTTCGGACATCTTATTGGGCGCTAGGCGGCGTGAGACCTCAGCAATCGTCATGAAGTCCTCAAACTTCCGGGACCGTTCAAGCACCGCATCTACAATCGCCGAAACCAGGGGCCCATTGCCCAAGTCGGCAGCCAGCTTCAGCGCATCAATCAGGTCCTCTTGGGCCCCCTTCTTCGTTAACGAGGCCTGGAGCATCTCGGCCGCACCGGTCTTGTCCTGCCGCTGGTTTAGGAACGTGGCTAACAGCACGTAGTCGCGGATGCTCTTGGCGCTAGTGACAGCCTTGGACCAAGCCATCTCTGAGTTATCGACCCCATGGGCGACCGCCAGCTGCGTGTATTCGACCCAGTCTTGAGTCGTTCGCGCACTCTTGAACGCCTTCTCCATCGCGACAATTGCCTCACCTTCGATCCCGTTACGGTAGGCATAGTCGGCCAAGCCAAGGAAGCCCTTGCAGTCACGGGCCGTCGCGACAGCCTTGCGGTACATCTCGGAGGCATCGGTCGAGCGCCCTAGCCCGTTCAGGAACACGGCAGCCTTCAGGAAGTCAGTCGCTGATTTCATGCGACCCAGGAGCAGTCCGAGCGTCTCTTGAAACTGATCGGGCGGTAGATTTAGTTTCGACAAGTGATCCAACAGGACGCCCTGCTCGGACGTAGATCCAGATATGCGGAGCAGGGTTTCCAGCGCGGCCTTTGGGTTGTTTACTTCCTCAAAATAACGCAGAATGTTCATCAACAACGGGACCTCGCCTGCTACCACCTTGAAGTCGCGCACCACTCGCAAGAATAGCGTCAGAGTCTTTGCGCTGTCGTTGTTTTCCAGGTACAGGCATCCCAAGGTGTAAGCCTCCTTCAGGGTGCCCTTCTTGAACGAATCCAGCGGGATCAGATAGTCGCTGGCGACCTCGGGCATCGGGATCTCAATGACGCCGCCAGAGGCCTCCTCGATCATCACGATGGTCTTGTCCACTTCGTTAGCGTTCAGTAGGCGATTCACCGTCGTCAACTTACCGTCGATGACCTCACCATACGGGTGGTTCTGTGCGAACAGATCCAGCGAGTAAAACACGACTAACAGCCCAGCCAGAACGATGATTACCACCTTGAACCGTTCAAACAGGTCTCGCTTGCGGAAGATAACGAACAGCAGCGCCAGCAGAACCGTTAGGTAGAAGAACGGGGCGGCAACGTTCGCCTTCACAACACTCATAACCCAGTTCAGGACTTGGTTGCCCACACCGACTTTGACCTCCTGGTCGTATTCGGCCTGAAGCAGCGCCAGTTTCTGTTCTAGTTGGGCCCCCTGCTGGACCAGCGGCGCGGTCTCGGTAGCGAAGGCGTCCTCCAAGGTCTTGAGCTGCTGCGTGACCTCAGCATCGACTGCCGCTTTCTTTTGCAGGAACTCCCTATATCGGTCCATACTGCCGTCCTGTGCCAAAGCGAAGCACGGGATCAGCACCAGCGCGAGCAGCCCACAACCCCGACCCACAATTTGTCTGTAATGTTCCATACCTACCTCCCTACGGTTATCCAACCATTGCCTTGAATCGCACCTATAACCCACCAGCGGTCACAAGGCCCGCCGCTCGGCCGACCCGTAAACCCATTTTGGATTAGGTCTTGATGCTAACTCTAAGTGGAATCCAAAACAAGCGTTTTTTAGGCCCGGTAAAATTTGAAGCTAAATGTGCAAAAACTTCCTCCACAAGAAAAAGTTGTTTGTACAATGTGCTGCAAATTTGGCGCAATGCGCGATGAGTAATATCCAAAATGCTTAACACACCATCGCTTAAGATGTTGTTTTATATTGGTATATTGGTGGTAGCAAACATCTTGGCATTAAGGATAGTGGAGATTCTGACGACTCCGCTGATGAAGCCGATAAAGACGATAAATCTTATCAAAAACAGCATGGGGTATAAGCGAAAGGCGAACTAAGGCAGTGACCTTGCAAGTCTAAAGCCTGTGCCTGGGTTGCGGTCGCCCGGTTCGATGTGATGGCGGAGAGCTGATCGAATCCAGCCTGCGTCGTTGCCCCAGGAACCTCCGCGGATGACGCGGTCTAAGCCAGTGTCTGGTCCCAGAGGATCACGGCAATCCGGGTCACATGCAACGCTGCGGTTTTGTGTATACCAGTCATGCACCCACTCCCAAACATTGCCGTAAACATCGTACAAACCCCATGGGTTTGGTAATTTTTGAGCAACTGTATGGGTTTTCAGATCTGAATTGTAAGAATACCAAGCAATCTCAGCTAGGCCTGTTCCTGAAGGATCCCCATCGTCACACACCGGTTCATAGTCGTATCCAATGTTACCCCCAATCCAATATGGCGTCGTGGTACCAGCTCTAGCCGCGTGTTCCCATTCAGCCTCGGTAGGTAAACGATAACCTTTGCAGTTAAGCCCTTTGAAATCTACCTTACAGTTGGTTGCGCCAGAACCCAAAGTACCTGTGCAGTCTTCCAAGGTGTAACACTCTTCAAGGCCTTCCTCTTTGGAAAGCTCGTTTGCAAAATGGACCGCGTCATACCAGTTTACCCTCTCCACAGGACAGCCGTCACACAGGGGAAACGCGGATGGGCGATTGCCAATCAAGTCGAACCACTGTTGTTGGGTTACCTCCGTTTGTTTCATTAAAAAAGGCCGTGTAATCCGAACCATCTGAACTGGGCCTTCATTACCAACCCTGCAAGCCTCATCGACGGGAGAGCCCATTTTGAAGGTACATCCTGGGATTAAGCACCAGTCGTCAGAGCAGAAACCGAAGCCGACACATGTGTCGATCTGTACACACGCGTTGCCATCATATTGGTAGCCTTCGTCACATACACATAGGGGTTGATTGGTGCTGGAGACTACACAAGCGCCATGGCTGCCACAATTAACACCTAGGCATGGATCTGGAATGCAGTCGTTACCGGCTCTAAGATACCCTTGGTCGCAGATGCATAGCGCTTCATTAGCTGCTGTGACTACACAAGAACCGTTCTCACTGCAGTCGACGTCGGCACAGGGTGAATCTGGCACTTCATCTTCCACACATTGTGCGCCGTCAGAATGATAGCCAGGCCGACACAGGCAGATGGCGGTATTGTCATGAGCTAGTGCACATACACCATTGCCATCGCATTCAATTCCTTCGCAGGGGTTATCTACCTGGATTTCTGTACAAACACCCTCTTGCAGTATAAACCCTTGGTCGCATACGCAAATAGGGCCCTCGGCGCCAAGTGCGCAACGTCCATTGTCACCACAATCGACATCTTTGCACGGATTAGTGGTGGCAATGCAGTCGTTACCTTCGGGATGGTAGCCTTCGTTGCAGACACATAAGGCTGCACCAGAGCCGCTGACAACGCAAGTACCATAGCCGCTGCAGTCAACGTCTGAACAAGGGTCTTCAATGAGGACGCACTGGTTGTCATCAAGACGGTAGCCTTCGTTGCATACACACAGAGGTTCGTTGGCAGTTGTTACCACGCAAAAACCATTGTCGCCACAGTCGAATCCAAAGCATGGCCCTGTTGTGGCAACACAATCGTTGCCTTCCAGATGGTGGCCTTGGTCACAGACACATAATGGTTTGTTGGCGGCGGTTACTACGCAAGAACCATGACCACCGCAGGTGACGCCTTCACATGGAGAGGGTGGAACTTGTTCAACTTCAACCTCGACACATTTGGCTCCATCCGCCAGATAGCCAGGTCGGCAAAGGCAGACGGGGGCATCATTATGAGCAAGGGCACAGACGCCATTGCCAGCACACACGATTCCTTCACATGGGTTGTCTGGTTCCAAGATTTCGGTGCAAACTCCGGCTTTTAGGACAAATCCATGGTCGCAGATGCAGATTGCCCCCTCTGCTCCAACGGCGCAACGACCTTTGCTACCGCAGTCAACATCGATGCAGGGATTCTCGAATTGGTAGATATTGCCTTCGCAGGCGACGAAAAGTAGTGCAACTAAAGGCGAGACTTTCTTGACCATGGAAAACCTCCACATCTACTCGAAGTCTTTTTTGACCATGCAGATAAAGACAAATGGGGAGTCGCCAACATTTTTGTATTGGTGTAACTCGTCAGGTAGGACCAAGACAGAGTCGCCGGCTTCAACTGGAGTTTCACCTGCTTCGGAGACTACCATGCCTTTTCCTGCGACTATGTAGTTGACGTGGTCATAAGGGTGGCCGTGGAATGGGGTGTTGCCGCCAACCTGCACAGTGAATATTCGCATGGAATATTCAGGAGTTCCATCGACCTTTCCAATTGTAACCTCTTTCGAGACGCCCTTAGCGCCAGGCATCGTTATAGGCACCACTGTGGAAGTTCCTTTTTTGTTAACAACCATTGTATAACCTCTTTGATTAAAACAGACCGGGGTTAACAGTACCAAAACCTTAAACTTAAAGCCATGCAAAATTAGCCCAACCTCACAGCCTGCCCCTGTCCCTGTCCCTGCCTGCCTCCCGCCCCCCTGTCCCCGCCCAACAAATCCGCCTGTTCCAATTTCCTACTTGCACAAGTGCGAATTTGTGATAACCTTCCCCAGCTTTTTTGCCCGGGGCGTAGCGCAGTCTGGTTAGCGCACTTGACTGGGGGTCAAGGGGTCGCTGGTTCGAATCCAGTCGCCCCGACTGCGGCATAAGCCCGTAGTTGGTCTGGGAAACACGATGGCCACTGCGGGCTTTTTTGTACCCAAAATTCACTAATCGGACCCAATTTCACCACTTTAAGCTGCAACCGCGCCCTGCCCTACCACCCAGATCCCCTCCAACTCAGCTTTTGGCGTTGATACGGCTCGTCGATTGTGCTAAACCATCATCAGTTATTTTAGGGGAAATTTGCCCATGGATTGGGTGGTTTCGTTATTTACAGAACAGTCAGTTGCAAACTCCATATTGATCCTGGCCTTGGTGGTGGCATCTGGTCTTGCTTTGGGTTCCATAAAGTTCAAGGGCATTTCCTTGAGCGTTGGCGGTGTTTTGTTTGCTGGGCTGGCCTTTGGCCACTTTGGATTTTGTTTAAACCCAGATCTCGTGGATTTCCTTAGGGAATTGGGGTTGATACTTTTTGTTTATTCCATCGGCCTGCAGGTTGGGCCTGGCTTCGTATCATCGCTCAGAAAACAGGGCCTAACATTAAACCTTTTTGCAATTGCAGTTGTCGTGCTTGGAAGCGCTACCGCTTTGGTCATATCCTACATTGCAAAGATCGACAACCCGGCCACCATAGGTATGCTTTCCGGTGCTGTTACCAACACCCCAAGCCTTGGAGCTGCCCAACAGGCACTGGCCACGCTTGGGCGTTCCAGAGAGGCCATTCAAACGGTTGGGATGGCCTACGCAGTCTCATATCCATTTGGAATTGTTGGCATCATTTTGACGCTGGTTTTGATTAAGCGCGTTTTTAGGGTTGATATTGCTAAGGAAGCCGCTGAATTTGAGACTTTACGGCACGGGCCTACGGAGGCGCTGAACGGTATTGACATCTTGATAACCAACGAAAACCTACATGGCAAAGCAGTCAAGGATGTGTTGGCCATCACAACTTCAAAAGTCGTTCTTTCCAGGCTATCTCGGGATGGCAAACAGGTGGTGCCTACCGCGAACACCATCTTGCAAGTCGGTGATATTGTTCATGCAGTAGCTAAAAAAGAGGCCTTGGATGCCTTTCAAACTTTGGTGGGGCAGCGTTCAGAAGTTTCAATCACTGCGAGCCCATCCGAAATCGTAATCGCCAGTGTTGTGGTTACCAAGCCGGAACATGTTGGAAAAACGCTGGTTGAGCTGGCCTTACCTGCAAATCATGGTGTGGTAATTACTAGGGTGACTAGGTCTGGTATCGAGTTTGCCCCAACTAGAAATATGAGAATGCAGCTTGGCGACAGGCTTGTAATCGTCGGTAGTCAGGAGGGGATAAAGACTGCATCCGAGGCGCTTGGAAACGAAGTTGGACAATTAGATCGCCCCCACACGCTGTCAGTCTTTTTGGGTGTCTCTCTCGGGGTGTTGGTTGCTAGCATCCCCTTTACTGTGCCTGGTCTTCCTGCGCCGGTCCGGCTTGGATTTGCCGCAGGGCCCTTGCTGGTTGCGATAGTGCTAGGGCGAATTGGCAGAATAGGTCCCTTTGTCACATATCTGCCAAACGCCGCGAAAAAATTGCTTGCAGAGCTTGGCATTTCCATGTTTCTTGGTTGCGTCGGCCTTAAATCTGGTGAGCGTTTCGTCCAGCTGTTGACGTCTGGAGATGGCTTGAAATGGATGGCGCTTGCAATGCTGATTACCTTGCTGCCCATTTTGATAGTCGGTTTTACTGCTCGCATTTGGAAGAAGATGAACTACGTTTCGCTTTGCGGATTGCTAGCAGGCAGCATGACAGACCCGCCGGCGTTGGCTTACGCGACCCAGATGATAGGCAATGATTCGCCTTCCATTTCATATGCGACCGTTTACCCAACCACCATGATTCTTAGGGTGTTGTTTGCTCAAATAGTGGTTTTGTTTTTGGCATAGGGCTGGTAACCTGCCCTTGTTTGGTCTTTAACATGAGGGGGCTTAATGAAAATTTTGATTGCAGACGCTTTTGATGCAAAGTTGCCTGAACGACTGGCTGTTTTTGGAGAGGTGTTTTCCGATCCTGGGCGGCTGGCCGAAGCAGATGTTGTGCTGGTGCGCTCAAAGACAAAAGTGACCAAGGAATATCTGGAAAAAGCCCCAAATCTGAAGCTGGTTATTCGAGGTGGCGTGGGGCTTGATAACGTTGACAAGGCCGCGTGCGCAAAGAGGGGTATCGAGGTTAAAAACACCCCACAGGCCTCGTCGATTGCGGTTGCCGAGTTAGCAATGGCACTGATGCTGGCTGTCCCCAACCATATCGTTGCCGCTCACAATGGAATGACCGAGGGTAAGTTCCTAAAGAGCGAGTTAAAGAGGACTGAACTTTACAAAAAGACCCTGGGTTTAGTGGGTATTGGCATGATTGGAACAGAAGTGGCCAAGCGTGCCGCCGCTTTTGGTATGGAAGTCATAGCCTCTGACCCCTATTTAAAAGAGCACCCAATCGCAAGGTTGGTCTCATTTGAAGAGCTTTTGGCCCAGGCCGACTACATCAGTTTTCACACCCCTTTGACAGATGAGACAAAGGGGATGTTTAACAAAGATGTGTTTGCAAAAATGAAGGACGGGGTTATTCTGGTTAACACCGGCCGTGGGAAGGTCATCGTTGAGCAGGATCTGGCAGATGCGCTTGTCGCAGGCAAGGTGCGAGCCTATGCCACGGACGTCTGGTACAGCGATCCGCCGCCTGCGGATTGTCCACTGCTGAGTGCACCTAATGTGTTGATGACTCCGCACATTGGTGCCTCAAGCAAGGAAAACCTGGGACGAATTGGTGATGTGGTGGTTGAGATTTTATCAAAGAGGGTTGGCTCCTAGGGGAGCAAATAACTTTTAATCAGGAGGGATTGTAGATGCTAACCGACCTAGAAATTGCTCACAGTGTAAAAATGAAACCGGTCTCGGAGATTGCAGAAAAGCTGGCTATTCCACAAGAGGCCTTAAACTTCTATGGAAACAACATCGCGAAAATAAACAGGGATTATCTTAAAACCCTGGCAGATAAGCCTGATGGGAAGTTGATCCTGGTGACCGCGACCACCCCGACGCCAGCTGGTGAAGGGAAGACCACAGTGACGGTCGGGCTGGGCCAGGCGTTGGCCTTGCGCAATAAAAAGGCCATGGTGTGCATTCGTGAGCCTTCTTTGGGGCCGTGTTTTGGTATTAAGGGTGGCGCTGCTGGTGGTGGTTATAGCCAAGTGGTACCAATGGAGCAGATAAACCTGCACTTTACAGGCGACATCCATGCTATTGGAACTGCCCACAACCTGCTTGCCGCGATGGTGGACAACCACATTCACCAAGGTAACGCCCTTGGAATCGTGCCCAAGACCATTCGTTGGCGCCGCGTTTTGGATATCAACGAACGCGCTTTGCGCAGCATTGTGATTGGACTTGGTGGCAAGGCAGATGGTGTGACTAGGCAATCTGGATTCGACATCACAGTTTCAAGTGAAGTCATGGCCATTTTGTGCTTGGCTACCGACCTTCGCGATCTGAAGGAGCGTCTTGGAAGGATCGTAGTTGGGGAAAGGCGTGATGGGTCCTTTGTAACTGCGGCCGACCTGAAGGCTCATGGCTCCATGGCGGTTTTACTTAAGGATGCGCTGGATCCAAACCTGGTCCAGACCTTGGAGGGAGTGCCTGCCTTTGTGCATGGTGGTCCCTTTGCGAATATCGCCCATGGAACCAACACGGTTGTGGCCACCAAGGCGGCTTTAAAACTGGCGGACATCGTCATCACTGAGGCAGGCTTCGGAAGCGACCTTGGTGCCGAAAAGTTCTTTAACATAGTGTCTCGTCAAGCTGGGCTTAATCCAGCGGCAGTTGTCTTGGTGACTACGGTTCGCAGCTTGAAGTATCAAGGTGGAGCCCCAATGAACGTGCTGGGGACTCCTGATACGGAAGTCCTGCAAAAGGGGCTTGGCAACCTTGAGGCACACCTGGAAAACATTACTGGCTTTGGGCTTCCTGTTGTGGTTGCAATCAATCGTTTTGGGTCGGACTCAGAGGAAGAGTTGGCACTGGTCAAGAAGGCCGCGGCCAATTTTGGGGCCAAGGCAGTTGTCTCTGAGGTCTTTGCTCGTGGTGGCGAAGGTGGTTTAGAGCTGGCAGACGCGATCCTTGAGGCTGTTTCTGGGGAACAAAAGCCATTTAAACCTCGCTACGACCTTGGAATGTCGTTCAAAGAGAAGATCGAGATCTTGGCCAGGACCGTTTACGGAGCTGATGGCGTTGATTTTGTTGATGGCGCTGAAAAGGAACTGGCGGCACTGGAAGCGGCTGGTTATCGCAATCTGCCTGTCTGCATCGCAAAAACGCCGTTATCGTTGACAGATGACCCAGTAAAGAAGGGTCGTCCAAAAGGCTTCAGAATTTCAATTAGAGAGGTCAGATTGTCAGCAGGCGCCGGTTTCATCGTAGCCATCTCAGGCCAGATAATGATCATGCCAGGTCTGCCAAAGGTCCCAGCCGCCGAACGCATCGACATCGATGATGAAGGCAACATAAGCGGCCTGTTCTAGGCCCCCACCCTGCCCCCGCCCCTGTCCCTGCCCCTGCCCCTGCCCCGATGACACCGCCGTCAATTTGGTCTACAATCGCTCCCTGCTCTCTTGAAACTTGGAGAACCTATGAAAACCAAAATCCTTTGTTTGTTAATGGCAGGTGTATTTATGGCTTGTTGTAAGAGCGAGAAGCAATCGGTGGCTAAAGCTGAGTCGCCTTTGTCAACGCCCGCTCAATTTGTTGAGTGGTATTCGACGACTACTGCCCAGATTGAGGACGCAGCGGCGGTCGCCTATTGGAAGGCCGCAAATTCAGGGCAAAAGGCCGATTTTGATGACTATGCGGCAAAAAGCTTGGCTTTGAAAACCCACCACAGTAACAAGGAACAATTTGAGCAGATCAAAAGTTGGCTTGCATCCGACACAAGCCTGACTGATATCGAGCGTCGCGTGTTGGAAGTAGCATTTTTGGCCTACCAGGAAAACCAGGTTCCAAAAGAAGACCTGGAGGCGATGGTCAACAAGTTAAGTGAGATCGAGCAGACTTTTAATACATATAGGGCCACTTTAGATGGAAAAACCTATACGAACAATGACTTGCTGGAAATGCTGGCTAAAGAGACCGATACAGCAAAGCGACAGGCCATCTGGGAGGCCTTGAAGCAGGTTGGGGAACAAGTCGGTGCCAAATTGATTGAACTGGCCAAAATCAGGAACGCCGCAGCCCGGAAGATGGGATTTGCTAACTATTGGGAGATGGCCATCAAGAGCCAAGCTCATGACCCGCAGACCCTGTTGACGCTGTTTGATAGGCTTGAGGCTGAAACAAGGCAGCCATTTGCTGACATGAAGGCGGAACTGGATGCAGAGCTTTCCAGGCGTTTTGGAATTCCGCCCGAAGCAATGATGCCTTGGCACTATGACAACCCGTTTTTCCAGGATGCCCCCCCAAACGAGGCCATCAATCTGGACGTGTTTTATGCCGGCCGAACCAAGGAAGACATCGTTGAGCTGGGGCGCAAATTCTTTGAGGATTTGGGTCTGGAGTTCGATGATATCGTTGCCAATTCCGACTTTTTTGAAAGGGAAGGCAAAGACCAGCACGCATTCTGCATCACCCTGGATCGAGGTGGCGATGTACGAATGCTGCTGAATATTAAGCCGACTGCCGACTGGATGGATACGATGCTCCACGAGTCTGGCCATGCCGTCTATTACAAATACATTGACCGTTCACTGCCTTACAACCTTCGTGAGGCTGCCCACATCTTCACAACTGAGGCGATAGCCATGATGATGGGGGCCCTTGCCAAGAACCCAACTTTCCTGATTGAAAGAATTGGCGCCGACCCTGCAAAGGTTGAAGAGGTGCGCCCGGCGATACTGGAGCAAAGGCGTCGTGAGCAGTTGATTTTTGCCAGATGGGCCATGGTGATGTTCTCGTTTGAGCGCCAACTATATGAAAATCCAGACCAAAACCTGAATTCGTTGTGGTGGGACACGGTGGAAAAGTTCCAGATGTTAAAACGTCCTGCTGACCGCAACTTGGCTGATTGGGCGGCCAAACCTCACTTTACTATTGCGCCGGTTTACTATCACAACTATCTACTTGGCGAATTACTGGCGGCACAATTGCGAGGCAGCCTTGCGCAAAAACTCGGGCACACTGGCCCAACCTGGGCGATGTCTTATTCAAATCGACCTGAGATTGGAAAGGCTTTGATCGAAACTGTGTTTGAGCCTGGAATGCGCTACAAATGGGAAGACTTCGTTAAAAAGGCCACTGGTAAGCCGCTTGGTCCAGAAGATTATGTAGCGGAAGTGTCCAAGAAAGCCGACTAGACCCAAAATCCCGGCTATGCGCCGTAGTCCAGGCGATATGACTCACAAGAACCTGCAGTTAGCGGTTTTACCTGAATAATCAAAGTACCGCTGTCGTTTTGACAGAACATTCCGCAGTTAGCGTGGCATCCATCAACATTAAAGTTCAATTTGACAGTGCCACCATACGATGTCCGACATTGTTTTGCTGGAGGATTACCGTTTTCTTGGCAGACGTACTCAACACACAGCTGATATTGCTGTCCCGCTGGAACCGAACTCAGTTGCACCCATGGATCAATGCGTCCAAGTGGGTCATCCTTCACAAATACCGAATACCAGTCCTCGTCAAAAGCCGGATTAATGTTTGCGAAAAGGTGGGTGGCATCTTCATCTTTATCGGTGATTCCTGGCATAGCCCTGGCAGTTTCTCTGGTGTCGTTTTCTTCATAGACGTCGGTTGTTCCTATCTGACAGTCCCCCCATTGGCATTGGCTATTGCATTGCATGGTTCCACAGTTATTACACGGAGCATTATCACCTTGGCCGCAGACTCCTTGCCCTGTACAAGCTCCAGGTGGCCCCCAATTGCAGTCTGAGTTGCAGGTAACAATGGCAGTTCCACAATTACCACATGGTTGGCTTGTTTGTGAGTTTGGGGCACAAACGCCTTGACCGGAGCATGTGCTCCAAGCTTCCCACTCACATTGAGCGTTGCATTGACGTGTCTGATTGCCACAATTGCCACAACCTTGTGAATCTATTGCATTAGGACGGCATTCTCCTTCACCGGTACACTGCCCGGGCTCGCCCCATTTGCAGTCTTCTTGGCAGGTTACAATGGCAGTTCCACAGTTCCCACAGCTTTGCTTGGTGGTTGCGTTTGGACTGCATACCCCTGATCCAGTGCAGGCACCCCAGTCACCCCATCTGCACGCCTGAGAGCAAGTCCTTGATCTTTCGCCACAATTACCACACGACTCGGTAACAGTGTCGCCAGCGCTGCATTCGCCTTGACCAGTGCACTCGCCGTACTCACCCCAGGTGCAAGCATCAGTACATTCCCTAATTTGCTCGCCACAGTTCCCACAAGCCTTACCCTCTTTGGCTCCAGGGACGCAGACTCCTGCCCCAGTGCAGGCACTCCATTCGCTCCATTGGCACTCGCTGGTGCAATTTCTGGAACGCTCGCCGCACTGTCCACACCCCTCTTTTTCGATAGCACCAGCAGCGCAAACGCCTTCACCTTCGCACGCAGTCCACTCGTCCCAGCCACATGTTTCATTGCAGAGCCTGCTTTTTTTACCGCAAAAACCACATGATTCCTCTTGGTCAAAGCCAGCTCGGCAGACACCTTCACCGCTGCATTGAGACCAAGGCATCCATTTGCAATATTCGGTACATATGCGACTTTCCTCGCCGCAGTTTCCACAAGGTCGGACCTCTCTAGTTCCAGCTTCACACTGGGCGTTGATTTCGCACGACAGATCAGTGTTAGGTAGGCAAACAAATATCCCGTCCTGGTCCGGTAGGCTGACGGCCTTGCAATCCCAACCCTCCGGGCAGTTGGCCACGCATGTCATCGTACATATGTAACCAATCTCGCTAGGGACACAGAAGCCAGAAAAGCAGTCATTGTTACTTTGACAAAAACTGCCAAATTCACCTGCTGTATCTCGTGGCGCCACTTCTTGGATTAGACCATCATCAGTGTACGTTATATCCAACGGCCCAGCAGGATCGTCAGCCAAATCCCGCTCTGACATTGAGTCAGGCTGTCCCAGATCCAACGTCACTCGTGGTTCAGAGGTGTCCTGAGTTACGCCGTTTTCGACTTCATTTGGGGTGTCCCCTCCTCCACAACCAAGTACTAGGGTCAACGTCAGAATGCCAAAAAGATAGTTTTTCATGTTTGCTCTTCCCCCGTTTGACGCCCTACGCTCCATCCAAGTCTGTAAACTGGACAGGTCCACCCGTGATGGGCCTGTTCGAGCATCAATATTACCACTATTGTCAAAGCAAAAGATTCCACAGTTGCCCATAAATCTAGCTTTCCAGGTACTAAGACCGAAGTTCATTGTGTTGGCTATAAATTTCGTCTCAATTCCCTCAAGTGGGCAACTATGTCCAAGGTTGTACTATTGTCGGATATTGGGGGGATAAAGACAAGCAACGAAGCGTTTCTGGGGCAGGACGCGGGGACAGGTGGCAGGAACAGGGCCAGGATCAGGGGCAGGGACAGGGGCAGGACCGTGGCTAGAACACATATGGGATGAGGCGTTTGGTTTTGCGCTTGTATTTTGTGTATTCTGGAAATTCGGCTGTTAGTACCTTTTCCTCGTAGTTCATTCTGATTAGTAAAATGGGGAGGTGAACTGCCAGTATAAACAGCGTCCACCAGCCAAGATTTTGCAAAACTAAGCCAATTACAGCAATAAATTCAACTGCATACAGTGGGTGGCGAACTATCCTATATGGCCCATGCTGCACAAGTTTCCTGGCCTCAGGCAGAATGCTAAATGAGCGCCCTAAAAACGACAGAACAAAAGCCGATAACAGATGCCCTATGCCAACCAATATGAGCCCCGCAATCGCCAGCTCCATACTACTAACCCAAGGCAACAGCTTAAATTTCATCAAAAAATCAATCGCCTGATGTCTTGCGGGTCCTGATCTGAAAATCAATGGAATCTGGCTGGGAAGCATCATTAACGCCGGCAAAATCACCGCGTTAAGAAAGGCCACAATCCTTGGCATGATTCCACGTGATTTCCTTAACGGAGGACTGCGGAATATGTAAATGCCAACTAGCAGGCCTGAAAACAAAACAGCCGTCAGTCGGACCACGATTAATCTGATTTCATCTACTGTGGCAGTTTGGTCAAAAACCTTTGGCCCCAGCGCCAGCACGACCTTTAAAGCCCACCAGCCAATCAATCCAAAGTAGCAAATCGCAATAATACGGGTGATGATATCAATCGAAATGTTCCAGATCTTCCGAAAATTCACCCTACTCTCCTTAACTAGGCGGCAATTTTTGGGCTATTAAGACAACTATTTCAACGGCATGCCAAGCCAATCAACTTCAATGACTGGTCCCAATTCTTTTAAACCATCAATCAAGCTGTCTCTGTCGCCCACAACCACAATGACCATGTTTTTTGTCGACAAAACCTTTTTGGCAACGGCAGTTACATCGTCGGCCGTTACCGCGGCAACCTTGATCGGATAGGACTCAACATAGTCCAAAGGCAATCCATAAAGGTACAAGTCAATCAATTCATTCGCGACGTTGTTAGCTGTCGCAAAACGTGCAGCATAGGAATTAACGATTGAATCAATAGCATACTTGAGCTCTGCCCCAACCAAAGGACGTGAAGAAGCTATATCATCGATTTCCTTCAAAGTTTCGCGAATAGATTCCACTGTGGCGTTGGCTTGGACTGGCGCCATCGCCGCAAAAATTCCAGGCTTATTACCGTGATTAAATCTGGTTCTAGCCCCATAGGTGTAGCCCTTATCTTCACGCAGATTCAGGTTTAATCTGGAAACGAAAGAGCCTCCAAGCGCATTATTCATGACGTCGATAACTGGAATATTTTCATCTTGTCGGGTAGTTCCAAGCCCGCCAACCAAGATATTGGACTGGACTGCCTTTGGTCTGTTCACCAGATAGATTGTACGCCCGTTGGTCAACGGAGCAGGTTCTGGCAAATCAAGGCTGGGCTTCTGTCCCTTTGGCCAGCTCCCAAAGGCCCCTTGTGCCAGCTTTTTCAAGTCATCTAGTTGAACATCCCCAACAACTATCAAGGTAGCATTGTTAGGGACAAAAATCCGCTTCCAAAACTGCACAATGTCGTCGCGACTTATCGCCTTGATCGAATCAGGAGTCCCAGACATTGGATCGCCATAGGGGTGGTCACCAAAAACTGCCTTTTGACCCACCATTCTTGCTACCGTGGCTGGCTGATCCTGAATCCTACTCAAATTCACCAGCCGCTCTGCCCTTTGGCGCTCTAGCTCCTGGACCGGAAAGTCTGGGCGAACCACAAGGTCAGCCATCAGCTGGAAGGAGCTTTTGATGTTAGTGGTCAAGGTAGACATTGACACGATTGCCGCTTCCGCAGACGTCGAAGTATCAATGATTGTTCCTAGATTTTCCATTAGTTGGGCTATCTGCTGGGAGGTCTTTCCTGCGGCACCTTCCCTCAACAAAGAAGTCGTCATGGAAGACACACCCGCCAGTCCCTTTGGATCCGCTGCAGCGCCACCAGGCACAATCAGAACCGCAGTAGCCAAGGGAAGCCTAGAATCTGGTACATGAACCACCCGCAGGCCGTTTTCCAGGTGAAATTCCTGCCTTGCTGGCAAAGTAAACGGATTTTCACGACCTTTTTCAGGCATTACTGATCTGTCCAACGTCGTTGCAGCGTCGGAGTTTGACGGCGCAATGGACGGCAAAGGCCTCACCCTAGCAGTGGCGCTATTAGCAACAAGATACTGCTTGGCAACGCGGTTAATATCCGCTGGTTTCAAATCTAGGTATCTTTGCAGATCCCACCTGAATTTGTTTGGCGCTCCAAGGTAGTGATAATAGGAGTTCATCTGGTCGGCTAAACCACCAAAACCTCCAATATTTTGCATACTTCGGACATAGTCGGCCAAAATCGCGTTTTGCGCCCGCTCCAGTTCTGCCTTGGTAATCCCTTTGGCAATGACCTCATTAACAATCCTTTGGGCGGCCTCTTCTAATTCTGACAGGTCGCGATCTGGACGTGGGGTCAGGAGCATTAAAAAGACGCCAGAAATCTGAGACGAGTTGTGAAAAGTGTAGGCCTCTTGAGCAATCTGCCGTTCCTGCACCAGCTCTTTATACAGCCGCGAGGTCTTTCCTCCACCTATGATCTGCGCAAGAACGTCCAAGGCAGCATCGTCTTCGTTGTACAGGGGCACCGACATCCAAGCTTTGTAAGTCCTTGGTAACTGGACTCTATCTTGGATTTCCAGCACAACATCCTTTTCAAGGGTTGGAACCCATGATGCAATCCTGGACACTGGCGGTCCTGGTGGAATCGCCCCAAAATAGCGGTCGACCAGCTTAAGCGCTTCATCGGAATCAAAGTCGCCAACCAAGGCAATCGAGGCGTTGTTTGGGGAGTAGTACGTTTTAAAGAACTCTTGGACGTCTTTCAGCGTGGCAGCCGCAATATCGTCCATATAACCGATAGTTGGCCAAGAATAAGGGTGATTTGGGGGGTATAAAACTGCCAATAACTGTTCCCAAACGGTGCCATACGGACGGTTGTCATAGTTTTGACGTCGCTCGTTTTGAACCACCGAGCGCTGATTATCCAACCGCTCTTGGTCAGTTGCCTCAAGCAAAAATCCCATGCGGTCAGCCTCAAGCCATAGGGCCCTTTCCAAATAACCTGCAGGCACGACCTCCCAGTACCTGGTCCTGTCAGTTGAGGTCGCCCCATTTACTTGGCCTCCAATATCCTGAAGCGGCTTGAAGTAGTCGTCGTTGTAGTTTTGCGAGCCCTGGAACATCAAGTGCTCAAAAAGATGGGCAAAACCAGTGCGCCCAACCTTTTCATTTTTGGCCCCAACGTGGTAATTGACGTCAACAGCCACCAAGGGGACAGAATGGTCTTCAAGCAAAAAAACTGTCAGTCCATTTGAAAGTTTTTCAACTCTGATTTCAGGTTCCCGAATCGGGTTTTCCATGGAATGCACCTCCGTTACCACCAAAAATAGTGTGGCAAAAGCAAATAATTGGGCTTTTTTCATATTCATCAATTACCTCAATGTTGGCTTTGACCGGCCTAGCTTGATTCCTTAGATAAAAATAAGTGCCAATATAATGATTATGACAACCGCAGTGCCTGCTGTAGCAATCAAAATCCACTTGAAACGCTTTTTACCGCTTTCAATATCCCTAATTATTGCAGCAAGTTTTGGGTCATCAGGAGTGATTCTAAAAAGCCTTTCTACTATCGTTTTTTGCTCGTCTACAGCCTCTGATTTTGCTAGTTTGGCAAGCAGAATTTCCCTGATGAAGGCTTTGACTGGCTCAGGATTGGGCAAAGCTGGGAGCAGCCATTCCCCCAGATCGACTATTTCGTTGCTGGGAATGTTTGGATTAGTCATCAGCCAATCCCCAATAATTTCCACTACTACAGCAGAAGTTCCCCCAAGCTCGATAAGTTTTTCTAAAACGGTACGCCTAGCACCAGGTCCATTCAAGGTTGCCAACGTCTTTAAATGAACGTCAATCCCCTCTTTGGCCAAGGCCCTAGCCCAGGACTGAAACGGGGCTTCCAAGCGCCCAGCCAATCGTAAGGTTAAGCCCAGCTTAATCTCATCTGGAGGGCCTTTAGCAAAGTGTTCTTCGAACCATTCCCAAAGCTCTTTTTGGACCGTGTGGTCAGGCATTAAATCCAGAATAACTTCAATATAATCCGGCCACTGCGGCCTACAGGTGGGGTCATTCAGTCCTTCAAAAGCAAGCGTTCTACACATGGCATTCATCTGTCGCCCGCTTTCGCCACGCATTTGCCGCCATAAAAGGACCCCTATCTCCAAGGCTTCCTTACGTAATCCGCCTTTCGCTAAAACCTGCTTACTGTTGTCGAATATCCAAATCAGAAGATGGTCTGGAGTGGATGGCAAAGATACGTACTTATTTAGTACCTCCAACACACTTGACGGATTTTTAGTTGCAGCGGCAAGCCTTTCCTTGGCAACTGTCATCGAGGCAGCGTAGCCCGGAAAATCCTTGGCAAGCTCCACAAAATGATGGCCTCGCACCTCTAATTGCTTCATTAGTTCCATGACATGAGGCATTACTTCTGTAGCGGGAACTGGCTTTTCAGTGGCCTGTCGCAGAACACTCCTAGTTTGTGCAGGAATACTTGGCATCTCTTCAAGACAAGTAACAAAAGCCATCTCCTGCGGCAGACTGATTACTCTGGAGCCACCCTCCAGTCTTGTTGCATCAAAATCACCTGCCTTAAGATGCCGCCCAAGGTAAGCCATCAAAAGTCGTTCGCGACTATCCCAAAAGGCAGATAATGCGCGCTCTTTGTTTTCTGCAAAGCCTCGGTCTAACTGCCGCGATATAACCGTCCTGTTAGATTGGGCTTTATCAACAAACCGTTGTGGAACTTCATCAAGTCCCGGTACATCGCCGCCGGACATCAAGTAAAGTTCATCAATGACGATTAATGGCCAAGCCCCGTTTTTAACAACCGGAATTTTTGGGATAACCTTGTCAATCACTGCTTTGGCATCATCAACGTATCCCCGCTCAATCCAAATTGTGGCCAAGATGCCTGAGCTGTCGACAAGGCAAAAGCCTTTGTTAATCAAGCGTTCAAATACCCGGATCGCTTGAACAAGCTGGCCACCTACAGTAGACAACCTAGCTAACACAAACTCCAAAAAACTCTCTGAAAAGTCATCCCTGGGATCCAACCTTGTAGCTATCGAAAGGGCCTGCGATTCAAGACTAGCAACAATTTCCCTTAATTCTGCAAGAGACCTAGGGTCTAGGGTGTTGTCTAAGGTTACAACTCGTTCTCCACCAAAAGTTTCGGTCACAAGTTCGTTTAAAGCCATAAGCTCTAAAATCGAATCCTTAACCCTTGGAGTGGCGTCAGACATGCGGATAGCAAAGGCCACATCAAGCCGATTTTTTAAAACAGAGGCCACAACCAGGGCATGCTCGTCACCAGAGTTTCTTTCCAAAAATGCCAATATCCAAGGAATTCTGGCATCTTTAGGGTTAGAGGAAGCCAGACGCAAAAGTAGTTGGAAAGCCGTCTGAACTGCGGGAACTGGACAGCTGACCATGAAGGTTTCGGCCTCACGCATAAAAGATTCCGCAAAATGGCGCTTCACCTTGTTGGCATAAAAAAGATCAAGTAAATTCCAGGCATTAACCTGCGAATCAAGCGGAAGCATTGGGATCAGGTGATACCAGTCTGAATGAACTGAATTTAAAACAGCTGTTACCACCGACTCCGGAAGGTCTAGGGAATCTTCAGCTTTATCCAACGCATCGAGAATGGTCAGAAATGCCAAACGTGTTGCATCTACCCATCCATCAAGTGGCAGCCCCTTTTCGGCGGCCAGATGCAGCCGGTCCAAAATTGTGGGTAGTTCTGAAAGTGAAACCCCTTCATCAAGGTTTTGAGCGCGTTCTTCAATTTCCTGAAGAATCTTGATGCCTGGAAAACGTTCTTGTGAGCTCAAAGCAATCCCTCGTGAAAGGCCCCATCACTAAGAAAGTCTGAAGTTAAAAGCTATTTGGGTCAACCCAAAATAGCTACTTATCAGGTGAGTCTTTGACGCGACGCGTCTTTAAGCGGTTGAAAACAACCAAAATAGCAAGCAGCAAAACAATGGGCCAGATTGAAGCTTCAGCGGCGCTTGCATAACACCCTTTTCCAGCGGTGTTAACGATATCTTCTAAATCACACACTTTGCAGTCATCTGGGCAGATGAAGCAGTTTTCAGGAGGTTCGCAGATGGAGTCCCCGCAAAGCGGCACTTTTGGCTCGTTGGAGTCTACGCCTGTATCTGTAGTAGCATCGGGCGTTTGGGGGTTTTCAGGTTCTTTGCAATCCTGAGGACAAGTCTGCCAAGTCTCGTCACCATTGCACTTGTTGTCGCCACATGGGTATCCGCAGTCTTGGGGACAGTTGTTCTTTGTTTCCGCGCCGTTGCACTTACCATCCCCACATCTGGGAGGTTCTTCACAGTCTGCAGGACAAGTCCTCCAAGTCTCATCGCCGTTGCACTCTCCATCCCCGCATCTGGGTGGTTCTTCACAGTCTGCAGGACAAGTTGCTGGGGTCTCATCGCCATTGCACTCTCCATCACCACATTCAGGGACAAGTACAAAGCCTCCGTTGGCCTCGACTAGGTCAACGACCCAGTCGTAGTTGACGTCCAAACGAGTGTTGTAGCCGCGCTCCGCACATCTTTCATCGCCAGCGGAAACAACCCCAATTATTTGCATCACGCCATCAATCTGGGCGAAAACTGGTCCACCAGAATCTCCACCACAGGTCATTTTAGGGTCTCTGGGATTGGTGATGTTCCAAAAACCGTTGGGCCAGACCTCATAGATGGTCCCGTCAACCTTGTATTTTTCACCAACTAGGTATTCATCGGGGTCGCGTGTGCCGAAACCAACGAATGTTATGGCTTTGCCAGTCATGGTTGACGCTGACTGTCTGCTTAAAGGCATTGGTTCGACTTTGACCTGGTTTTGCAAGACTACAACTGCGATATCTCGCTCGGTTATCATCTTGTAGCCCATTTTGGAGCCATACTCCATGACCTCTTCGTTGTACTGCGGGTGATACTTGGCAAAAGAGACGGCGTACTTTGTGCCGGAGTACATGTCATCGCCCAAGGCAAAAGTCTTGACTGTGCTTCCCTTAACGCAATGGGCCGCGGTAAGGACAACTTTTGGGCCAATCAAGGTACCAGTGCATAGACTACTGGACAAAGGACCATCACTAATCGTCAAGGCTCCAACAGCTGGATACCCAGTTTCCTTTGTTCCTCCAATAATAGCCGAAGCATACGAGGAATTATCCGGTGCGTAATCGTCGACTTCCCCGCATGCGACGGGCAAGAGCGACGCGAACATCAAAATTGTCAGAAGATTTCGAGACAACACTGAAAGCCTCTGAAAGTGACCAGTCAAGATTTTATACTTCTGGCGCTGGAGTTACAATCTGCGAAGGCCACAGCCAATCTATTCGTAGAGTTCCTCGATTAATTCGTTGATGCGTCTGGTGTAAGTCTGCATTGCTTCCGTAACAGGCATGCCTTTTATGGCGGCCCAAGCATCAAACTTTGCCTGTTTACGCAAGTCCAAGATACCAGGGCGAGGTCCGCTTGCATCCCCAACTACAGCCTGTTTATAAAGGGCATATAGGCCCAGCAAATCACTCGGGTCCACGTCTGGTAGCTGTCTGGCTTTGGCACAAGCCTGTTCAAAATCTTGTTGTATCTGGCCGAGTTTCATCTGGTTGTTTTCTATAGAGTCTGACATTACTACCTCACTAGGGTCCACAATGACGCCACGCGTTATTGTACTAATCGTGGGCCAAAAGTCCAATTGGGGGGGGCGGTGGCGGGGGCAGGAAGATCATTGTGCTGTTAAGCAGGATTTGGAGCTAAAAGAGGTCGAGAGGGCACCCTGCAACATGGTCCGGGGGCAATCCTGGAGGGCGCTATCGGGAGTTGCCGGGACCCGACGTCTTTTGGTTGACATGAAGGACGCGAAGCGGCCCGTCCGGGCCAAAAGGATGAACGTACACGTTAGCAATCGTATATTTCGCCCGGACGATGTCACCAAGAGACAGTCGGGGTGGCTACGGGAGATTTTGGGTCCGGAAGGATGCCCCCGGACATGTTTTAAAACTGTAACGAAGAGATCAAACGCCAAAACCCAACAAACATCATGAACCAGAACGTGCTAATTAGCAGGATCTGTTGCAGGGACAGGATCAGAAACAGGGGACAGGGCGAATAAAGGTTTACTTGAACCTGTTTTTACAAAGTGAGTGGGGATTGTTTCGCGGTAGTTCGGACCTTGATTGATTTAGGGGTATATGCTAATTCCATTGGTCAGTGAAATCTATGAGGGATATCCATGCGGGGCGAGGCGGATAAACCAAAACTTTTGGTTGTTGATGATGATACAGCGGCGTTGGAGTCGTTGCTCCAGATTTTTGAGATAGAAGGATTTGAAGTTACTGGGGTATCCGACGGAACTGCTGCCTTGGAGGCCTTGAGGGCCGATGAATATGGCGTCGTTTTATCGGACCTTAGAATGCCTGGAATGGATGGCATGGATCTGCTTAAAACTATTAAAACGCTTAAGCCTGATACCGAAGTCGTAATAATGACCGCCTTTGGAACCATTGAAAAGGCGGTCGAGGCCATGCGTGAAGGTGCTTATGACTTTGTGACTAAGCCCTTGAAGCGGCCGCTGGTGGTTCGCTCTGTCCGGAGGGCCCAGGAAAAGGCGTCTTTACGAGCGGAAAACTTGGCATTAAGGGCCCAGCTTGAGGCTGTTGCCTCTGAACGAAACTTGATTGGGACTTCCGCGGCAATGCGCAGAGTTTTGGATGTGATCTCGCAAGTGGCTCCAGCCTCAACGACGATTTTGATTCAAGGGGAATCTGGCACTGGAAAGGAGCTGGTTGCAAGGTCCATCCATCGCCAAAGTAACAGGTCCCAAGGCCCATTTGTGGCAATCAACTGTGCTGCGATTCCTGCGACGCTGATTGAATCTGAGCTTTTTGGTCACGAGCGCGGGGCCTTCACAGGGGCTTTTTCTCGCAGGGAAGGACGTTTTAAACTGGCTGACGGCGGAACGTTATTTTTGGACGAAATTGCCGACCTAGACCCCTTTATGCAGGCGAAATTGCTGAGGGTTTTGCAGGAGGGCGAATACCAGCGTCTTGGTGGAAGCCAAACCTTGAAAGTCGACGTTCGTGTGCTTGCTTCAACGAACAAACCTCTGCTTGAGCAGGTCAAGGCAGGCGCCTTCAGGGAGGACCTGTTTTATCGCCTGAACGTTATCGCAATTCAGATGCCTCCTTTACGTGAAAGGATGGAAGACGTGGCATTGTTAGCCCAGCATTTTTTAGCCAAATTTGCTGACAAAAACCGCAAGGACATCCGGACAATTAGCCGCGATGCCATGGAACTTTTGATGATGCACGACTGGCCGGGCAACGTCCGTGAGCTGGAAAACACGCTGGAGCATGCGGTGGTATTGAGCCGTGGAGACACCATCAGGGCTGAAGATTTGCCTGATTTGGTTGCAAGCGACACCACTGCCAAGCAATATATGACCATCCAGCTTGGGACACCGCTGGAAGACATTGAACAGCAGGTGATCCAGCAGACCCTTAGATTTACAAAGGGAAATAAACGATTAGCGGCGCAATTGCTGGGTATTGCCACTCGCACCGTTTATCGCAAGGTGGAATCGTAATTGGAGGAACAATGTTTAAAAAAGCCAATGGAATTTGCCCAACTGTCGACCCGAACGCAATCATTTTAGAACCATCAACGATCGTTGGAGACGTTCACATAGGTCCCGAGTCATCGGTGTGGTTTGGAGCTGTAATAAGAGGAGATGCAGGCAAAGTCAGAATCGGGGCCAGAAGCAACGTCCAAGATAACGTAGTCATTCATGAATCTAACCAAAGAAGCTCGGTGACTATTGAAGACGAGGTCACGATTGGGCACGGTGCGATAATCCACGGCGCTACCCTAAAGCGAAGATGCCTGATTGGAATGGGCGCAATCATTTTAGACAACGCGGTAATAGGTGAAAACAGTGTGATCGGCGCCGGTGCCTTGGTGCCTGAAGGAATGATCGTCCCAGACGGCCACCTAGCCGTTGGCATCCCAGCGAGGGTGATCAGGCCCTTAAAGGAAGAAGAGATAGCCGGCCTGGAATATTCTGCCCAGCTTTATGTGGATTATGCCAAGCAGATGAGGGAAGAGGAGGAATTGTAGGCGGGGTCAGGGACAGGGTCAGGATCAGGGTCAGGGACGGGGTCAGGATCAGGGACAGG
>Ga0208940_1000455_pt1 | contig 51625 bp, 40 predicted proteins | sample AD_JPNNA6_MetaG_FD_184445 | JGI IMG/M metagenome (GOLD analysis project Ga0208940, IMG submission 184445) | Active sludge microbial communities of municipal wastewater-treating anaerobic digesters from Japan - AD_JPNNA6_MetaG (SPAdes) (version 2) | ecosystem: Engineered > Bioreactor > Anaerobic... | reverse complement strand
CCCTTTCTCCATTGTTAATTCAACAGTTTTAAATCGCGTTTGTGTTTGTATACCTAATGCTCTCCCTGATGGCATATACATAGAAATATTCCCATCATTACTGCACTTTATCATAGGAGGATGTCCGGCACGCGCTATGCGCATAAAATTATGTGATCGGTTACAATAAACACATACCGCAGTTACAAATGTTTGAGGGAGCATGGTGCATATATTTACGTTTAAGCTTCTTAGCAAAAGAGCAGGATCTATAGCAAGCATCTGAAACATTTTAAGCAGCACATTAACCATTGCTGAAATCAATGCCGCCGGGATGCCGTGTCCAACAACATCGGCAACAAAGAACACTACGCCATCCTTGATCTGAAATATAGTATAGATATCTCCTCCAATTTTCATAGCCGGTTGAAACTTAATAGCAATATCAATACCTTCTATATTTGGAATTTTTGATGGTAACAATTGACTTTGTATAGCTTTTGCTATCTCCAGCTCCTTTTCCAGATACGCCAATCGTTTTGCATCAAGCAATAGCTTCTGTAACTGTATATTTAAATCTTTTGCTTCTTTTAAAGCTTTTACAAAAATATTTACTAAATAAATTGCAATGATAAATATCAAAAATGGCAATCCGTAAACATATAACACTATATACGAAGGTATAATGTGCAGTCCAAATGCTAAAACATCATGAATTCCAAGAACTACCATGGGCACTAAACCAATAAAGATGAGCGCTCCCGCCTTCTTTTTATGCAACACCTGCCATCCTGATAATATAAACAAATCTATCATATAAACAATGGATACTATGATCGATAGATTTCTATACAATAATATTCCTGCCCTTGTTTGCTGCAGCACCATAATAGTGCTGAATACTATCGGCACAGCAATATAAACTATAGTTAACCATTTTTTTTGTTTCCCGATGTGATACCGGTAAAACAGATTAAGGAAAGCCGGGAATAATATCAATCCAGGCTGTGTTAGCTTCAGAATTGTATCAGACGTCAACCCAATATCAGGATACAAATTTTCTAAAAAATGAAGTGCCTGTGGCATAGCAATGGTAAAACACGCTATGCCAAATAATAAATATTCCATGTACTCCCGCTGGAAGTAAAACATCATGAGAAAAAAAAATGATAATAGTATTAACAAAATGAATATATTTTCCATCAATTGGATTCTTAAATAATCCAACAAGCTGGCAATTTTACTCCCTGCAACATTGTCAATCAACCTGACAGGAGGGGTGATCCAGAATTCTGAATCATAGTAAACTTTTAGTGCAATAACATTAGCGCCTTTGTTTATAATGTCTCTGGGTATAGTATAATGACGGAATTTACCCCATGCAGATTTAAAATCCGGCGGGAACCGTCCTGACGCCCCTATTTGTTTCCCATTGAAGTAAGCAACATCAGCATTCATGATTTCACCAAACTGCAATGCCAAATCATTAGCTGGCAAAGATTCAATGAAGATTTCTTTTTGAATCCATACATATCCTTTAACAGGCAGCTGCATATTGTTATTTTCAAATGTATGGGGTACTTTTATTGAGCAGGGAATATTAATTTCCACATATTCAGGCAACCTTTTATTGGAATAATCATACTCTATATTTTTAGTAGCAAGCTTCCATGTGCCTTCCAGCGACTGGAACACACCAGGTGAATGTGCTGAACATGATATCAAAACTATAATGCAGTTAAGCATTAAAATTTTTATCGCCTTTACATTAATGGAATACATATCATTATTGTCCCAAAAAAAACGTGTTAATAGTACCATATCACCAGCATTATGTCAAAGGCTTTTCATATTCAGGTCTTAAATATATGCGACAGTTTTTTTAATATACAATTATTATAATAAATGCACTTGACTAAATGGAATACAAAAGTTACCAATAATAGTAACTATCGAACATACAGCATTAAAAAATTGCAGTGCATTCACAATGAAAGGAACAGTTATGAAAACAAAAGAATTTATAAGTTTGAAATGGTCGTTGTATGAAAAAAATCCAATCATAAAATATCCTTTCCCATCGCCAATTATTGCTGACCCATCATTTATTACTCCAGATGAATCAAAGGATGGGAAATGGCATCTTTTTGCTCACTCTTTGCTTGGCATTCACCACTATATTTCTATGGATGGGATTACCTATACAAAATTAAAAAAGCAGACTCTTCGCAGAGCTATGCGTCCGTTTTTGCTTTATGATAATGGCATGTACTATTTATACTATGAAAAAACTAAACCCTTTATTTTATGGTACTCATGGCTCCCCCATCAATGGTACTCATATATAGCAATGCGCTCTTCAAAAGATTGTTATACATGGAGTAATGAAAAAATTATTTTAAAACCATCATTACCATGGCATCACAACAATCTTGGATATTCAATAAGCAACCCCTGTGTTGTTAAAACTAAGAGTACATATTACCTCTACTATAGCGCTGCATTAGCATATATAATGGACTGTGGCTTTAATGAACCGCTACATATTGGATTGGCAAAAGCACAAAGCCCGGAGGGCCCCTTTGAATGCTGCAGCGAACCCATTCTATCACCTTCGCAATATAATCGATGGTGCAATCTGGGATGTGGGTCATTTAAAGTTTTAGCATTTGATGATGGATTTATAGGTTTGCAAAATGGCATATACTGGGATTATACTATCAATCATTCGGGTTCGGCTATACTTGTCTATTCTTCAAAGGATGGCAAAACATTTAAAACTTTATTGAAAGACCCGTTACTGAAACCGGACAATATCAATGGATCATTTATGAAAAGCCATGTATATGCCTTTGATGCAAAGCCTGTGGATAAAGAACAATGGTTTTTATATTTTAATGCCCGCAATGATTGGCACTGGAGTAAAGGCAGAGAGCATATCGGACTTTTAATTGGTAAAAAAAACAAACATTAAATACCACCACCATGTTCAAACATCATCTCTGATGGCTTTTGTTGCAATATATGGGTTTTAGGTGGAACGCTTTCGGTAAGCCACACATTGCCTCCAATGACCGATCCCTTCCCAATGGTAACCCTTCCCAATATTGTTGCTCCTGAATAAATAATGACATTATCTTCAACAATAGGATGGCGGGGAATTCCTTTCATGGGGTTACCATTTTCATCAAGCGGAAAACTTTTTGCCCCCAATGTAACACCCTGATAAATTCTAACATTATTACCAATGATAGTTGTTTCACCAATAACAACACCGGTACCGTGATCTATAAAGAAATTTTCGCTGATTGTTGCACCAGGATGTATGTCTATCCCGGTTTGCGAGTGAGCCATCTCGGTGATTATACGCGGGATAAGCGGGACATCCAGTATATAGAGTGCATGGGCTATCCTGTAATGTATCATGGCGGTTATACTGGGATAGCAAAATATTGTCTCACCATGACTTTTTGCTGCTGGATCTCCCTCATACGCTGCCTGCACATCCATTGCCAGCATGCGACGTATTTCGGGTAACATATCCAGAAATTGAAACATTATCTTCCGTGAACGATGCTCGCATTCTATGCAATCGATAGTTTCATTTTCCGAACATGAAAAACAATAGCCACGTTTTATCTGTTCAGTAAGTTTTCGGGCAATCCCGTCAATAGCTGAACCAATATAATATTGCATATTGTGAGGAGTAATTTCTGAATTTCCAAAGTAGCCAGGAAAAAGCACCATTTTACATTCTTCAACAATCTCTTCTAATTGCTGAATTGAAGGCATGGGAACATCGTGATTTATCCGGTGATATACCTTTTTATATGACTGAGGCTGGCATAATGTTTTTACTATGTTTTCTAAATGCTTCTGGTAATTTCCATTTTCTGAAATATCTTTTAACATATAATTCTGTAATCCTGATATACCATTACGACCATGTTTGGTCAGTAAGTTTATCGCAATATAGCATACAAATCAAAATTTTGCAACACCCTTGATTACTTCATCAAGTTATCCACTATCTGCAACTTAATCTTCTTTGTATATTCAGTATAATCAAATGCTTCATTATCAATAATATATTGTATAATCAGTCCCTGAACAAAAGCAACAATCATCGTTGCGGTATATTGCACATCCACATCTTTAAATACATTTTTATCAATACCTTCCTGTATTATTTTAGCACATTCTGCCCTATAGCTCTGGTATAATTTAATGTTTGCTTTTCTCATACGCTCATTATGATTTATCTGTGTCCAGAAATCAATAAGGACGTGGAAATATTCTTTTTCACGCTCTACAAGGTGAAACGCTTCATCCATAAAGATTATTATTTTTTCTTCTGGATCATCTATCTTTTCAAGTGCTTTTGCAAGATAGCTGCTCAGATTTTCATTCATTACTCTTAAAACAGACACCAGGAGATCATCTTTGTTTTTAAAATAATAATGCACCAGACCTGTTGAAAGCCCCGCTTCTTTTGCTATATCACGAACAGTAAAATTATAATATCCTTTCCTGCTTACAACTTTATATGCCGCACGGGTAAGCTGATTTCTTCGTAGTTCTATGACATTTACATTTTTCCTTTTCATTTAAAGACAACCTTTCTAATCGAAAATAGAGATAATTATTTATTATTGTGTATGTTCATCCTGGGCATCAATGCATTTTTGATAAAATCAACCACACCCTTTACTATCCTTTCATCATCATCAAATGCATCTTCCCCAATGAAAAGTTTTAATCGCTCCTTGAAGTATTCAGATGTATATGAAAACTGGGTCAATACTAATATATTATCAATACATAGTGAAGCAACATTAACATCAGCATCTTCTCGTACGATACCCTGTATTTTTGCCTGCTCTAATTCGTGGCGATAAAATTTAATGGTAATATATTCTATTGTCCTGGATAATCGCGGTGTAAGATGTGATAAACCCTCGGACGTTATATCAAGATAAACCTGATGAATCTCCGGATATTGTCGGGCAAACTTTTGTGCTGCGCATACCAGCTCTTCTATTTTTTCATAAAAATTTTTATTTTCGAGGCTTACCGAACCAAGCACATTCTCCAGTAATTTATACGCCTCATTGATAACCGTTAACAGTAAATCTTCTTTGCTTTCAAAATAGTTATACATTGAACCAATACTGATACCAGCTTTTTTTGCTATTATATTAATATTTGCTCCCTTAAAACCATTTTTTGCAAACTCCTTTGTCGCGATGGTTATTATCCTATCCCGCTTTTCAGGCGAAATCCTTTCAAATGTTTCTTTATGAGCTTTTTTGGCAACCATAGCCATTATTATTCTCCATAATTCATTATATTCTTTTCAAACTAAACTCATAATTAATGTATTCGTCAATTAATTTTACAAAGTAAATTGTTATTTACAATCTGACAAGAAAATAATTATTTATTACATTATTATTGGTAGGGCTGCGGGTGGCTTCATGCAGCTACCTGAATGGATTAAAATGATAGAAACCTCACCCTTGATTCCTCCCCGTAAATAAGGCAGGGAAACAATAGCCAAAAAAACTGGATGGTAAACTGTTATTGAAACAGCCCCTCTATAAATTGCAGCATGCATTGTTTCATGAAATCATTGCACTGCAGTTGAGGCAATATGGCATGCACCTTTTGCAGATGTTCATCAATGATAGCATGGAGTACTGTGACAGCACCACTTTTTGTTATATAGTGTTTTATTGTATCTATTTCTTCACTTGATTTTTCATCCTTCCTTAATAAATCAAGGAAATGCGTTCTGTCTTTTTCATTTAATTTGTTCCATGCCTGTTGTACCAGTACAGTATATTTTCCTTCGGCTATATCAGAACTTGCTGATTTCCCCATATCCTTTTCATCACCAAAAACTCCTATGATATCATCACGCATCTGGAAAGCAAATCCCAATGAATAGCCCATTTCTGTTAGCCGTTGCAACTCATTACTATCATTACCACCAGCCAGTATATATCCCAGTTTCAAAGGGCCAGATACTGTATAGTGAGCCGTTTTCATTGTAGCAATCATCTCCGCTATGCCATCATCGCTGATTGTTTCAGGATGTGACCAGATAATATCAAGCAGTTGACCTAACGCGGTACGTTCATACATTACTGCAAATTCATTCAAAAAATATTTTATACGACTGCTCTCCAGTGTTGCTATCATCTCAAGTGCATTGCTCATAACAACATCAGCAAGAACTATCGCCACCCATGTACCAATATTTGCATTGTACTGATAATATGAGCTGTCACACAGTATATGGAATGCCGGCTTCCCACGCCTTACAACTGCACCATCAATAATGTCATCCTGAATCAACAAAAATGCATGCATGCACTCAAGTGACGATGCAACAGGAATCATTGCATTAATTTTTTTAACCAAGCCCCCATATCCTGCAAAAGCAAGCAAAAGCAACAGAGGACGGATACGCTTGCCTTCGCGAGTACAATATTCCTGTAACAGTCTATATGCAATTTTTAGCTCATGATTTTTGGCAGATAGTTCTTTATTATTATAAAAACTGTCAATATACTGATTGATGAGCGGAACATATCTGCTGGAAAAGTCATGAAAAGTATTATGTTTTTCAATTTTTTTTGACATATGAATTCCATTTGATAGATTGACTATGGTATTGTCAAATGAGTTTTGATACAATTGTCCCTTTTGATCTAAACCTTATGTCAATACAAAATTTTATAGGATAGTTGCTATTAATGTTAGCCAAACGTATTATACCCTGTCTGGATGTTAAAGATGGCAGGGTTGTTAAAGGTGTTAATTTTGTAAACCTTTCAGATGCAGGTGATCCTGTTAACAACGGTATGTTCTACGATGCTGAAGGTGCCGATGAGCTGGTGTTTCTTGATATTACCGCATCAAGCGACCGACGGGCAATCATACTAAAAATGGTAAAAGATGTTGCCGAAACGGTTACTATACCTTTTACCGTTGGTGGTGGCATACGTACTATTGATGATGTCAGGATGATTTTAGAAAACGGTGCTGACAAAGTATCAATTAATACTCAGGCAGTGTTAATGCCACAGCTTATTACCCAATGTGCCATGCGATTTGGATCTCAATGTATTGTTGTTGCCATTGATGCTAAACAAAACAGTGCCGGCTGGAATGTTTATCTGCACGGCGGTAAAACAAAAACCGATATAGATGCATTGCAATGGGCAAAACAAGCCGAAGCACTGGGAGCAGGTGAGATCCTTTTAACCAGCATGGACCGGGACGGCACTAAAGCAGGTTATGATTTAAAGTTAACGCAAAGCATTGCAGATATTGTGCATATACCGGTTATTGCTTCAGGAGGTGCTGGAACTTTAGAGCATCTATACGAAGGATTTGTTTATGGTAAAGCAGATGCAGTACTGGCAGCTTCAATTTTTCACTACCGAGAATACAGCATCAAGCAGGCAAAGGATTTTTTAGCTTCACACGGCATCCCTATTCGTCCGGTAGATTTTAGTTAGCATTTAACAATAAATACAGAATTCCTATTACAATTAAAAATGTAACTGCAACAATTGCTATTATAATATAATTTGGTTTTGCCTCTTCCTCTGCTGCCTGCACTGTAGCAGCATACGTTGGATCCAATGCAACCTTTATATTTTCTTCTTCCTCAGTTATATCAACAACAATGCCTTTTGCAATAAGCCCATAGATTTTATATCCCTTTTGTGGAATACATTGGACATGTGTAATGCGCGCAGGGATGGGTTTAAATTGTTCATCTTGATACGCTTGCAATGCCTTTGCAACCTTTACCGCCACAGGTTTACTATCGATAATAGAAATCATGATTCTGTCTCCGGCTGATAATTGTGAAATATGCTTCCCTTTAATGGGTGATAAAATTAATGTTGCTTTTATAATAAGCTTAACACCATCAACACCCACCAATGGTGTATATTCGCCTGACGGAGTATCTGCTTTTATTACCTCTGATTCCTGTGTTTGCTCCCCTTCCACCTTTACAGATTCCAACTTTGGGATAGTAATTGAATTCAATTCCATTGTCAGGGATGATGTTGATTGATACACTACAAGTGAATCAACACGTTGCAATGCGAATGTCTCCTGAATAAGCTTCCTGAATAGGTTGTCTATTGCTATATCATTTTTTATTTCAATATTTCGGGATAATTCATTTTGCAAAATAGTACTAAAATTTTTAATCATTTTATCACTAAAAGTTTTAGCAAGAACATGGTCATATTCATCTTTTTGCATCTGTTTTGCTATTTCTTTTTCAAATAGTATCCAGTCCAGTGCCGGATCTATATTCAGCAGTGTATAGGAAGGTGATACAATGAGCGATAATCCGGAAATTGAATTATAAATAGTATTAAAAAAAAGCAAGAAAGCTCCAAACAGTGTTGAAGATGCAAAACGAACCTTGATAGCATATAAATCATTGTAATTCCCTGACACCATCTGGCGGGCTCTTTCCATATCACCATGGGTATAATGCATTGCAATATTTATCTTTCTTGTTTGTTCAGACAGATGCATGTAAGCTTTATCATTTTCTTCCATGGATACTATCCTGTGAAAAGTGCTTTATATCAATTTTTTATACCAATAGACTTTATCAGTTAAAATGTAATAGCAAAATGGAATTGATGGTATTCATAGTATACTATCATTTTTTTTGTAATACTGCTTTGATCCGCTCCAATATTGTTCCACGCTGGATAGGTTTTAAAATAAAATCAGCAGCACCCATTTTTAATAAGTCAGACAGCACCCCTTTTGTGGTTTCTTCACTGATGAACACAATTTTAGCTTTTGGTTTCTTATGACTTAATTCATACATAAGCGCATATCCATCTAACTTTGGCATATCCAGATCAGTTGTAATAAGATCAAGATCAGCAGCCAGTGATTCATATAGCTTCAAAGCTTCAGCTCCATTGGAAGCAGCAGCAATTATCTCATATCCTTCAGATTCCAGTATTTGAATAATCTGCTTGCGATGGAACTCTTTATCATCAATTACCATAACCTTATATGGTATCCCGTTTGGTTTTATACCATCAGGTCTCTTAGGATTGATTGCAGGAAAATCATGTGGACTTTTCATAAAACCTCACTCCATTTTATAAAAATATCAATGTTATATTGTCACTAATTCATATTCCATATTACCGGCTCCAATAGATGTAGCATATTCAAAGAGACAGTTCCATTTAACCGGGTATAACGCTTCAATATTATCTTTTGAGCTATCCTTATGAGCTATTCGTGAATCTGGCATCGGAGTTGCTTTATTTATCAGATCTATTGATGCTTTATCAACTGCAATGGGATCGGTTGAGGCAACTATTCCTATATTGGGAACTATAGGGATATCATTCCAGTAGCAACAATCACATTCAGGAGATACATTCATGATAAAGTTAAAAAATAAAACTTTATTTTCCTTATGTTTCATAAAAGCATTAACATATTCAGCCGTTCGCTCATACAGTGTGGTATGGTCGGTTTTCCACAATACCGGTATAGCATTATAAACACAAATAACTGTACATTCTCCGCAACCAAAACACTTATCACTATTGATAAATGCTTTTTTATTTGCATCAAATGAAATGGCAAATGCCGGACATCGTTTAATGCACGCACCACATGAGGTACATAGTGTTTGTTTTACTTTAGGCTTTAAATCAGAATGCAATGATTGTTTCATGGAAGGTGGCGCACATCCCATAGCAATATTTTTTATAGCACCACCAAAACCATACAGTTCATGCCCTTTTACATGGCTCACAACTACCATCGAATCAGCATCGTGAATTGCTGAAGCTACTTTAATAGTTGAATACCATTTACCGGTAGCAGGGAGTTCTTTAAAATCGTTTCCTCGTAATCCATCGGCAATAATCACCGGTGCACCGCATGAAACTAAAGAAAATCCGTTCATAGCAGCATTTTTCAGATGATCAACAGCGTTACTTCTGCTTCCTCGATACAATGTGGTGGAATCAGTAACAAATGGATTTGCTTTCAAATCCTTAACACAATCAACAAATGTATGTATTATTACAGGCGGCGTATAGGCAATGTTGCCATATTCACCAAAATGTGTTTTGATTGCAACAAAATCTTTTTCATTGATTATCTCATTTGCAGATAATTTGTAAAAAAGCTTTTTAATTTTGCTGACGATATTCTCCTTACTGCTCATATGCAAATCTGTAAAATAAACAACAGACATATGTACCTCGCTTGCACAACAGTTTCTGATAGTATTAGTATAATCACCATGATTTGTCAATAACAGTTTTCAATACTCATTAATATCACCATTCATTGCTGATGCACAAATTTTATAGGTACCTTAAAAAAATAGTATATAGTATCAACAATAGTCTATAAAACAAAAAAATCATTTATCACTATTGTATGTTCATGAGAGTGGTAACAATCAAAATATTCAATACATTTTAACACATACCGGTCAATGCAATCAGATTTACAACGATATAAATATTTCCACCAAAAGTCTATTTACAATAATGAACAAAATTGAGAGTTACTATCGCCACCATTTTCCATTAATAAAAATATAAAAAAACCGATACACTATATAAAAGTATAATTGAATAAAAACTTGACGTTTCATTGTAATTTTCTTGCAATATTCACAATACCCTGTATTGTTTTGTTATATTTTTTGGATGAGGTAAATATTGGAAGGAACACAGCAAACATCTCATTATTTTTGTAAGCCAGTTGATTATAAAGAAGCATTAACAAGAGGTGAAGACGTTTACCTACAGTTTTCACTATTAACCCCTGAGGTTGAAGCATGTTTAATCAGAGTGCTGAGTATTTATTTGTCACAACTTGATCTTTTATATTTAAAAGATATGTTTATAAACATACTAAAAGAACTGGTGAATAATGCCATCAAGGCTAACGCTAAACGGCTTTACTTTAAACGAAAAAATCTGGATATCAATAAAAAAGAAGAATACCGTAACGGGATGGAAACATTTAAAGAAGATGTGTTTGTTGGAAATCCCGAGTTTCTTGAAGAGCTTGGAAAATCCAACTTTATTGTACGGGTATTCTTTTCCATTACCGGTGATATTCATAAAATTCATGTAATAAACAATGTTCCCATTATACCTGAAGAGATGAACAAAATTAATGCACGAATAAAGAAAGCATATACCTACCATGGTATTTCCGATGCATTTGATGACATTTTAGATGATTCGGAAGGAGCAGGATTAGGTTTGATTATTACATTGATACTCATGAAGAATGCCGGTTTTCCTCCTGAGGCATTTAGCATGTCCACAAATGGTAAGATCACCAGTGCCACCATAAACATTGATGAAAGCTTCCGCAACATGGATCTAAAGGTTAAAATGGCACAGGAAATCATAAATGAGGTTGAATCACTCCCTTCATTTCCACAAAATATTCTAGAAATACAGCGCTTATGTGCAAATCCTGAATCTACAATAAAGGCTATAGCCGACAGCATCAAGCGCGACCCGGGGCTTGTTACCGCCATACTGAAGCTTGCCAATTCAGCAGGCTACATCACATCAAAACGAGTTGAAACTATTGAGGAAGCAGTAAAAATCATTGGCACAAAAGGTATCAATACACTGCTCGTTGCCAGTGGTGTTCAAAAGATAATTGATTCCCGCTATAAAAAATTTGAAACCATCTGGAACAATTCATATAAAACAGCATTTTATGCACAATGGATCGCGATGAAATATCGCAAGGAACGGCTTTCTGAATTTGCTTATCTGGCATCATTGCTTTCGGATATTGGGCTTATGGTATTACTTTCTATCAAACCAGATGAAATTCAAAAAATACGGGAAATTGTAGGCTTAAAACAGCTTGATAATATCTCAATACTGGAAGAGATATCCTTAGGAGTAAGCCATAGCACATTAGGAAGTTTGATATGTCAGAAATGGAAATTTAATGATGCGCTGGTGAAGGCTATTGAATTTCATCACAGACCGCATCTGGCTCCCTCGCAGTACAGAGATTTGATCTACATTGTCTATCTGGCATATGTCTTTACCAGCATTGAGTCAAAAAACTTTAGATTTGAGATTGCAGATGAAGACTGTCTTGACTATTTTAAGCTTAATAATAAAACTAATTTTGATGAATTGCACCAGTTAATAAAAGCAAAGTTTGAAGAATATTCCCAAAACAATAAGATCACAAATTAGTTATGGAATCATTGTTAAGGAAATTCTTCTTTACTGCATCCCTAAGAATGACATTGTAACATAATTCTATTTTCAGGAGACTATCGCATGTATTTTCAGGATCTCATTGCCAGTTGTAATAGCTTTTGGGCAAAACAGGGTTGTATCATTGCACAGGGATATGATATGGAAGTTGGAGCAGGTACATTTAATCCTGCAACTTTTTTACGTGTACTTGGTCCTGAGCCATGGAATGTAGCATATGTTGAACCATCACGACGTCCAACAGACGGAAGATATGGCGATAATCCAAATAGACTGCAGCACTATTATCAATATCAGGTAATTATGAAACCATCACCTCTTGATATACAGGATTTATATCTGGATTCATTACGTAACTTAGGCATCAAACTTGAAGAACATGATGTCAGATTTGTTGAAGACGACTGGGAATCACCTACACTTGGTGCATCAGGATTAGGATGGGAGGTTTGGCTTGATGGGATGGAAATTACACAGTTTACTTACTTTCAGCAATGCGGAAGCATTGAGCTTGATCCTATACCGGTAGAAATCACCTACGGTCTTGAACGTATCTGCATGTATATTCAGGGAGTTGAGAGCGTTTTTGACATTCAATGGAATGATACACTTACCTACCGAGATGTTCATCATCGCAGTGAATTTGAATTTTCACATTATAACTTTTCTATTGCTGATACCGCATTATTATTTCAACTATTTGATCTCTATGAAAAAGAATGCCTGAAGATCCTTGATTATGAACCGGTTCAGGTAATACTTCCGGCTTATGATTATGTTTTAAAATGTTCTCATGTATTTAATCTACTTGATGCTCGAGGTGCAATTTCAGTTACTGAACGTGTAGGTTACATCACAAGAGTTCGCAACATTGCCCGACGCTGTGCCGAGCGATATGTTGCTATCCGTGAATCAATGGGATTTCCGCTTTGTAAATATGCAAAATATGCATCACCCGAGAAAGCTTAATGGATTACTTTGCCAACCTTGAAAAATATTTAAATGCCCATGATCATTTTATAATATCAACACATGAGAGCCCTGATCCTGATGGTCTTGGCGCTGAAATAGGATTTAAGGAAATACTACTACATTTAGGAAAACATGCTATCATTATTAATTCAGATCCAACTCCCACAAAGTTTAATTTTATTGATCCTGATAATGAAATAATTATTTTTGATGAAAAAATGATCATAGACAATATAAGTAATTATACTATTTTTGTATTGGATACAAATGATTTTAATAATATTGGAAAAGCGTACCATTATTTAAACAATATTGTTAAAGATGTTTTTATTATTGATCACCATGAAGGTGCTAACAATAAATTAGAAACAAATTACATTAAAGTTGAGGCATCATCAACATCAGAAATAATCTGCACGATAATGGAACGGTATAACATAAAACCATCATTTAAGGCAGCTCAGGCACTCTATGCTGGTATTGTTTTTGACACGGGCTGTTTTAAATATCCTAAAACATCATCACATACATTTACTATTGCAGCACAATTAATTTCATCTGGAATTAAACCATACGAAGTATATCAATGGATATATGAAAATAACACGTTAGAAGTATTTAGATTGCGTGCTTTGATGCTTTCATCCATGGAAGTACATTTTGGTGGAAAACTTATATTAATGGAATTAACTCCAGAGATGATTAAAGCAACGAATGCACCTTTTTCAGAAGGCGAAGTAAATATTAATTTACCATTAACTATTAATGGTGTAGTTGCCAGTGTTGTTGTAAAACAGGATGTTGACGGTCCGGTTAAAGTAAGCATGCGAACTAAAGGCGATTTAGATGTTGCAGCAATTGCAATAGCAAACGGTGGAGGCGGACATAAAAATGCCGCTGGTTTTAAATCTCCTTACAATTTTGAGACTACTAAACAAAAGATTCTTCAAGAGATGTCAGCATTTTTTAAATAAATCCATTAATTTAAAGCAATTCAATAATTGATTGAATCAACGCACGTATTTCTTTGTCCTGCTGTAACAGCGGGTGTACAACTTCATTCTTTTTCACCTGAATAATAATGTTCACCTCATTACCTTCAAGGTATTCGGGTACTTCTATCTTTAAACCATAACTTAAAAATTTATTCTTTAAGTAATTAATTTTTTCTACATATTCGCTATACTGTGGATATCGTAACAAATAGATGTTTCGATATATCTCATCATCAGTTCTGTTTTCCTTATTGATCAGAACAGTAATTTTTTTCAAAACGCTTTCATAGTGCTGATTACGACATATATCTTCTATCATCACAACAATATCCCTGAAATAATTTACACGCAGTTGACAGGCATTTATGATTGCAGCAACAAGTTGAATACTTTCATCTGATAAGCGAAGGACAGGCATTATAAATTTAAAAGGTATGTTTTTTGAATCAATATAATTCATTAAACTTGATGGCAGACCAATAATTTTTTTTAAAGAAGTCGTTTCAATCAAAGCATCTGGGACTGATAATTCATGAGCTATCGCAATCAATTGTTTTTTATTTATTTTAAAATACTCTTTTAGTATAAATAAACTTTTTAATTTGCCGATAGTTCCCATTAAATTGTTGTATAGTTTTAATGTTATTATAGCCATGAAATCATCTTCGGAAAGCCCATTGATTATTTTTGCTGGTACATTGGCCAATTCTGTTTGAATTGATGCAAGCATCCTGTTGTGACCACAAACCGGAATATAACAACCGTTACCCTCAATCAGGATAACTGGTTCCAGCACACCGTTTTGTTTTATTGATTTTATTAATTCAGGAGACAATGGTTTTGAAATTTTGTAATAATCATTGATATAATTAATTGACTGCAAAGGTATCATTGTTGATGTGAAATTATCAAATGGCATTTAAAGAAGTCCTCGCAGTAATTTTTCTATTTCATCAGGATAGATTACTGATATCTTTGATAGTTGCTTTAAAGTTTCCTTTGCAATATCAGTCAGATCAGCCGTGGTTATTAATATCCCCTGCTTAACTTTCATATCATTAATTGCCTGAGCAAAATTCCTCAAGGTGATTTCACCAACATTTGTCTTTGTCCATCTCCTGACCCATACAAGCACCTTATCTTTTGTTTCAGGATTAACAGCTAAAAAATCAACACCATCAGCTTCACGGTATGTTTGCAAAATCTGATCTACTTTAAATCCCACTTTTGACACCAATCTATTTGATATAATCCTGAAATTTTCAGTATCTAAAGCAATATACTTTTGTATAATCTCATCAGAAGTACTGGATAGCTTCCCATCATCAAAAGTTATACGTGTTGTCACAACAACATCTTTTAAATTGTATCTTTTACTGCCTTTTAATCCACACATATCCCATAGTAAATTTTGTGGAAAAGCTTCCTCCATCCATGCTGTAATAGTTTCTGTTATAGAGGCTGATTCTTCTTTAACAAATTTATCAGCCTCCATTTCTTTTCGCAATTGCGTCACAAGAAATTGTATGTTTTTGTAATTTCGATCTTTACGGTATAGTTCATTCCACACATCGTATGCTAATGATGATTGTTCATTTTTTAACAAAGCATACCCAAGATCATGTAAAGCTAAAGCTTCAGCATCATCATTAGCATTCTTTCGGGCTATTTCCAGTAAATCCTGAAATAGTTTAATACCCTCATCATGACGTTTAAGGCGCATATATAAAAAAGCCTGGAATCGTTTTGCTAAATACTGAACGTCAGGATCCTGTGCAGATTCAGCCACTTTTGTAATATACGTCAGAGCCTGTCGGTAATCACGTTTACGGTTAAAGGCAAAAGCCAATGCAATTTGAGCTATTTCTGATTGTGGTTTTAATTGTAGAGCCAATCTAAAATTATCAATCGCTTCCTGGATTCGCATATTTTGATAATTACAGATTCCTGCTCCAAATAAAATCTCGTAACTATCATTTTTAAGTTTTAATAATCTTTCAAAATAACGTTGTGCAATATCAAATTCCTCCTGACTTAACAAAATGAATGATACATGGTAAAGAGAATCAATATCAGCAGGAAAATTTTTTAATATATCCATATACATCTTGAATGCTTTTTCAACCTCATCACGGACATAATATGACTTTGCTAATTTTTTTAATACAGAAAGTTGATCAACCTCATAGTTAAATTTACCTATTTCTAATATTTTCTCTAAGTGAATCACTGCCTGATCAATTTCACCCATTGTTAAATAAAGTTCAGCCAGACGATGATGGACTACAAAATTATCAGGATATTCATCGATGACTTTTTTATATTCAATAATTGCATCATGCAATTGATTTGTTTTTAAAAATTGTTCTGCCTTATTTAAGGGATTAAATTTTGGTCTGATATATACTAAATAATATACAAATCCACTGATAATTAATAGTGATATTACAAGATATGATATCATTTTTCATTTTCCAGTATTAAAATTACAACTGCCACCGCAATTACTACTTTATTATCGATAGAACAGTAATTAACGTTTAAATCTAATCTCTGAAGGCCAGCCATTAATACACCATGATTTTTCTGTCTGATATTTGACAATAAAATCATCTGATTTTTTTATTTTTGCTTTAAATGGAAGATTAACTAAAATATCATGTGGTATAAACCGGGGTATGTCAGTAAATTGAATTACAAATTCATTTGATGTGGATGTAGCCGTAAAACTAATTATACCAAACCGTGAATGAGCATTTTTTATATTCATCTGACAATCATTAAACCATTCTTCCCATGGAACCGGGAAAATTTCCAGTCGTTCAGGATGATCTATAAAGCATAAATTACGGATAGCTTGAAATAATAATGAAACAGCAATAGTTGAAACAGGGTCATTTACAACGGCATGACCTGTTACAGGATCAAGAAAATCAGGTAAAAATTTTTGTTTATTACATAAATTAATAATTGCATTAATACTATCGATAGCTCTTTTATCATGAGCATAGATCATTGCATTAGCAAGACTTAAAGAATTTACTATATCAACCGCGCTTATTATGGTGTTATATAAAGGCAATCCTTTACCTGCATGTATGATAGCATTAATTATATTTTTCACTATATACGGTTGCATTATATCCTTCATATAAGGGTAAAGCAAGGGGCTGTATGATATAATCCTGTTATCATTTACATTTACAAAATGGGAAAACTCAAGGCTGTCTTTTACTATTATTTTTTGTTTTCGTATAGGTTTACTATATTTAGGAGTCCACTCAATTAATTTCTCCTCTTCACCGTTTGTTTCACTGTTTATGGTAAATATTGACTTTAATATTACATTCTGCAGTCTTTTTATATCACTAAATATTTTTGTTTCCTCACCAAAAAGCCCCAACGAACGCGACATAAATGCTACATTTTCAAGAGCAGATATAATATATGCAATATTGATAATCGCATTTATGGCTATTTGAGGATTATCCTTAAAATTATTTTCTTTTGTTATATCACCTATTTTTTTAAAAAATTCAGTGATGGAATAAGCATATTGCTTGCATAAGGAATAATTATTTTGCACAAAAGAGGAATCTTTTATTGTCCTATAGCAATCGCCAACTATTAAACAAAAAAATGATGAAGATAGGACACCTTCATAATCATCCGTAATCTTTATATTTTTTTTGATAGTATCAATGGCAAGCTCAGTTTGTTTTAGATAACCCATTCTGTTCAAGGTTGAAGAAATATAGTAATATTGCTTCAACCTTTGCAGTTGAGTTGTTTTTATAGATGCCATAGTAGAGGCATGCACCAATGTTGATAATTTGCAAAAATCAGTCCACTCGTTTATAGTATGCCTGCCAATTGATATGGCAATCCCCTGTTTCATTATGCTATCTACATAGCTGGTATAATCATTAAGAGCTGATTTAACAGATAATGTTGAAACGGATAATTTTGTATTTTTACCGGTAGCGATGCGAATACCATATTCATGATCCGTATTTTTCAATTCATATGCAAAAGCCATCGTCGCCATACCACTTGAACTACTTATCCTATATTTATCATCTTTCTGTAATATATCAATATCACCTATGATTTCATTACCAACAAGAATATAATCCGGTTTTTCAATTAATGAACATGCATGATCATCATTGATTTTCACTAAATTATTTTTTAACAACTCGATTGAATTGATGCCGGATAACGTTGTTGTTGTATAAGGTCTGATTGCTATGATGAAATAGGATTGGTTCTTTTTTTTAATATTTATTTTATTGATAACTATCGCTTCATCAACATTTGTATGAGCAATATACACTGACTGTAAAAAACGAAATAAATGATGCTGATACGATGTTTTTACAACTCCCCTTTCATTTTGTTGATGTATACATGTATCATCATGAAATTTAATATATGCCCCATCAGAGTAGACCATACATTCAACTGACCATTTTGCCCAGTCAGGATGAATCATACCGCAAGGATCTATCCTTATTGCTCCACTGTTTAAAAAACTATTTATTGTATACCATGTTCTGCAATGATTGTTATATAAAATAAACGGGAGAGACTGTATTCTAACATTTTCCCTATTAGTATAATGAGCTATCCAGTATGGCCATGAAAAATAGTTGTGTTTTACATAAATTTCAAAATTTTTTATACCTTCAGATAATTCCAAAGGTATTGCCATAGTCTCATACTCAGCGTTTTGCGATAGCAATGTTTTAAATAACTGTTGTTTGGAACTTTTGGACTTACCTGAAGACGACAGCATAAACATTATTTAAACGAAGCAATAGCTTCTTCTTCTGTTTCATAGATTTCAAACATATCCATGAGTTCGACAACCTCAAAAATTTTCTTAACAGCGTTATTCATTGAACATATCTTTAATTTGCGATTTGATTCTTTTAATATACGCATAGTAGAAACAAAAATTCTTAAACCACTACTGCTCATGTATTCAACACCTGCAAGATTCAGCAGTAGATGAGAAGCGGGATCATCTTTAATTAATTTATTGATTTCCTTTTCTATATCCGCTGAAAGATGGACATCCAATCGTCCCTGTAGATAAACTACTACAATATTCCCAACCTTCTTAGTTTTCAGATTCATCATATCCTCCTGATAAAAATATTAGAAATAACATAAGTAAAGCTGCATAAAAATTCTTTTTATTATTAAAGTGAATCAATACATGTTCAATTATAAAAAGCAAGCATTTATTATAGTTATTCCAGTCCCATTTTTGCATATTTTTTTGTAATTATTAACCCAAAACCTACAAAGAGAAAAATTATCAATAAAAGGCAACCACATATTGTAAGAGGCAAATGTTTATAGGCAATACCATTTATCAAAAGAGATGGCACAGAAACTAAGGGAAATAGTATGCTATGGTAATATATCATCCCACGATATTTTAATGGATCAAATAATGGTAGCAACATACTTATGCCTACAATAGCTAATAATAAAGCAAATATCCTGGAAAAGTGATAAAGCGGAGCTATAAATGTATCGTATTTTATTAAATTATACCAGTCGGGATTTACCTCTATACCAAAAATATTAGCAAAGTATATAGGACTGAAACCATACAATAATCCAATAATGATATAAATAATGCCTGTTAAAAGAACACCTGTTTGTAAGATATTGGTAGCTTTTGATCTCATGCACCCTCCTAATTGGTTACTTTATCATTTACTTTATCATTTACTTTATCATTTTCTTTATCATTGAAATAAACATATCAGTATTTTTAAGCGATTGTTTAATCAGATCATGTGTTGATGTGACATCAGGTAACGTTAAAGAAATTAATCTATTGCAACAAAAGGTATTATCACAGGCATATAAATAACAATCAGGAAGAAAATCAACAATTTTTCTATATAATCCAGGAATCTTACTTTTTACAGAAATTGGATTATAGGGATTAGCAATAGCAATGTAACCTATATAATTTATATGCGTTCTCAGTAATGACTCGGGAATCAGGGGGTAAAGCGGAAAAGCAGAAAAATAGGCATCACCATGAATAGATATCCCTTCAAATAAGGGACTAAAAGCTAAATTAGCGGAAATAATTTTTTCAGCATCACCGGTAGAGAAAAACCTTTGCGTATTATTATGCATTAACTGTGTATAAGGAAGTATTGCATTCCATTCAATTCTTTTTATATGACTTATAGCTGAAGCAAAGTTGTGCAATGGTTTATTTTTAAACAGATACTTATCAGGAAACGCAATATCAAAGAATGTATGTAATGAATCATCAGAAAAATAATCAAACAATAATTTCTTATAATCTTCTGTTGTTTGTGTTGCCAAATAACACATCAATACTGCATAGGGTATACCATTAGCATATATAACATCAAAAAGTTTTTCTTCCCGCAATGATTCCAATACTCCGGAATAGTATAGCGTTTCATACATCCCATGGGACAATACCATCGCCCTTTTATCACTTACTATATTTTTAAATAGCTCATCATTATACATTTTATTTTTTAATACTGCCTGAAAAATCGTTTCATTTGTTTCTACTGGAATAGTTTTGAACACATAGGATGGCTGATCAATTTTTTGTATTTTTACAAAATGTTTATTAACAACATTGTAAACCTGTTGTCCCTGAGTTAAAAGAGTATCATTTACTACTTGATGATTAATGGCAGATTTTTCATTAATGACATTTATAATACTGTCTGAATTTTTCATTATCACATCGCGCAGATGGATATCACTGTTTGAACAATCAATAACGATGTATGAATATTCAAATGATAAATAAAATAATAGCGGATTTATTATATCAGGATTTATTTTTACTTTTGACCCATAGGCAATATTGGCGATGTCCATGGTTTCCGAAATTTTTTCTATACGCTGCTGAATAAATTTATAACCGGTGACATCATCGGGATTTTTTTGCGACAGCGGCGGTATAAGTGGTTTACCACACATGTCAAATACAGATATCCCTTCATATGAGGCATCCAGCAAAATTGTTCTTTTATAGTATGAGCAGGCAGTGGCAACTGATATTGCCAGTGTTGTTTTGCCACAATGTTTATCAGTACTAAAAATAGTGTATACACAGGCTTTATTTTTTAATAATGTTGTAGCAGTTTGACTGAGCGGGATTCTATAATGATCAAGTATCCTGCAATAACCGCGCAGTGCTTTAAAATTATTACAGATAAATTGATATAAATCAGTATTGGCAAACTCCAGAACAGATGCATCACTCAATGCCCTGACAACACCTGTGCTCTTTTCACAGAATGGTAACTGACCAAAATATGATGTTCGGGATAAATATATTGATTCAGATGACTTTTGTACACCAAAAACACCTTTCTCAACAATGTATATCGACTGAGCATTACAATGGAACGTACTTCCCTTTTTAACGGTATGTGGTTTAGCTAATAGCGATAAAGCTGTTAGCTCATCTGCCATTAAATGTTTGAAGATTGGCACCTGATTCAATAAAAGTATTGCTTTGTTTACCATACAATTATATTTGTTTTAATAATCGTAAAAGATCATTTTTCCCATATAACTCTATAGGCCTGGTATTTGAAAAATCAACAGCACTTTGTGTAAAATCACCTGCAGTAATAATGATAATACGTGTTGCATTCTTTTCTTTAAGCTTTTCATGCAGTTTGCGCAGCAATTTATCATTTACAACATCGGTAGTTCTAAGTATTCGTACAATTTTATTAGTACGGCGTGTATTACGCCATTTTCCTTCAGTATCCGTGGCTATGATTTCAACTTCTGTATCACTGATGATATCTACATCCATAACAGTAAGTCCCATTGATTCAGATATCTTACGGCAGGTATGCTCAAACTGTGCCAGCCCTGCAATCATAAAATCTTTAATACGATCATCCTGTCTAAATTCTGCATACGATTTAAGCTTTGCCTGTACATCACGAAACGTAGGATTGACCGCAACTATCTTTTCCCAGTTTGATATGGCTGAGTGTAAATCTCGCATTTTTTCCTGAGCTTCAGCCAGAAAATACCGCAAATTAAGCTCGGTATCGCTACCTCTTTTAGCAAATTTTAAACCACGTTCAAATTCAATCACTGCCTTTGGCAATTGCTCACGCTCTAAATAACATGTCCCTTTAGCAAGGAAACATTTAACCTTAATGTCATCGCTTTTCTGTGCTGTCTCAAATTCTTTAATTGCCCATTCATAATCGCCTAACTGTCGCAAAACCAAACCTAAAAAGTAATGAGCTTTATAATCATGTGGATCAACCTTAATGGCTTCAATAAAAGCTTGCTTTGCATCAGGATAGTTTTGCATTCTATAGTATGCCTGTCCCAAATAGTAAAATGAAGCTCCATGCTTGTTGTTATTTGCAATGCTTTTTTTAAAATACGGGATAGCTTTATCTATCTGTCCTGCATTAAAATAAATGATACCAAGTTCATAAAAAGGTTCAAAGTTTGCAGGATCCAATTTTGTTAAAAGAAGGTATTCCTTCTTTGCTTCTTCTACTGCATTTCGCGCCTTATAAATACTTGCTAAATGATTGCGTATGTTGACTTCATTAACCTTTTCATCATATCTTCCAATTTTTAAAACCTGCCGATATTCAAGAATTGCATACTGAATATTATTTTCTTTTTCATATGCTAACGCCAGCAAATAATGAGCATAATGATTACGATCATCTTTTTCAATAATATCATTTAATTTTCTGATGGCTATTTTTGTCTGCCCTGACTCAATAAGTTGCTGGATTTCTTCGAGCTTACGCGGGAAAATATAAATATTAGCAAAATAAAGAACAAATATTACCAGAATTATAATGAACAAAAATATTATAGCATACGTAATCAACATGTTTTTACTACCCAATTACCTTCATCTTAATTTTATCAGGATGCATTTTCTTTTTTGGCTCTGAGTTTTTTATTATCTTCTTCAAGCTTTTGAATCTTTTCAAATGCCTGCATCAATTCCATCCTGCTTAACTGTGATGCACTTTCACGTGCCTGAGCCGTTTCAGTTGCCAACTTTAATTCGGTTCGGGAATATTCTACAATATTTTCATACATTGATATGATTTGATAGGCATTGGCCAATTCCTGTTCATTGAGTTTTAAAACATTTTCATATGTCTGCACTATCTTCCGCAGCTCATCAATCTCTTTTGCCATAATTTCATTTTCATTTTTAAGCTTATCAATTTCTGATAACATAACCTAACCTCAAAATATTTTATGTTGTAATAGTTCAGCCCCACTATCATGCATATCGTATAGCTATAGTATCACAGCAATCACCATTTTTGCAAGAATAAATCACCACAGATAGTAAATTTTTATAAGTACTATTAAAATATATTTAAAATATATTTAAAATATATTTAAAATATATTGACAAATTTTCTGATAATTATTCCTTTAAATAAATGATAAAGTTACACTGCACAACAATCAGGGGGCGTAGCTCAGTTGGGAGAGCGCTTGAATGGCATTCAAGAGGTCAGGGGTTCGATTCCCCTCGTCTCCAAGGCGTTAATCAATACAATATACCAGCAAGCCGTCCCGCAATTTTGGTTCAAACCAGGTTGACTTGGGCGGCATTATCTCCCCCCTGTCTGATATTGTCATAAGCTCATCAATTGACGTAGGGAAAAGCGAAAAACCAATTACATAGCTGCCACTATCCACCAATTCAACCATTGTAGCAATAGCATTGGTTCCACCTACAAAGTCTATACGCATATCTTCCCGTGGATCTTTTATTCCCAGAATAGGACTAAGTATTGTATTTTGCAGGATAGAAACATCCAATGCATCAACCGCATCCAGTGGCAATTTTTTAATAAAGGTTAATGTATACCATTGATGATCATAGTACATCCGTATCTCATGCCGATTTTTCGCAATACCATTATCAGTTTTTTGAACAACAAACGAATCAGATAGAAGTCGCATAAAAGTTTCAAAATCATGATTATATAAATCTTTCACTACACGATTATACGGCAAAATATTTAACTCAGAATGAGGAAAGATAGCTGCTATGAAATAATTAAACGGTTCGCTGCCAGTATATCCCTGCTCCCGGCGTTGCAATCCAACCCTTACAGCCGAAGCTGCGCGATGATGACCATCAGCAATATAGAGGATTTGTTCATCAAAAGCTTGTTTTACCAATTGTGCGTAATCACCATCTTCAATCCTTTGAATTATGTGCCGCACACCATCATCTGCTACAAAATCATAAAGTACAGGTGATGATAATGCATGATGCATTATATTCCGTAAATCATTGCTATCCTTATAAAAAAGATACACCAGCCCTGTTTGTGCCCCAACAATGTTGATATGATTCATCCTGTCCATTTCTTTGGCTTTACGGGTAAGCTCATGTTTTTTTACTATCCCATTTATATAATCATCAATGGACACAACAGCAACAATACCCGTTTGTTTGTGACTATCAATCTGTAAGGTATAGAGATATAAATAGGGCTTATCATCCTGCACCATTATGCCGTCAGTTATAAATTTGCTTAATTTTTTTTTCCCAAGTTTATATACTTCGTCAGAATAAGGATTGGTTGACAATGGTAAATCTATCTCGGGCATTGTTACATAGAAAAAGCTACAGGGATTATTTTGAGCAATTTTTTTTGCCTGCTGTGCTGTTACAACATCATACGGAAGTGATGCAACCTTTGTAACAACATCCTTCCCCGGCCGCAATGCGGTAAATTCTTTGATAGTTGCCATGTACAAGTTCCTTAATTTTTCAAAGCGATAGTTCTTCGCCATGTATGGTAACAAGCTTTTCAATCCTGAAGCGTTTGGTCCCTGCAGGAATAATAACCGATACTTCATCGCCAACAGTTTTTTTATGTAATGCCCTGCCTATAGGCGATGACAATGATATCTTGCCTTCCGAAGCATCAACCTCATCCGGGGTAACGATAGTAAACCGGGCAACCTCATCATTATCCAGATTGCGAACAGTCACAACAGAGCCAAAGTCAACCTTTCCCTGTTCAATAGTGGATATGTCGATGCTATCAATAAGGCTGAGCTGTTTGCTTAGATATGAAATCTGTGCCTGCACAAACGATTGGCGTTCACGGGCAGCATGGTACTCAGCATTTTCCTTCAAATCCCCTTTTGATCGTGCTTCGGCAATGCGTTTAGGCAATTCTATCTTTAATTCATGCTGTAATTTTTCAATCTCTTCCTTCACTTGTTTTTTCTTATCTGCTATGTTTACTGCCATCACGTATTCCTCCGAAAATAGAAATAGTACTGCGCCATTATGAAAAAGCGTTAGCGACCAAAAAACCTATCCTTTTAACAGCGAGCTTCTTCATTTCATTCAGAATGACATACCAGCATTACCGTCATTCTGAGGGACACAGCCCCGAAGCATCTATTCGTTTATAAAGGAGTTTCTTCGCTATCGCTCAGAATAACGATAACTCTACATTTTCATCCCGTAGTTGGTAAGCTTAACAACCATGGGTAACTTATCACAAAACTACAGTTATGCGATAGTTACTCTATGTATCAGTAACTATCACCCAGCATAACGTCAAAGTGATACTGTTGCTTCTTTAATAAAAGATGTCTACAATTTTTTTATACTGCCTTTTCAACCTTTACCATTACCGGGTTTACCATATTTTTTGCTGCAATGTATTGTGACACTATCTGTATAAAAACAAATGATAACGCTAAAAAGATAATCCCCATAACTATCGCCGAAAGCTCCCTGTCGTTAAAAAATGGTAACGGATAAAGCGCCCCTATAATAATGCCAGCTATAAGAAGCACAATGGGTATGCCATACAACACCCCTGAAGAAAGAACAACCGCCCCTGGTGGAAAAACAAAGTATACCCTGTCGCCAACCTTTGCATCAAGAGTATTTTGTATCCAGATATCCCTTCCCTTCTGGCGCATCATACACTGGCTTGAACATGTAGCACAAAGCGAAGCAGGATCAGCCGCCACACAAACAAGGTTGCCTCGCACCTCTTTTACCATACCACATTCAGTATCCATCCACCGGTCCTTCTTAATTATGATATATAAATGATATATACCACAAAAACAGGCATTTATGTAAAATAATTATTTGTTACTCAGTAATAACTACCATGTGACAATACAACAACTGATTAAATACAAACCAAAAAATGAATAAATGAAATAAATGAAATAAATGAACAGGAGATATGACATATAAAATTACCAGCGTGCTTTTACCCCTGTAAAAAAATAGCATGTATCAAAGTGCTCCTCAACATTCCATGCGCACCCCACTGTTGCAACTATACGTCCATACACAATATCTACTGCAAACCCATAACTGGCGGTGTTATCCCATGCTGCATATTCATCCTTATAGATGCCTGCCGAACCAAATATCTTACAATACAAAAGCTCGTACAAAGCTTCATATACCAATTGCATTCCGACTATATGACGGGAATGAGTTGAGGTATAGCGGTCAGAATATCCTAACAGGTAACTATCAAACACATACTCGGCATATATCCGTTCACTGGATGTTGTATGGAAGCTATATATGTTTGGAATACAGTAGAAACGGCTGGTTATTTGAATAGGGACTGAGCCAGCAATACGGGAGGTTATAAAAGCTTCATTGGCATACGCTGCTATAAACGACAGGGTAACCATGGATTTTTCATATACAATAGAATGCCTTTGATCAGTTGCCGTAATACGCAACTCCGCTCCAGCATCATGCGATACATCGTTCTCAAGTTCTGACATGCTGTAATATGCTGCCACGCCATAGATAAACGCTGAAACATCATACATGCCTGCCTCCATGATGGTACCCAATCCCAGATACGCCCTGCATTGTGTCAGGGTAAAGCTGCGTGAATAGCGCTCCCACACGCCATATTCCTCCTGAGCATCAATACCAGTATGCCAGGCAGCTTTTGAGCGATAGTTCATGTAATCAAATCCGCCCTGTTTTAAGGTTATACGCTGGTCATCAAAAGCCATCTGCCCCTTTACTGAACAATACGCATCCTGCATGGGCATGGTCACCGTGATGGCAGGCTTTATACCATAGATGGGCAGCATTGCAATTGTAAATGAATAGATAAAATGCTCTGGTTTGGCCTCAATAATGAGGCTGACATCACTGCCATTGTTGTAATTGACAACATTGACATTGATGGACCGAAGCATATATTTTTGCTTTAACTGTGCAAGAAGGTTATAGACTGTATGTTTGTTGTACACTGAGCCCAGCAATGCTGTTACATCCTGTGTTAGAGCATCCTGTATATAGGCATCCGTATGGACCTGAATATCAGCAATATGCGACTCAACAATATACAGAGTACATACATCATCACGAAGTTCATAGTGTGCTACATAACTTGTGGTATATCCCTGACTGTGGAGCCTGTTGGTAATAACTATCGCCCAGTATTCCGCTTCTTTTTGATTATTGACACCCTGATTGATGATGTCCTGAATATCAACATTAACCGTTAAGCCCTCAACAGCTATTGTTGCCATGCAATCAGCAGCAAATAAAAGAAAAAAGAAAAGAAAAAAAAGAACACCACTACACTGGCGCACACTATCCTCACATCGTTTTAGCTCTGACACCTTTTGGAAGCTGTAAGGTAAAGATATCAGTGGATACGTTACCATTGAGAATAATATTATAATAGCGCGTTACATTGCGTGTTGTCCCGGTATGCGTACGTGCTATAACCTCTACGGTAGCCGGGAACCATATACCCTGTATCAAGGTGTAATCGCTGTACAATTCCCTCATAACCTCAATAGACTGTGCAGTATAGGTAATCTTTTTTACCGGGTAGCCTTTATCTTTATCAATGGTTAATTCTAAGGTAACACCGGTTTTTGAATCAAACAATGTATAGCGATAGCCGCTATTAAAAAAACCATACCATACCTTCTTTTTACTTTTAACAACAATCCTTTCGTTTACGATATCACATTGCGCATACGGATGGACAGCAGGAACATTCCCCTGTGACATTGTCCATAGCTCTTTAGTTTCAGGATAATACCACAAGAGCTTCCCTCCATTGACAATAACTATCTGCCGAAAAGGCTTACTGTAGTCAATGCGCATGCAATCGTTATATGCCCGGTATCGCCCTTCATAGCGCTGAGTTTCTTTTCCTGTTTCGGCAATAACCTGCACAATGGATGCATCAATGCTTTGTACATTGAAATTATGAAAAAGTTTTTGAAGTTCATCGGTATCGGTTTGTCCCGAAAGCAATAATAAAACTACCAATACAAGATTTTTCATTGCATTATTCTCATCACCATTTTATTGTTGTACCATCATTGCTCTGACACTGTAAAGTACTCTCATGTAATTGTCAAGGTAAAGCTATGCGATATCTCAGTATACTCATTATTTTATTTTTAACCTGCACCGGTGCATTTGCACAGATCAACACTGCGGCGCAGCCATTGCAATACCCTGGTGCTACAATCAGCACCCAAACACCCTATTTTATATGGTGTGATATCTATAACACCGCCGCCAAACCATTTGTAGTTAAGCTAACACTCACTGACAGCAGGGGTCAGAGCAATGAATTTACCCTGACTCCCCTGACAGTGGATAGCATATATTGCGTTGCTACCATACCTGTTGTTCTGACCCCGGACACCTACACATACACCATACACCTGCTTTCAAACAACAAACCCGTCAATAGCCGATATTATCATCATAAACGATACCCTGTAAAAGGAAGCTTTACCATAGATGTATCCCGGCACAATGCTGTTGATACCCTCAATGCAAATGAGCTTGTGTATTATTTAAGCCAGTCGCGTTCTAATATGCTGCACAACGGCTACAATGCCATGTTCTTTTCTGCCAGCGGTATCATTTCAACATGTGCAGGCGTTGCGGTATACTATTGGACCAATTTTGGGATTGTTACAACCATTATCTCAGCAATAACCATAACCTCAGGGGTAATAGGCATATCAGCAGGAATCTATTACGGTATGCAGTACTATCACAACGAGGCTACAATCAACAAAGTCGTTACTCATGATACGGTGCCACAGCCACACCTTGCCCCTGACGCTGGCAAGCAATAGTGGGGTCAGAGCATCATAAAAAGATTGAAAAATGCCCAAAAACACTGTACACTATAGTAATAATTATCAATGCATCAATCAACATCGCAACCATGGGGTCAGAGCCTGATACGGATTCACTGTGGTGCTAAATAGTATCCTCTATAAAGTTGTAATAATGCAATGGTCCTGAAAAAATTAACACAAATCTATGCCTCTACTGATGAGTGCAAACCACTATTAGCATCCCGGGGAGCTTTTTCTATAGAAGGTATTCACCCTTCAACCTTCCCGTTTATTGTTGCAACAGCGTTTAACCATGCACCATCGCAGATAATCGCAGTTACAGCAGATTACCACGCAATGAATCAGTTTATAGCCTGCCTATCAGCATTTACCAGCGAAGAACATATATTTCCCTATCCTCCCCTTGAGGTTTTACCCTATGAGATGGTTAATCCTTCATCAGCTATCGAGCGCGACCGCATCACAGCGCTGTATCAGCTTTTATCGGGTAATCCCGTCATTGTTGTTGCAACTGTTGAATCTCTGCTCAGAGCCATCCCTCATAAAGAATTTTTTTTAAAAAAAGGCATCACCATCCATAAGGGCGAGGAATATCCCTTTGAGGTTATCCTTGAAACGCTTGCCAGCTACGGCTATGAGCGTGAAACCCGTGTTGACCGTTTTGGGCAATTTTCGGTAAAGGGAGGTATCATCGATATATTCCTGCCCAATTGCACCAATCCGGTGCGCTGTGATTTTTTTGGGGATACCTGCGAATCCATCCGCTACTTTGACCCTGTGACGCAGGTTTCGCTTACGGAAACTGATGCAATTACCATTTATCCGCGCCGTGAACTTTTGTTGTCCCCATCACAAAAAGAACAATTAAAAAAAGCCTTACAACCTGTGGGCGACAGTTCCCTTCAAAAGCAACTTGATAGCATGGAAAAACAATCCATACCGGGTATTTACGACCTGTTCCCTATCATTATTCCGGGCACCACCATACTGTCAATTGCAACACAACCAACCGTTTTTTTGTGTGACCCATCACAGCTCAAAGCAAAACTTGCAGAATTGGAACGAACATACCATCAGCTCTACATGCACAAAAAGGATATGGCAGTGTTCCCCCATGATTCACAAATTTTGCTGGGCGATAGTTACCCGGAAATTGAAAAGCAGGCGGTACGTCTTCAACCGTTTATAGCTGACTCATCCCTGGTATGGCAGTTAAAAAGCATACCATCCTTTCAGGGACGCATTGCCGATGTTCGCAGTGAATGTTCAAAGCGCATTGATGAAGGATGGCACATCATTGTCAGCACATCGTTTGAAGGACAGGCAAGAAGATTATACGACCTCTTCGGCGAGTTTCATCCTGAAGATACCTTTGATGCATTTAACCCGGATAAGCAATTTACTATTGTCATTTCAAATCTTCATGAAGGTTTTGAAATATCGGCAATAAAAACCTTGATTATTACCGACCATGAAATTTTTGGGAAATCATACCGGAAGAAAAAACATTTTAAACAAAAATATTCCCGACCAATCGATACATTTTTAGAACTATCGCCGGGAGATTACGTTGTTCATATTAACCATGGCATAGGTGTTTTTAAGGCAATTGAACGCATGAGCGCAGGTGGCGTTGAACGTGATTTTATTGTTATTGAATATGCAGATGGCGATAAGCTCTATGTATCGCTTGATCAGATCAATATGGTTCAGCGCTACGTGGGGCTTGATGGCAGGCAACCGCGCATTGATGCACTGGGGAAAAAATCAGCATGGAACAGGATAAAGCAGCGTGTGCAGGAATCAGTCGAGGAGATAGCACACGACCTGCTAAAAATTTATTCACAGCGTAAAGCGCTGAAAGGCTATCAATTTCCGCCTGATACCATATGGCAGGAGGAGTTTGAATCAAAGTTTGAATATGAAGAAACGCCGGATCAGATAACTGCCATTGAAGATGTCAAGGATGACATGGAAAAATCACAGCCTATGGACAGATTGGTTTGCGGTGACGTTGGATTTGGAAAAACAGAAGTGGCAATACGAGCAGCATTTAAGGCAGTTATGGCCGGGAAACAGGTAGCAATACTTGTTCCTACAACAGTTTTAGCAATGCAGCACTATAATACCTTTATCAAACGTTTTGCTGATTATCCGGTAACTATCGACATGCTATCACGCTTTAAAACGCAACAGCAGATAAAATCCATAAAGGAAAAAATTAAAACCGGTACAGTAGATATTGTTATTGGAACACATGCTCTGCTTGCAAAGGATGTAAGCTTCAAAAATTTAGGGCTTGTTGTCATTGACGAAGAACAGCACTTTGGGGTTAAACATAAGGAGTATCTAAAAAAATTGCGGCTGCTTGTTGATGTCATTACGCTTTCGGCTACTCCCATTCCGCGTACCCTGCATATGGCATTGGCTGGCATACGGGATTTAACAATTATTGCAACACCGCCGGAAAGCAGGCAGTCAATCGAAACACTGGTTATTGAAGACAATCCTGATATAGTTCGCATGGCCATACAAAACGAGATACAACGCAAAGGGCAGGTATTTTTTGTTCATAATCGCATCAGTACCATCTATGAGCAGGCACAGTACCTGGAAAAGCTGGTCCCCGAGGCAACGTTCTGTGTGGCACATGGCAGGATGCACGAGCATGAGCTTGAGGAGGTCATGGTAGACTTTATTAACGGCAGATACGATGTTCTGGTTTCCACATCCATCATTGAATCAGGGCTTGATATGCCCAATGTAAACACCATCATCATCAACCGTGCCGATACCATGGGACTATCGCAGCTATATCAGTTAAAAGGGAGGGTTGGCAGATCTGACAGGCAGGCGTATGCATACCTATTTTATCCAAAAAATGCACCCATAACAGAGGATGCTCAAAAGCGATTGCAGGTCATAGCTGAATATACCGACATTGGCAGCGGCTTTAAAATAGCCATGAAAGATCTGGAGATACGAGGCTCGGGCAATATCCTTGGAAGAGAGCAATCGGGCAATATCATGGATGTTGGATTTGATCTGTACTGCCAGCTTTTAGAAGATACTGTACGCAACCTTAAAGGTGAAAAGCCCGTTCATATATTCAGAACTCCTGTATATGTTAAAACTGACATCTTTATACCTGACAGCTATATTGCTGATGAAAAACAGAAGATTGAATTTTACAAGCGGTATGAAGCATGCGAAACGCTTGATGAACTCAACAAATTAACACGTGAGATGATCGACAGGTTTGGACAGCCTCCCAAAGAGGTGGTATCGCTTATAGCTATGGAAGAGGTGCGTACCCTTGCTTCCCAGCTTTATATTGATGAAATTATTGAAGATACAAAGCTCATAAAAATGCGCATTACCAGAGAATCAAAATTAGATGTTAAAAAGCTGGTTACCCTGATTCAGAAGGATAAGCGTATATCCATTGATCGTTATGATAAAGAGGTCGTTAATGTTGTTACAGGGATAATACCTCCTGAAAAAAAACTTGAGGAAATAAAAAAATTGTTGCAACAATTATCATAGTATAGTAACTATCTTACAATTAAAAATTGTGTTGAAAGGCAACCCTCCCATTGCGGAGGTATATTTTTAATTTTATATAAAACATAGAAGGATGGATACTATGAAAACAAAGTTTTTGTATTGTGCAATTGCAATTATGGTTCTGGCTATGGTTATTTCATGCGGCAACCAATACGGCGGCAAATGGATTGCAAAGATTGATGATGAAACGATAACCGACAATGAACTCAATGCATACTATTATGCACAGATGAAAAGCATCTACAATCTTCCTAAAGAAGAGATAGATAAATTGGCTCAGGATCCTGCTCAGCTTGAGCGCAACCCTATTCTTAATAAAAACAACTTTCTTGAGCAAATGATACAACAGCGCCTTGTGTATAAAAAAGCCATTGATGATGGCATATTAAAAAATGAAGAATTGCAGACTCTTTTAGATATCTCCAAGGAAGGGCTTGTAGTGCAATACTATATCCGCGAAAAGTTTAAAAATGATATATCCATTGCCCCGCAGGAGGTTGAGATGATATATAACCAGCAGCGCGCCCGTTTTAAAGGGGTACCAATTGACCAGGCTGAAATGTACATAAAGCAGCAGCTTTTTCAGCAAAAGCTCAATATGAAGATCAAAGAGCTGGTTGATACATTGCGTGATGAAAAGAAGATAGAGAAGAACATGGATTTACTGCGCAAAGAATTGAATACACAATCACCGGTGCAACAAGCGCCTCAGCAGGAGCATGTACCACAGCCTCAACAGCAAATGCAAAATCCTCCTGCAAAATAGATTGTTATAATTGCACTCATTATAGTGCTTTGTTATTGTAACTGCTGAGCGAATGTGTGATATGCAGGTAGCATGATATACGAATTATGTGAATTATAAGAAGTATAAAGCACAGTTTGGCTTTTTATTGCAAGGTAACAGTAAACTGTGCTTTATTAACCATCTTATCATTGATCATTATGAGCTCGGTTAATGATGAGGCTTTTGTTTCAAAATAAAAGAAGTTTGGCTTTGGCTGCAAAATATTATTTACTTTTTTATATTCACCTTCACGTTCATCAAGTACCCATTTTTCAACCACTATAAGATGCATATTGGATGATAGTTTAGCCTCAAAATACTTTTTCTGTGATTCAAGCCCAATGGTTGTCCTGCCAGCGTCTATCTTATCAATAAAAATTTTATAGTAGCACCGTTTATCTTCATCCGGAGTGGTAATTCCTGTATCATAAGCAATAAACCTGAAATTGACATTCACCTCGGTTGGACTGATGATTGGCTCTATAGGTGGTTCATATTTTGGCACCGTTTTACATCCTGAAGCAATAAATAACACCAAAAAAAATAAAATGAGCATCCTTCTTTTGTTCATGGTCTATCCTTTATTTCAATAGTATATAGTCCGTCATACATTTCATTCAATGGTTTAACAATGCAGTATCCTTTCATATCAACTATCTCATGCAATGTATTTGAACTACCTGCTTTCACAGTAATTGATTGTATTATATATCCCAATGAATCAGTAACAGAAAATGATATAGGTATGGTATCAGGCGCTTTAATGGAAAAATATTTTTTTTGACGCCCTTTATAGTGTAAAACATAAAAATCAATATCGTGTTTTTTTGAAATATATCCATTTATCAACGTTCCCTGCACATTGTTAGCCTGTTCTTTTGTATCATTAGGTTCACTATCAACAAGATTTCCCATTTGAACAGGAACTATCCGCAAAGCGTAGCTATTATCCATGTCAACCTGTCCGCGCTTAGCCCATACTTTAACATAAAAAGGTGCATTCAGCTTTACATTGGGATATACTTCCTTATCACCTGTCCCGTTATTATTTATAGAAGTTATTTCTTCACCTTTTTTAGTATAAACTGCAGATACTACATCAAGAGTCATTGGCGGATTTATCTCGATACGGTAAAATACATCATTGGAACTATCGCCCATATACTGATAATAGTCAATGTCATTGTCAGGATAAATCCTGCCATAAATAATTTCGGTAACCATGGGAGTTGCCGATTCCATGATATTGTTTGGTTCTATCTCGGTTTTATTATCATAATTTCGAGTTGTACAAATAAGGCTGTAGGGAACATCGTTGTTGGCATTATAATTTTTAGCTGCAACCATAATGTAGTAATTCCCTGCTACAGATAATCCAATCCCTTTTGCCATCTGACTTACACCAATACCCTGCGAGGTAGACGAAAAAAGCACAGTGCCCTGAGCATCAACAATATCAAGCAGTGCTTCAATCCCCGCAACACCCGATAGCTCCACATCACACACTACTGGAGCATCTTCGACATAAAATGTGAACCAATCCTCCTCACGGTTTGGATTAACTGCATTGGTATTTGCCTTATTAAAAGCAGGTGAATAGTAGCCCCTTACCGGGATATCTATCTGTATTGGATTTGCGGCAAGGATTGTATCATTTGGTTCTTTCTCAAAACCATCAGCAGATTCTTCAAGTATCAACAGTGTGTAAGGGTTTTCGGTATTTTTTACCGCCTGATCTTTGTCGCCATGGGAGATTGATATATAGTACCTTCCATTTTCCACATATATACCGCAAAAACGCTCAGGGGCTGACTTTCGCAAATCATCAACATATTTTAATGGCACAATACTACCTTCACTTTCCTTCCAGATAGTAAATGCACTATTCACTCCTTTCACGGCACTGACGTTAATGTCTAACAAGCATGGATTCAGTACCTCGAGACAATAAAAATCAATATCACTTTCGGTATTTATAAATCCATCAATTGGCTTACCAATTGCAATCAGGTTTGATTGGGTATAGGTATCATTGGGTTCTATCTCCATAACTTTTTCTTTTTTACATCCAATAGTCAGGAGCATAATGACAATGAGCGATAGTAGATATAATAACAATCTTTTTTCCATATTCATCTCAATTTTTAAAAAATATTTCTCTTGTATTATATGGTTTATATTGATTATGATTGTTACAATGGTTACTCATAAAGTCAAGCTACATTTTTTAATTAACTGAAATATATTAAGATTTGACATTTTCTTTGCTTTGCTACGATGTATAGAGTAATCGTATGCTATTGATAAGCAAATCCCATTTTGATAGAGGCTTGTATGAGCACAAAAACTAAACTATATATTTTTGGTAGCACCTTGCTTATTGTTATAGTACTTGGGATGTATTTTTATTTTAAGTATTTTTTCACCTATGAGCAAAAAAATATTACTCAGCGAAAGATAGAAACTATTACAGGGCAAAACTTAACCATTACAGTATTTGGTTATGATGGAAAAATCATCAAACGCTGGTATGGAGTACAAAAAATTACAACACCAGAGGATAGCCGGAACTATTCTTACTTTTATACTCGGGATGGAAAGTACGTTCAGATTCCCGGACAGGTCTGGTATATTGCTGAAGAGGAGTAACCGTGCTTGATAAAAGCATTCAATATATCAAGGGCATTGGCCCAAAGCGGGCAGCACTGTTATATAATGAATTAGGGCTTGAAACCGTTGAAGATTTACTGTATTTTTTGCCAAGGAAATATATTGACCGTTCCAATACAAAAAGCATTAACAATTGTTTTGTCAATGATTTTGTTACTGTAATGGGCATTGTAAAACAGGTAAAGATATCAGGCCATAAAAAAAAATTTTTGGAGATAGTTATTGATGATGGTACTGATACTCTTTCAGGGGTATTTTTTGGAGGCATTCAGTATTTTATCAAACTTTTTGAAAAAGGTGATACGGTTTTATTTTCAGGACGAGTTGATTACTACACCAATAAGCAGATAATACATCCCGAATACGATTTTATTGGAGATAGTTCTGATACATTGCATACAGGCAGAATAGTCCCCATATATCCCTCAACCGAAAATTTAAAAACAAATGGTTTTAATTCACGGTTTTTCAGAAAGATTATTTACACAGTATTATCAGAAGCAAACCAATATATTACTGAACCTTTTGATGAGGACATGCTTAACCGTTTACAATGCATGCCGTTATCACAGGCAATTGAATGTATTCATTTTCCATCATCTATGGATGAAGCTTACAATGCACGGAAGAGGCTTGCGTTCAACGAACTTTTCTTTTTGCAATACTATCTGCATCTTTCACGACAGTATATCCGACAGACAAATAAACAAAATAAACCAATGATAAATACTGCAACATATCATGCATTTATAAAAAATCTTCCATTTCAATTAACCGGTGACCAGCTACAGGCAATAGAAGAAATTATTAATGATTTAAATGCAGATTTTCCAATGAACCGCATGTTACAGGGCGATGTTGGTTCCGGTAAAACCGTTGTTTCCCTTATTGCAAGTATAGCAGTGGTAAGCCGAGGTCAGCAGGTAGCGTTTATGGCACCAACCGAGATATTGGCACAGCAACATTATGCAACCTTTAAAAGGCTGCTACCCAATACCATCTCTGTTGCTGTACTTACTGGTTCAACATCACAGGCTGAGCGTAAATCTATTCTTAATGGTTTAAACAACAGCAGCATCGATGTAATAATTGGAACACATGCTCTTATTCAGGAAACAGTAGAATTTGCCAATTTAGGTTTTATCATTATTGATGAACAGCATAGGTTTGGTGTCAATCAGCGTGCCCAGCTAAGAACAAAAGGTGCCATCCCTGATTTACTGGTTATGACAGCAACTCCCATTCCCCGGTCACTATCGCTAACATTATACGGGGATCTTGATATTTCAATAATAAAAGAAAAGCCAGCTAATAGAATTCCCATAACAACGTTAGCATTTCCAGTATCAAAACTGGAAGCAGTATACCGCTCACTCGAAAAGTATATGGATGAGGGCAGACAGGTATACTATGTACTGCCTCTTATTGACGATTCTGAAAAATTAGATCTAAAATCAGCAACCGCTACTTTTAAACAGTTACAGAAACGATTTCCCAATAAATCCATTGCACTTCTGCATGGAAAACTTCCAAACAACGATAAAGAAAAGATTATGAGCCTCTTTAATAATCATGCACTGGATATGCTTGTCAGTACAACCGTTATTGAAGTTGGGATTGATGTTGCCAATGCTTCTATTATTGTTATTGAGCATGCAGAGCGTTTTGGATTATCTCAGCTTCATCAGCTCCGTGGACGTGTTGGGCGTGGTACATACAAATCATTTTGTATTCTGATATATCCTGACTCTATTACACCCGAAAGTATGCAACGCATAAATATTTTAACTTCTACCGATGATGGCTTTATCATTGCCGAAGAAGATCTGAAAATACGTGGCGCCGGCGAATTTATTGGAACACGCCAGCATGGAAAAGGTATAGCTTTTGAATTTGCCGACCCTATCAACGATTTTGAGCTTATAAGCATAGCACGTGAAGAAGCAAAAAAGAAAGTAGAATCATTACAAGACATACCTGCACTATTTGAAAACAGCAAACGTCTGCATACAATAAACATCCTGGAAGGAATACGAAAAAAACATATACTGGCAATGCTCTCATGAAATAACGGCAAACTACCGGGTTATATCTATGAGCCACAACAATTTTTGTATTTCTTCCCACTGCCGCAGGGGCATTGTTCATTGCGCCCAATCTGTGCACCAGTCTGCTTTTCCAGTACATGAATGATATTTTTATTATTCATCTTTTGCAATTTAAAAATTTTTGCATGTTCCTTCAACGCAATTTTGGTATCCCACATTACACGTATAAATCCGGTTAATTTTTGCAAAAATGTTGTATCCCCGGTAAAATCCTCATCAGTCCATTTTTCTTCCATACTTGTTTGTAATGACTTTAATAAATTAACATTACCTATAAACAATGAGTAAATTGTATCAACCTTCTTGTTTTTTCTCATTTCATCAATACTTCCCATTGCAAGATATTTCAAAAAGGTTTCTGCACGAAGTATTGATGATTTTACATAGGATAGATACATCTCTCGTGTTTTATCCTCATAGCAGGGTTGTTCCAGTTCACCATCATCAAAACGCTGCAACCGCAGAAGATAAAACCATAACGATTCCAGTTGATCAGCCAGAGCCTTATTATCCAGTGCTTCATCACTAAAAAAATCTTTTGCAAGCATTTTCATTGAAAAATCCCCCCCTGAAGCCTGAACACCAAGGATTGCGGCTTTAAGGGTATAAATATCTATTGCAATAGCATTCTTATCTAAGATTTTTAAAAATTTTTCATCACCGTGATATTTTTTTATATCAAACATGGGCTCCCTATTATTTAAAAATTGTTTTATCTATAAATCGATTATATACCAGTATTTGCTTTGGGTTATATATCTGTAAAGCTTTTTGTTTTATAAATAATCGCCTATCAAGTTTTTTCAAAATTTCAGAATCCAGCGTCCCCAGATAAGAATCAATTTTTGTAACAAATTCATCAACTTCTGAATAATATTTTTTAGAAACCTGCCTTCGTATTAAATCTAATGCATTGACACTATCAAACGGTATATCCCTGTTATTAATATTATTTTCGCACCATTCCAGAGACATCTTCTTAATAAATTCATAAGGTAATAATTTCCTTATCTTTTTACCATCACGTGAACTAAAACAGTAACCCTCACCAGTAAGCTGCATATCTGCTAAAACAATGCGACATATAGTTTGAGGGCCCAAATGGTAATAAAAAAGCCATTGATCGGTATCGTCGATATGAAAATATTCAAGCATTTCCTGTAATACCGAAATACTCTTCTTATTGATGTATTCTATATATTCTTCAACAATATCATATTTTTGTCTATCAATAGTTAATTTCAATAAAGCCCTTCGTAATTCTGCTTTAATTTGCTCTTCATTCATTGATGTTCTGGAATAATAAACCATATATTCAAGATCTTCCTCTTCAACAAGCAACACATTCTCATCAACTGGAAGAATGTAGGGATCGCGCGTATTCCATGGTTTGCTGCCTTTAACTGTAAAAAAAACGTTAGCTTGTTTGGTTAATTCATTATTTTGATCATTGCGATTAAAAATTTTTTTTGATTCTACTTTATGATTATGGGGATTCAGTTTTTCGTCTTCAAACTTTTCATTTATTGTAGCATCAGATGAATCTGCCTGCAATGTTTGCAGCTCTGATTCAATTGACCTGGTATCATTTTCATCTTTGTGAATATTACCAATTATTGATGGCAATGTATAGGATTTAAATTCAGCAAATTGAATTCTGGATTTAATCTCAGCATCTGGTGCATTATAATAATGGGGAGGCAATCCTAAATGATTGGCAATTAACTCAATTAAAATATCGGTTGCCTTGCATAACTGTAAAGCTTCAACAATACTATCATTCAACTGAAATGCTAATTGCTTACCACCTTCAGAAAAATTAAATACTGATGTTTGTTTTTCTAATTCAACCCAATCCTTCTTTATCTGGCTATTAAATAATCGTAGCAATACATAGGTATCTTTAAGCACAATAAAATCCAGCCTGTTATCATCAGGAAAATCGTCAGCAAAATAAAGCGGGAAATCCTTTGTTGCTCTCCTCTTTAAATTAGTTTCATTGATCTCGTTAATACATTTATCTGATAAAATCTCAATATCTTCAATAAGTTTAAAAATAGCATAGGATGATTTTTTTAAAATTGGAACAATTTGTTCAGGAATTTCAGCTATATCCATACGCGAACGAATTGACCGAGATAATTCTATATGTCGATGGATACCGTTAACAAGACCATTTACAAAATACCTGGCAATTAATGATATTTCTTTTTTTTCAGGAGTATAAGTTATTTCTTTGTTATCTTCGGTTATTTCATCAAGTATATATTCTTCATATTTTTTACTGGCATTTACTTTTTTTGTTAAATAATCCTGTTCGGGTTCAATGTCCTGCAATATCCTGTCCAATTCATCATCAATCATGCTAACCTCAATGACATCTATGTTGGAATTATTTCTTTATCCAACAATGATTTGGATACAGTTTTTCTTTTTGCCTTTCCAATCTTTGGCTCATCTTCATCAGGTGGTTCACTATCACCGTTATGAATTAGCGGCAACGGTTCACCTTTCATTAACAGTTCAATTTCCTGTGCATTCAGTGTTTCGCGTTCAATAAGGTTTGTTGCTATGAGTTCAAATTTGTCAGCATGTTCTTCAATTAATATAATAGCTCTATCACGGCAGCTTGTAACTATTTCATGCACTTCTTTATCAATGAGCTGTGCTGTTTGCTCGCTGTAGTCTCTGTGCTGAGCTATCTCCCGTGCAAGAAAGATTTGTTCACTTTTTTTACCAAAAGCAAGGGGGCCTAACGTTTCACTCATCCCCCACTCACAAACCATCCTCCGTGCAATATCGGTGGCACGCTCTATATCATTGCTTGCTCCTGTGGTAACCTGTCCAAATTTTATCTTTTCGGCTACATGGCCGCCAAACAATATGGTTATCTGATCAAGCCAGTATCCTTTATTATGGATATGTCGTTCCTCTTTTGGCAAATGCATTGTTAATCCCAGCGCCCTGCCGCGTGGTATTACGGTAACTTTATGAATAGGGTCAGTTCCTGTCAGGATACCCAGAATAGCATGCCCGGCTTCATGGTATGCAATGACTTTTTTCTCCTCTGCTGAAATAAGCACTGATTTACGTTCTGGTCCCATCAATACCTTGTCCTTAGCATCTTCCATTTCAAGCATTGTTACACGCTTTTTATTTCTTCGCGCAGCCAGCAGTGCTGCTTCATTAACAAGATTTGCTAAATCAGCGCCGGTAAATCCCGGTGTCCCACGAGCAATAACCTTGAGGTCTACATCCTTTGCCAAAGGAATTTTGCGCGTATGAACAGCCAGTATCTTTTCCCTGCCTTTGATATCAGGTATATCCACAACAACCTGACGATCAAATCGCCCCGGACGCAGTAATGCCGGGTCAAGAACATCAGGACGGTTGGTTGCTGCAACAATAATCACACCTTCATTGGTTTCGAAGCCATCCATTTCAACCAGTAATTGATTTAATGTTTGTTCTCGTTCATCATGGCCACCACCCAACCCTGCTCCACGCAATCTGCCAACAGCATCTATCTCATCAATAAAAATGATACAGGGAGCATTGCGTTTACCCTGTTCAAAAAGATCACGAACTCGCGAAGCGCCAACACCAACAAACATCTCTACAAAATCAGAACCGCTGATGGAAAAAAATGGTACGCCTGCTTCCCCGGCAACTGCACGTGCCAGCAATGTTTTACCCGTTCCCGGAGGGCCAACCAGAAGAACGCCTTTGGGAATTTTTGCTCCAATTGTGATGAATTTTTTAGGATCTTTTAAAAATTCAATAATCTCCTGCAGTTCAACTTTTGCTTCATCGACACCTGCAACATCTGCAAAGGTTACCTTGTTCTTTGTTTCTGGTTGTAATTTTGCTCTTACCTTGCCAAAACTCATAGCTTTGTTACCGGTAGACTGTATCTGACGTATCATGAAAAACCAGATAAATCCAAAAAATAGCAACCATGGGAGGAAATTAAGTAAACCCTTCCAGAAGAAATTATCATCAACCTCTTCGCCTTTAACCTCTACCTTATTCTTGATAAGCGTTTTAATCAAATCAGGATCAGCATAGGGGATAACTGTCTCAAAGAGATACACCTTATCACCCTTGGTATAGGCGCCTTCTATTTTTTTACCGTTAACGATGCTAACCGATTTTACCTTATTTTCGTATACTTTCTTTATGAAATCACTATATTGTAGTTGCTCAACCTTCTGAGAATTTACTTCATTCATCCTGAATATTGCTATAGCCAATACAACGATAAGCAGAAGTAGAGCAACCTGTTTTGCAGCTTTGTTCATCATAATCTCCCGTAGTAATTATCACTACTGTTTAAGAAGTCATAGTATCAATTGTAGTATTCACTTACAAGATACTACAATTATGGAAATACTCAAATAAATTATTCCACCCCCTATAACTTTTCTGTATGATGTGACTATATACTTTACAGAAAAAAATATATATAGGGCATCAGATGATGTTACTTCATCGTAACGAGTGAGTGTTATTTAATCATTATGATTATACCAATAGTGAATAACAAGCATTTTTTCATGCGGCAACGGCAAAAAAGTTTGTGAAATTGCTGGTTTTTGGGAAATTATTGTATCAAACAATACCGCAGCCACACAGTTATCAACGACAATGATTGGTAGCTTTTGCTTTTGTTCAGGCGTAAGCTTATAATCAATATATAAACGCTTCAGGGTGCGCCTTCCTGCTTTTCGGAAAATCGTATCACCACTGCGTCTGTTTCTGACAACGATATCACCATATCCGGTGTAGCGCAACACTATCGTTTTACTTTCTGTGCATGGCATGGCATCCGTTGACTCCATAACCATACAGCGTACGGTTAAACCCAATTCATCAATATAAATATCTTCACCCAGCGGAATTGTATATTCATAGTTACTATCGCCCATAATGGGGTCAGAGCAAAACAGCAACACTGCACCCGATTGCTTTACCCGCCGGTAAACAAATATACCGTTACCCTCAAACAGCGTTACATTTTTTTTATCCGATACATGTGCCCTGTAAAGCGCATCCAGCATAGCCGTATCACAATACCTGTGGAGATAGTTACTGATAATGGAGGCACAGTAAAATTTGAATAAGTATTCATTGAGGGATAGAGCATCCTCAGGCACCTCAACATGATTGCCTCCCTGTTTGATACAATCAGGATAAACCTTTGCCATAAGCTGCTCTATACTTTTGACAGCACCCAGAGCCTGCTGCTGCAAATTGAGCAATGCTTTATCAAAAGTGGGGAACCTTTTTTTAACCAGAGGGATAACCTCGTGCCGTATAAAGTTTCGCAGATAGTGCGTATCATCATTGGTTAAATCATGACGGTACGATAGCTCATTACAGGTACAATATGCATAGACATCGTCTGCATGCAATGACAAAAGCGGGCGGATGATAGTATTATTGATAAGCGGTATTGCCTGTAATCCCTGCAGCCCTGTTCCCTGAAATATTCGCATAACCAATGTTTCAATCTGATCATCACAGGTGTGGGCGGTTGCAATCTTTGTGTAGCCATATTCATGTGCTACCATTTGTAAACGGGCATAGCGGTATTCACGTGCCTGCTGCTCAAAGCTTTTGCCTTTTTCTTTATGCTGGTTAAAATTATACCGTTCAACAAATGCACCAATACCATACCGTGCTGCCTGCTGTATCACAAACAGCAGGTCATCAAATGATTCATCACCACGCACTGTATGGTCAAGATGATAGATAGCAATTGTGCAATCAAGCCTTACGCGCAATACAAAAAGAATATGCAGCAATGCCATGGAATCCTTCCCGGCAGACACCGATACCAGTACCCTGTCGCCAGGGACGATAAGGTTATTGTTGACTATGAATTCATAAACTGTATTGACAATGGTTTCCATTGGTTAAAACTAACCTGCATAAAATATAATGAAATAGTGCCTCTATTGTGGTTATTGCAGTCCATTGTTGCAACGAAAAAATTTTTTCATGAATGTAAAAGTTTTTATCAATAGCACATGCCAGTTGGTCTGCATTATACAATACTATAAAAAAAGCATTGATAATTTTGCTATTGCAATTGTAATAATACCGTTTATGCAACAATATGGGGTTGTATATTTTTTTAGTAATTGTAGATAGTTGCATAGCATAATAGGAGCGCATGACAATGCGCCAAAACAACAATATCTATTTTCAGGGAGATAGCGTTATGGACAACGAAATTGCAAAGCGCATACAGCAATGGCAACAGCCACCGTTTGATAATGAAACCATCAGTGAAATTAATCAACTGGTACAACAAAACAATGAAAAAGAACTGTATGAACGCTTCTATACCAATTTAGAATTTGGTACAGGAGGGTTACGGGGTATAATTGGAGCCGGTACCAACAGGATGAATATCTATACCGTTGGTATGGCAACGCAGGGACTTGCCAATTACATTTTACAAAAAGGGAGCGCTGAACAGGGTGTTGTCATAGCCTATGACTCACGGAGGATGTCGGATGTTTTTTCAAAGGAGGCAGCCAGTATTTTAGCTGCTAACGGCATCATGGTATATCTATTCAGCGATATTACGCCAACACCCATCTGCTCGTATGCCATACGCTATTTCAAGGCAACCGCCGGTATTGTTATAACCGCAAGCCACAACCCTCCCGAATATAACGGCTATAAAGTATACTGGAACGACGGCGGTCAGGTTGTTCCTCCGCAGGATAAAGAGATCATTGATGAGGTGCAAAAAATTAATGCAATTACGCAAATTAAAAAGATGGATTTTCACAAGGCTGCTGGAAATAAATTGATACAACTGGCTGGCAATGAAATAATCAATAGCTATGCAGATAAACTTTCCGGTGTTATATTCAAATCACAGGAACTATCGCCCATCAATATTGTTTTTACGCCGCTTCATGGAACAGGCTACAACATTGTACCCATGATTTTACAAAAATTTGGATTTACCAATGTCAACGTTGTGGAAAAGCAGGCAATTCCGGATGGCAACTTCCCAACGGTTGCATCACCAAATCCCGAAGAACCTGAAGCGCTTACCATGGCAATAGCATTGGCTAAAACCATGAATGCCGATATAGTACTTGCCACCGACCCTGATGCCGACCGTATGGGTGTTGCATTCAAAGATACCAATGGCGAGTATACATTAATAAACGGCAATCAGATAGGGAGCATGCTGCTGTATTATATTTTATTACAGCGGCAGCATCACAATAGATTGCCCCGCAACAGTTTTGTGGTTAAGACCATTGTTACCACCGAACTGCAGCAGGCTATAGCTGATTACTTCCATGTATCAATGGAAAATGTTCTTACCGGTTTTAAGTGGATTGCAAAGAAGATACGGGACTATGAGCATACGCATACCTTTATCTTTGGCGGTGAAGAGAGCTATGGTTATTTACCCCTTGATTTTGTGCGCGACAAAGATGCCGTAAGCTCATGCTATTTCTTTGCAGAGATGACACACTGGCTGCATAAACAAAACAAAACGCTTAACGACTTTCTATATGAAATTTATAGCAGGTTTGGGTACTACAATGAAAAATTGGTTTCACTGACCTTGAAAGGAGTGGAAGGAATAGAAAAAATAAAAACCATCATGAAACATTTTCGCAGCAACCCTCCACAGCAGTTTGCTGGTATAAAGGTTGTATCCATCCTTGACGGCAAAGCAGGAATTGTAGACATTGCAAGCGGAGCCACTAAACCGGCCAATCTCCCACCATCGGATGTTTTGCAATATAGTCTAGAAAATAGATCAAAGGTTACCATGCGTCCATCAGGTACGGAGCCCAAGATTAAATTTTATTTTAGCTCATGCAAGCAAGCTGATGATATCAAGCAGGCATCACAGGAGGTAAATCATTGCAACGACCAATTAGCCGATGAGCTGCTGAACACCATAAAAACTATTGTGAATATAGACTAAAATTATTTTTGTTGCTTATCAACGTAAATGCTGCAGCAGTTCTTCTTCTTTTTTTTGCATCTGTTTTTTTTTGTAATATTGCTCATGGTCATAGCCCAACAGATGCAACATACCATGAACAATAAGCCGCAGCATTTCGTCATGCAGGGTAACATTATATTCTTGTGCCTGTTTTTGTGCTGTTTCAAGTGATATGATTACATCACCAAGATATTCAGGCAAACCGTCAGCAAGTGGCGTTGGCGCCTCGCGGTAGGCAAAGGAAAGCACATCAGTTGGTCCTTTTTTTTTGCGATAGTTTCTGTTAAAACGGGCAATTGATGCATCACCGGTAAGCACAAGCGTTACAGCAACATTATCAATGTGGAGATACCGTAGTATAGCCTTGATGTTTTTTTTACAGAATGTTTTTAAATATTTAGAAACTGAAATATCTTCACTTTCAATAGTAATGTTAATGGCCATGCTCTGATCGTTGCTCTAATCTATTAATTTCATCATCTGTTGGATATTCAATGCGTGAGTGAAATATTCCCTGCAATACCCGCAGTATGGAATGCTGAATCTTATTAAGCTCATTCATGGTAATATCAGCATGATCCAGATCACCTTCGTTCAAACGGTTATTGATTATTCGTTTTATCAACGATTCTAATTTTTCGATGGTTGGTTCCTGAATAGAACGTGCAGCAGCCTCAATTGCATCTGCAAGCATAACAACTGCAGTTTCCCGTGTATGCGGTTTAGGACCGGGATACTGAAAATCACTTTTCTGGATAATATCTCCACTGGCACCACTCTCCTCCAGTGCCTGATGGTAAAAATATGTCATTACTGTTTGTCCATGATGTTCACGGATAAAATCTATTACCATCTCGGGTAGATTATTTTTGCGCGCCAGCTCAACTCCCTTCTCAACATGAGAGATGATCAATTTACAATACTCAAGGGCAGATAACTTTTTAGCGCGCGGATCGGTAACCTTATTTTCAATATAAAAGTTTGCATCCTGAATTTTACCTATATCATGGTAATATCCTCCAACCCTGGCAAGCAACGCATTGGCTCCAATCTCCTTACATGCGGATTCAGCAAGCGTTGCAACCATGATTGAATGGTTGTATGTTCCCGGAGCTTTTATAAGCATCTCCCTGAAAATAGGTGCATTAAGATCGGATAGTTCCAGCAATTTAAATTTTGTTGTTAAACCAAAAAGGTTTTCATAGATTGGGAATACTCCAAAAACAACTATCGCATTGATAATTCCTGAAACAAACGCAAGCCCTATATTATTAAGAATCATAGCAAATGATAATTCATTCATTAAACCAACTGAAACAACAATCACCGAGTTAATAAGTCCTAAAGTAAATCCTCCCCGTAAAAAGTCTGATCGCCGTTCTACATCACCTACAACAAACACTCCTGAAAGTGCCGAACTGAAAGCCAGCAGTAATGATGTAAAATCACCTTTTGTGATAATTGCTACAAAGAATACAATATACATCCCAATTAACATGGCAATATGGATATTGTACATTATAGCCAATATCATTGTTATCAGTGGTATTGGCAAAAGAAGAGGAAAGAAAAGCCCTTCAAACATTCTACCCTGCCATCGTGCCATAAAAAAAGTAATAATGATAAATGCCATGACAAGGGTAAACACAATCAATGGCATCTTATTGTCAACAACCAGATTGGTATAATAGGTAATTAAAAAATAGCCAAAAATGATCAGAAAACCCAATTGGGTAAGAAGTAATCCCAGTACAAAGCTGAAACCTGAAAACCTGGAATTTTTATTGATAATATCAATTTTTTTCAAAACATCTTCAGTGATTGTATCCCCTTCACGCGCAATTGATTGTCCTTTCTTAATTACACGCATCACCGGTTTTACCGATTGAATGGCATCGGTTATTCTTTTCTTTGTTTCTTCTTCATTATAAAAAAGGTTAGGTTGTAACAAACTCATAACAACCGAACTGATAGCATAGACGACCTCATTTGAGGGCTGATTACATACTTCTTTACATATTACCGGTACTAATGTTTTAATTTTGTTAATGTCATACAGAGCATCAATACTGACCTGCCTTTCTTTTAATTCTGAAGCATTGCCAATAACACGAATGACTATAAAATTTGATTTGAGCTTAAGGGGATTTGTATACTGCTTTTCAAGAATTCCATTATTGTAAACCTGCAAAATAACTTTATTCATATCTCTATGTAAAAGCTGCTCATCATATTGCAATAGCCCAATTAATACCTTATCTGAATACTGGAGATAATCGGGCAGCATGGTTCTGAGCAATAAAACCTGCTTAAAAGGGTTGGTGTCCGGCATCTGCTGCTTAACCTTAATGACAGCTTCACACAATATATTGCATATCTTAAGCTTATCTTCTACAATTGACTCATTGAGATCAAATACCGCAGGCATGGATTCCGCAATACGGTTTTTTTCTATTTCCGTTTCTAAAGCAACCGGGTACTCAATATTCATTGGTGCACGGATATCCTCACGTGCTATATCACCAGCCTCATAATTGTAGGTAGCACCTGTTCTATTGATGGTAAGAAGCGCAGTAGCGGATACAATAACTACAATAGTATATATAAACGAAAGCCGTATACTTTTCTTTTTAAGAGCAAATTCTATGCCCCGTTTAAATGCCATAAATGAATTTAGCATAATAATAACCAGATAATACTATTCGGTATGTTTTTCATACGCTGCAATTATCTTTTCAACAATTGGATGTCTGCAGATATCCTCTTTTAAAAATTCAATAAAGGTTATCTCATCTATACCATGCAGTATTTTTTGCGCAGCCAGTAAACCTGATTGTTTTGGTTTTTCCAGATCAATCTGGGTAATATCGCCCGATATAACCATCTTTGAATTGTTTCCCAACCGTGTTAAAAACATCTTCATCTGCGAGGAGGTGGTATTCTGAGCCTCATCAAGAATAACAAATGCCTTATTCAGCGTTCTTCCGCGCATATATGCCAGTGGTGCAATCTCAATAATCCCCTTTTCCATATATTTTGATATTCGCTCGTAGGGAAGGATATCAAAGAGAGCATCATACAGTGGACGCAGATACGGATTAATTTTCTGGATAAAATCACCGGGCAGGTATCCAAGGCTTTCACCAGCTTCTACTGCCGGACGTGTTAATATGATGCGCTCCACCCTTCCTGTTAATAAAAATTTAACACCAACCGCTACTGCTAAATAGGTTTTACCGGTACCGGCAGGGCCTATTGAAATGGTTATTGGGCTTTTATGGATAGCCGACATATAATGAGCTTGATTTATTGTTTTGGGTAAAATTGTCTTGCCTGTTTCAGGTATAAAAATTTTTAACCTGTTGATCTCGTCAGCATCAATTTTTATACCCTGATTAATGGAAAGAGCCAGATAGCGAATGTCAAAATCATCAAATTCATATAATGAGTCGCGCATATACAGATAATCACCCATGCAATGAAGCAACTGCAACGCTTTTACTGCATTGTCATTTAAGGCTTCAACAATTAATGTATTGCCACGCGGGATAATCTTTACATCCAGAAGTTTTTCAATTGTTTTTATATTTTTATCCTTATAGCCACATATACGCTTATAGATTGATATATCATCAATTTCAAACTTTGTGTTTTCCATTATACCTCAACCACCTTAATGGATAGCTCCTTTAACTGCTCGGGGCTCACCGGCGACGGAGCTTCGCTCATAAGGCACTGCCCCTTCTGAGTCTTTGGAAATGCAATGACATCACGTATGGAATTTCGTTGTAACAAAATCATTAAAATTCTATCCAATCCCAGTGCTATACCGCCATGGGGTGGGGCACCATACTTCAATGCATCAAGTAAAAATGAAAATTTAATTTTAGCGTCCTCTTCTGATATCCCCAATATGCCAAACATCTTCTTCTGCAACGTGGTACGGTTTATTCGTATGGAACCGCCACCAATCTCAACACCATTGAGGACAACATCATACGCCTGAGCTTTGATCATAGCAACATTATCCGGTGTTAACGAGTCCAGCATTGCTTCGCACTCAGGCTTTGGAGCAGTAAAAGGGTGATGCATAGCATAAAATCTGCCTTCTTCAGCATTATACTCAAGCAGTGGAAAATCAACAACCCATAAAAAGTTAAGTTTATTGTCGTCAATCATAGTGAGCTGCTGTGCTATTTTAAGCCTTAAATTTCCCAGAGCATCATTGACAACTTTTTGTTTGTCGCATGAAAAAATAATAAGCGAATTTGAATCTAACGAAAGCCTGTCAATAAGCTTTTGCTTTTCGCTATCACTTAAAAATTTTGCTATTCCCGTCTCAAAGTTACTGCCGGTATAGCGTACGCTGGGTAAACCATGCGCCTTAAATGTCCGTACATAGTTAATGTACTCATCAATCATGGCACGCGAAATTTTACCTTCATCATTAACAACTATCGCCTTAATAATACCGCCGTTATCAAGCGAAGCCTTAAACACATTAAATGAAGAGCCGGCAAAGATATCGCTTACATCAACAAGCTCAAGCCCAAACCGTGTATCAGGTGCATCTTTACCGTACCGCTGCATAGCCTCATCATAGGTCATTACTGGAAATGGCGTATGTATATCGTAGCCAAGCACCTTTACCATATCTTTGATCAACCCTTCAATAACCTGCATAATAATCTGCGGGGTAATAAATGAAAGCTCGCAGTCAATCTGAGTAAATTCAGGCTGCCGGTCATTGCGTAAATCTTCATCACGGAAACATCTGGCAATCTGAAAGTAGCGGTCAAAACCTGCTATCATCAAAATCTGCTTGAATAGCTGCGGGGATTGCGGCAATGCATAAAACATTCCGCGGTTGATGCGGCTTGGCACAAGGAAATCACGTGCACCTTCCGGCGTTGATTTATTTAAAATTGGTGTTTCTATTTCAAAAAATCTATTGCTGGAAAGATAATTCCGTGTAGCCTGCATAACCTTATGCCGAATAACTATCGCCTGTTGCATTTCGGCCCTTCGTAAATCTAAAAATCTATATTTCAACCTGA
>Ga0208940_1000452_pt1 | contig 51758 bp, 40 predicted proteins | sample AD_JPNNA6_MetaG_FD_184445 | JGI IMG/M metagenome (GOLD analysis project Ga0208940, IMG submission 184445) | Active sludge microbial communities of municipal wastewater-treating anaerobic digesters from Japan - AD_JPNNA6_MetaG (SPAdes) (version 2) | ecosystem: Engineered > Bioreactor > Anaerobic... | reverse complement strand
TCTCTTTCAAATTACGAAGTTGAAGTTAGAGAAAATCCAAATAAATGGATCAAGATTTTCTATAAAGATAATATATTGACTAAATATGATATTGGAGATATAGTATGATAAAAGAATTGTTTCAAAGCGTAAAGTCTCATTTTTTGAAATATGCGTCAAGTCTCAAAGTTGAACGACATTAATATTTTTTTATTTTAAAAAATTAATAAATTTTTTAAAACATTTTCCCCGCCGTATCCCTATCGTTTTTTTGGGGAAAAGAAAAATGGCACATATGGGCGTTTTATTCTTAGCGTCGCAAGCTCCGATAAAGTCGCGGCATGAACTGTGTTTAGTATTTTAGTATATTCAAAACGGGAATTCACATTTTTATAGGGGCGCGGCGGGTCGATAGCGCGCGACAATTGTCGTAGAAATTTTGACACATATGATGCATAGAATTCTTAGGGAGAAAATTGACACATATGATATACATATATGCCCCGCCGCTCCTCGATGAACAAATTGACGCATATGGGATAAGTATTTTTTATAAGTAGATTATTTCTCATTTAATTATTCGAGTAGAGATTATCGTTGCTTTCGATAGAATATTGAAGGTTTGGGTTTGCGACAAAATTCTCAAATTTAATTCGTTGGTTAAAATATTGGACGACGTAGTAAGCCGTCGACAACGCTCCCACTAGGCATATATATAAAACTGTCGCTATAAAAAGAATCAGATAAATTGCTATAGTTATTATTGAAATATGCGTTCCGCTAAAAGCGATAAACTTGAAAGGGGCGGCGGCGGCAAATGTAAATATAGAGACAAAAAACTGATAAACAAATCCCAGCGTCGACGTAAACAGGGAAAACAGAATAAAACTGCCGAATAAACTCCAAAATTTATTTTTTGTCAGTTCAAACGATCGTTTTATCGAGCCGCTTCCCGTTAGGTCTTCGTTTATCAACGCCGGGATAACGCAGGAGACCAAAACCGCCGCCGGATACATTCCTATAATAAAAAGGAGAGCTCCGCATAATACGACTAACGCGCTAAGAAACGAAGATGCAAATATAGACCAAAACTTATTTTTGACATATAAAAACGAGCTTCTAAAATCCCAATATTCTCCTAAAAAGGACTTGGAAAAAAGATCCGTCGTTATACCAATGCCGAATATTGATAATATTACCGCTGAAAAAGCTCCAATTACTCCAAGAATTATCAGTATGTATAGATTTTCATTAAAAAACAGCGAATATTCAAGATTTTTGGCGTTATTGTATATAAAATAGGCTTTTAGAGATATCAAACCTATAATGAGAAATAGAGTTCCGTAAAAAACTGCGAAAATTTTAAGATAATTTTTAAAATTTTTCAGCGCTAAACGAAACGTTTTATCTATAACGTCGCCAAATCCCATCGGTTTGAATTCTTGCATATTTTGATCTCCCTAATCGAATTCGTTTATTTATATACTATCTCTTTTTTTAATTTTTCTTTATTTTCCGTCCCTTTGATAATATCGACAATTTTCAGCGCCATATCTATAGCCGTTCCGACGCCGCGGCTTGTGATTATATTGCCGTCGACGACGACCGCGTCTTCCGAGTACGACGCCGAAGGCATTTTTTCTTTCCAACCGGGATACGAAGTAGCTTTTCTCCCTTTTAAGATACCGGCGCATTCCAGAACGTAAGGGGCGGCGCATATCGCTCCGATATGTTTCTTTTTGTCGTTAAAATCTTTGATCAACGACAACAGCTCTTTTTTTTCGCTCAAATTTTTTACTCCGGGCATACCGCCGGGAAGAAGAATAAAGTCGGTATCCGAAAAATTTTCTTTGGCGAATACTCGGTCTGCGACAATTGTTATCCCTTTGCTGCCGGCGACTTCGCGCTTGTCGCTAATCGACACGGTGTCGACTTGAAATTCCGCTCTCCGTAAAAGATTGATAAGAGTTACCGCTTCAAGCTCTTCAAACCCCTCCGCTAAAAATAGTTTACATTTCATTTTACTCCTCCTAAATATAAAAAATTATCCTATCAACTCTTTAACCGTTTTATAAAGAGTTTCTTCGACGTCCAATCCGTTTTGAACCGCCTCTTCTATTTTTTTTACAAAATAACTTCCGCATACGGCTATATCGGACATATCTCTTAATAAATCTATCTGTTCTTTTGATCGAATGCCGAAAGCGGCGGCTATAGGTAAGATCGAGTTAGATCGAACTTTTTTTAGCCATTCGGCGGTTTCTTCTGAAATATCCGTTTTTCTACCGGTTATACCCCTACGCATGGCGGTATATAAAAAACCGCTCCCTTTCTCGGACAATTGCCGTATTCTCTCCGAAGAGGCTCCCGGCGCGCAGATAAGTATTATTCTCAAATCATTTTGCTTGCAAAGCTCGATTATCCCTTCGTCGTATTCGGGGGGCATATCGGCGATTATTATCCCGCTTGCCCCTACCTCTTTAACTTTAGATATAAAAAGATTAGTTCCGTATCTAAAAACAATATTGGCGTAAGTCATAACTATAATCGCCGTATCGGTAGTCGAAGCAAGTTCGCGGGCGATCTCAAACCCCTTCGCGACGGTAAATCCATTCTCCAGCGATTTGTAACACGCTCCCTCGATCGTAGGACCGTCCGCCGTCGGGTCTGAAAACGGAAATTGAACTTCTAAAAACTCTATTCCCGCGCGACATATCCCCTTCGCCGCTTTTATTGAAGTCGGAATATCGGGAAATCCGGCGATAAAGTGCCCCATAAAACCAAATTTATTTGATTTTTTAAGCGCATTAATTTTTTCATCTATTTTATTCATATCTTTTGCTCTCCGTTTTTAAGAACTCGATCCAGTTTGGGTCTTTCATAGCTCCGGCTGTAATAAATATATCTTTATCGCCGCGCCCCGAAACGTTTACGACAATTGTCTTTCCTCTGCCGATCTCTTTTGCCAATTTCATAGCCGCGGCGAGAGCGTGCGCAGATTCTAAGGCGGCGATAACCCCCTCCGTCCGAGCGAAAAATTTTAGAGCGCCTAAAACGTCGTTATCTCTTATGGAGCGGAATTCTATCCTTCCTATTTCGGCAAGATACGCCAATTGCGGACCTATTCCCGCGTAGTCGAGCCCGGCGCTGATCGAATGAGTCGATAGGAGTTGCCCGTCGTCGTCCTGTAAAAATATCGATTTATATCCTTGAACGATGCCGAGTTTGCCGATAGAACCGGCTATTCTGCAGGCGTTCTTGCCGGGAGCGTCGCTTATACCGCCGGCTTCCGCTCCTATCATTCGTATATTTCTATCTCCCAAAAATTCGTTGAAAAAACCGATCGCGTTTGAACCGCCGCCGACGCAAGCGACCATATAATCCGGGTTGCCGTTACGATACTCCGCAAATTGTTTGCGGACCTCTTTGCCGATTACGGATTGAAACTCTCTAACCATATCCGGAAATGGGTAGGGACCGAGAGCGCTTCCCAGAAGATAGTGCGTATCTACGCTTCTTTCCGACCACTCCCGTAGCGCGGCGTTCACGGCGTCTTTTAAAGTTTTTGTTCCGCTTGTTACCGGTACGACTTTTGCGCCGAACATTTCCATCCAGAATACGTTAGGACGTTGACGAGCGATATCTACCTCTCCCATAAATACGGCGCATTCTAATCCCACCCGGGCGCAAGCGCAAGCCGTCGCCACTCCGTGTTGCCCGGCGCCGGTTTCGGCAATTATGCGGGTTTTGCCCAGCCGTTTTGCCAAAAGCGCCTGACCGATAGCGTTGTTTATCTTATGGGCGCCGGTGTTGGCGAGCCCTTCGAGTTTAAGGTAAATATCCGCGCCGCCGAGTTCTTTAGAAGCGTTTTCGGCATATAAGAGCGGAGTCGGTCGTCCTACAAAGTTTTTTAGTATATAATTGAATTCTTTTACGAATTCGGGGTCATTTATATATCTCTTAAAACCCTCGTCGAGTTCGATAAGCGAAGGGCGTAGCGCCTCTGCGATATATCTTCCGCCGTACTTTCCAAAAAAACCTTCTGTATCGCTTTTCATCTGCCGCTCCTCTTGTATCGGAATTACGTTATTTTATATCAATAATAAAAAAAAGGCAACGATTTTGTTTTTAACGAAGGCGCGTCGTATATTTTTTGGGGCGAGGAAATAAATTGGACGTATATGCGGCGGGTTGGATTGACTCTTAAAATTGACACATATGCAGCGCTGCGTTCCTCGATAGAAATTGACACATATGCGTCGCGTCGATAACGCGCGACAATTGTCGCATAAAAAAAATGACGCATATGTGTCAAATTATTTTTTATTCTCCAAAAAACTTTTTAGCGTTATTTAACAAATACCAAGCCCCTATAGCCAATCCTAAAGCGCGTCCCAAGGCTGATATTTATATTCAGACTCTCGGGCTCAAGATTTGCGCCGTCGTATGAACCAAATCCAAAAGAGGCGTATATAAAACTTGCAAAAGCCATATAGAAATTCTTGTTGTTATATTCGGCGCCGACCAGCAAAGAGGGACCGAAAGCCAAATACATTCTAGGGATATACAAATTTATTTTATCGTAATCGGCGTTGTAATTGACAAATTCAAAACTGCCGCTTTTCAGATCGCAAAAGTATTCGTAATTAAGGTTAGCTCCAAATTCAAGCAGGAATTTGCTTTTTTGTCTATATTCTCCGTATTTATACTTCAACAATAGATTAAACATAATATTATTATCGTAAAAATTATTGCCCAATGTACTAAAAGAGATAATATACGAAGGGATAAGAGAAAACCCTAGCGAATTTGCCGAGTTTATCGAGCAAGAGAAAGAAAACGGAATATCAAAAGATACGCCTTGATACTGATAAATAGACGATATTTTATCGTATTCTACTTTCTCTAGTATATTGTTGTTGTAAAAATTCTTTTTAAAACTTAAGAACTTATAAGCGCTGTTATTGCCGTAACCTCCGCCTATTTGAAATTCCAAATTCTTTTTATAAGCCAATTTTTCTTTAACGGCAAGAAACGACGAGGTAAAGTCGTCGAAATCAAGTTTGTTATCGTTAACGTAATAATGAATTACGATATAATCGGCGTCGCCTAGTCGAACTGTAATTAATTCCGCCGTATTCTTATCGGTTTTCCAATAACTAGCGCCCTCTTCTTTGGTAAAATTTGCTCCCAGATATTTTATCAATAGCGATTCGTAATTGGCAAAAGCGTTTTTATATGCGTTATTTTTATGAAATATAAGATATATATTTGAAAGTTTGGACGAATCGTACGAGCAGTATATATAGTCGGCGGGGATTTTCTTCTTAAGATAGCCGTTTAGAAACGATCTCCCTTTCCCCGTAGACGTATCGTATTGATAATCCGAGATAAAATCCGACATTCTAATTTTAGAATTGTTTTTTTTAAAAGCGCCGTTTAAACTCAACGCCAAAACTTTTTTTTCAAACATCTCTTCTATAGAATTTCGCGCGTCGCCAAAACTTAGATCGAAACAAATTTTCTTAACGATATTCTTCAATTTATTTTTATTCGCAGTAGAGCTTTCGACCGATTGTTTAACGACGCCGCTTTTTGAGTCGACAGCCCAAAGTTTTATTACGTATTTTTTGCCCGATTTTACGACGCTTACGTTTATTACGACTTGAATACCGGATAATTCGGCAGTTTTTAAGACGTTTCCTTGGGTAAAGTCGGATATTTCTCCGGAGTCATTAAACAACTCGTCTTTATCGACTATATCGTAGACGTTATACTGATCAAAATAATATTTTACGCTTTCGGCAATTAGTTTCAACTCTTTACCGTCAATATTTTCCGAGACAAAATCCGAAATGTATATCTTTAATTTCTTATCGTCGTTAAAAGCGGATACCGCCGTCAATGTTGCAAAAACTATTATAACTATTACTAACTTTTTCATTCTTCCCTCGATTAAATCTTACGTATGGAAATAGCGCCTCCGGCGGTAACTTCTACGCATAATCCCGCAGCTCCGCTTCCGATAATATTACTATCAAACTCGTTATCTATTATACCAGTAGAGGTCTTTAAATTCAAATTGAGATTGAGCCCGTCTTTTATCTTTAGATCGACGTTACCCGTTAAGGAGTCGATATTTTTGCAAATTGCGTCGTCGAGAATCTCCGCTTCGATATTTCCGCTTATATTTTTTATAATTCCAAATCGTTTTACCCCTTTTAAGGAGATAAACCCATTTATATTTGAAACGCTTTTAACGCGCTCAGCCGTGTTTATATTAATAACGTTAGTAGTTCCCGATATTGAATTAACGTAACCGACTCTGTTTAACGTTATAGAGCCGGCTTCCGATTTGATCAAATCGACCGATACGTCTTCAATTAAAATGTTTCCCGTAAAAACTTCGGCTCTTCTAACGACTATGTTTTTTGGGGTTTTTATGACGTACTTAACGGAAACTTTCGGCTCGCCGAGCGTTTTAAAATATACGGTCTTTATTTTGAGAGTATGGTCTTCAATAGTTATCTCTCCTTTAACTTTTAATAATTCGTCTTCGAACATATCTGTCTTTTTTTCTATGGCAATTTCTACGTTAGTATTATCCCAACCCTTAATTTCAATATCTCCGGCAGAGTTCTCGACGGATATATCGTCAATATTATCTACGGTAGCGTCGGTCGGAAAAGTCCGGTAAATAGTCTCGGAATATTTGTATGTTTTAGGTTGCGAACATCCTATTAATATCAACGCCGAAACCGCGCTAAAAAGTAGTTTTTTTAACATATAAAGTCCTTTTATATTTGATTATGCTCCCGTCGGTTTTTTTTGGAAACGCCCATATGCGTCATTTTGTTCTTAACGTCGTATGCGTTAATTTCCCCAAGAATTCTATGCTTCATATGTGTCAATTTCCCCGCCCCAAAAAAAACCGACGGGCGCTTTGATTATTAAAATTATACTTTATTTCTTGATAAGAATCAAATTATTCTATGCGTTTGAACAATAATTCTTGACAAAAACGTTTAACGGAATATACTGTTTTTATGAAAATCATAACTTTTTACAATCAGAAAGGCGGAGTAGGTAAAACTTCGTTGACTTTTAATATCGCTTATCTTTTTTCGCTGAAATACAGGACGGTAATGTGGGACCTTGATACTCAAGGCGCTCTCTCGATGGTTTCGCAAAGTCCTCGCGACAAATTTAACGATTACGATAAGATATTTAAAAAGAAAGGACGAATCAGAAAGCGAACTTTTTTAACAAAATGGGATAATTTATTTGTTATTCCGGCCGGCGAAGATCTAAACGATCTCGGAGTTTCGCTTTTTGACTTTAAAAAGTCCGGAAAAGTCGCCGGAGATATAGCTAAAAAATTATCCGACGATTTCGACGTTATGATAATAGACCCTCAGGCGACCAAATCTTTGTTGATTGAGAATATTATCAAAGCAAGCGATTATATCTATATGCCGGTAATCCCTAATTCGGTTAATATGAAGTTAATTGACGACAATATAAGTTTTATACAAAGCTGTAAAGCCGGAAGAAAAATAGCGGGAATTATTCCGAATATGACCGATCTTAGAAAAAAGGTTCATCAAGAATCGATGGAAGAGTTAAAGAAAAATTATAGCGCGCTATATATGGACGTTTTCATACCGTCTTGCAGTAAAATGGAGGAGATATATCTTCGCTCGCAACCGATCGAACTCTTTGCTAAAAGATCAAAAGCCGCTCTGGCGCTAAGGGAGATATATCAAAAAATTGAGGCGAAAATTTTATAATTTCCGATAAGGAATAACCTTTTTTATTAGAGTCGCTCTTTATCGTTTGGTAAAAATCGTTATCCTCTGGTTAAATAAAAGGAGTTTTTCCCATAAAGCGCGCCTATTTTTCTTATTTTTATGCAGTCTTCGAAAAATTCAAGATTATTATCTTTCAGAAAATCGCTTAGTTCTTCCGCTTTTTTTTGGGGATTGATATCTAACATCTGATAAAGCTCTTTTAACGGAAAATTAAAAGTGTAAGATTTTTCAGAGTCCCTTTTTTGATCAACGCCGGCGAGTTTTAACTTTGAAGTAAGAAGATAGTATATCTGCCCCGCGGCGTTGTAAATGTTTGAGCAAATTATTTGCTGCTGAACCATCCATATTCTTCTGGTCAAATAAAAAAGAATTTTTACGAATAACGAAGGCGGAAGTTTGTTTATCCCTCTTTTGTCGACAATCATGAGAGTAGTCTCTTCTTCTACCGACGCAGTCGCGTTTCTCGGTTTATCGTTAAGTATCGCCATTTCGCCGAAGATGTCCCCCTCGCCGAGTATGGCAAGAAGCGTCTCCTCGTCCCCTTTAAGCTTTGTTATTTTTACTTTTCCGCTTTTTATTATAAAAAAATTATCGGCGAGCTCGTATTCTGTAAAGATTACGCTGTTTGGTTGCAACGTTTTGTATGATATAAGTTGATCTGTTTCTATAACGTCGACAATGTCGACGCCGGGGAGTTTTTGCAAAAGAGCGTTTGTCCTTGCCAATTCCTTTTCGTTATCTTTGATTTCAAAAGAATAACTTTTGAGAAGAGAAGCCGCTTTTTTATACTCCTTTATAGAAACATACTTTCGCGCTATTTCAAATACTCTATCTTCTCTTTTGTCTGTTGAAGAAAAAAAATCGATTTTAACCAAATCTTTATCCAGCTTCCTCAATATTTCAGAGTATTCCGATAAAATTTTTAGTATTATTTTGGGATGTTCGTTGTATAACTCCTCGATTTTCTCTTTAGGAATAACCAGAATTTCGCAATCCGTCAGAGCTTGAACGGTTTCGTTGTCTGAAACGCCCGTTATACATTGAATAATCCCAAAAATAAAACCGTCTTCCCGGAAATCTTCGGAACTGCCGGTAATATCGTTGGTTTTGGTTATTTTTATTTTGCCGGATTTAACTATATAGAATTCTTTAAGATTGAATTTCCCTTCAAGGTAAATAAATGCGTTTTGAGGATATTTTTTCGTTTCAACTTTCATACAAGTCCTTAACGTAAATTTTCTAAATATTTTAGGACGGTTCTTATCATTATTCCGGTCGCTCCTTTTGTGAAATAAAAGTCGTCCTTTGAGATATACGCCGGTCCGGCAATATCCATATGCGCCCATTTTTTATTATCGATAAAATTTTGTAAAAATAAAGCGCCGATTATACTACCCGCTTCCTTAGCGGGATTACCTATATTAGCCAAGTCCGCGACGTCGCTTTTAAGATACTCCTTATAGTCTTCAAACAGCGGAAGTTCCCAAATAGTCTCGTTTGTAAAACGCGCCGCCGAAAGAAGCTCTTTCTTAAGCTCCTCGTCTCCAAAAAATCCCGCTACCATTTTTGAACCCAACGCGACGACGGCCGCTCCGGTCAGCGTTGCAAAGTCGATAGTTACGTCGGGATTTTTGGTGTCAGAATAGGACAGCGCGTCGGCTAATATTAACCTGCCTTCGGCGTCCGTATTTTTTATTTCGACATATTTGCCTTTATAACTTTTTATTATATCGGAGGTTCTGTAAGAATTTGCGTCGACGCTGTTTTCTGCTAACGGAATCAGCCCGATTATCCTCACGGGAAGCCGAGCTTTGGACGCCGAATCGATAATCGCAAGCGTCGTCGCGGCTCCGGCCATATCCGACTTCATATCGTCCATAAAATTTCCGGGTTTAAGATTGACGCCGCCGGTATCAAAAACGATCCCCTTGCCGACGAGACATACCGTTTTAGAGAATTTTGGAGGATTGTAAATTAATTCTATCAATCTAGGCGGTTTCGGACCTCCGGAGCCGACGGCGGCGATCAGATTCATACCATTCTCCAAAAGACTTGAATTATCAAAAACTTTTATTTCCAAAGAGTTGCTTTGCCCTAATTCCTTAGCTATCTTCTCAATATAGTCGATTGTAACGACATTTGCCGGAGAATTAATAAGGTCCCGCGCTAAATATATAGAATCCGATACAATCTTAGCTTTATCTACAATTTTCTGGAAGTTGTCTATATTTTGATCGGATATAATTGAAACGGAATTTACCTTAAAACGGTTATTTTTGGATTTGAATTGCTCGAAGGTATAATCTGATAAATATAAAGACTCGATAACAGAGTATACGGCGTCGTTTAAGTCGATACTAAATTCTTTGCATATCAGAACGACGTCAAAATCTGAGTTAAACGAAGACTTTGCCCGTCCTAAGGCTAGCGAAGCGTATTTTCTCAGAGTTTCAATATTTATATCCTCTTTCTTGCCAATATTAATAAAAACATACTCGTTTGAATTTAGAAATATTTTTTTTACCGAACCAAAAGAAGAGATAAACTCTCTTATTTGATAAATAGATCTATACGCCTCGTCGTCGATCGGCAAGTAGTTATTAATTATTTGAAAATCTTCAAGTTCCCAGTCTTCGCAAAAGGGAATTACGACAAGTCTGTTTTTAGATTGATTTGAATAATAGAATTTCATTTATTAATCCTTATTTAACGATTTTTAAATATTTTTTTACGAGCGTAAATATTATAATTAATTGCAACGAAAGTCAATTCTTAATATATGGAAGTTTTTAACTCCGCCGGTTTTTACGTATAGTAGACGTATTTGGGATAATTTTCGATTACGAGGGCGTGTAGTAGTTGTTTTCGAGCGGCGATATTTAACAGTTGTGTCATTTTACCCAAAAAGTCGTTTTTCAATTTATCAATCCTTAATTCCTTGCCAACGATCTCAAGAAATCCTTCCAACCCATATTTTACAACGCCGTTATAGAAAAACAGTATAATATCTCGAACCGTCGAAGCCATACCGAATTCGTTATACAAAGAATGCCATCTTTTTATTCGAAGGTAGTCTGCTTCGCTGATTCTAAGGTATTTATCCAGCCTTTTATCGTCTGTATTATCTATAACGGCGTATTCCGAGCGGCAATTTCCGATTATTCTCTTCATTTTTGGGATTTTTTTGTTAACGAGGCGAAACATAGTTTCAAATAACTCGCTAAACGTATTAATTTTGAACTCTTTTAGTAGAAAATCTATGACGTTATTATTCATAGATTCGGATACTATAAAGTGAAATAGATGTTTTTTGTTTTTCATAAAATTTCCTCCTTTTTCTTTAATATATATAACAACTAAAAAGAGAAAACGCTTTACAAAAACTTGGATAAATTTTTAGAAAATAACAAATAATTTACCAATCAAAAATATTTGCCCATATGTGTCAATTTTCTTCTTAACATCATATGTGTCAAAAAATTAAGATAAAACATGACAACGCATATGAGTCGAATTTCTCCCACCCCAAAAACCGAGGGGTCTTAAAGAATCGTTTCTTTTCTTGACCAATCCTAAAATATAAAGTATAATAGCGGTATATTTTCAATTAGGACGCAAATTAATGAGCAACAATTTAAATAATTACGACGCTTCAAATATACAGATTCTTGAAGGATTGGAACACGTTAGAAAAAGGCCCGGTATGTATATTGGGTCTACAGGCGTCGAGGGGCTTCATCACTTAGTATATGAAATTGTCGATAACTCTATCGACGAGGCTTTAGCCGGGTATTGCGACGAGATAAAAATAACTATTAAAGAAGATAATTCGATAGAAATTGAAGATAACGGCAGAGGGATTCCGGTCGATATTTTTAAAGATTTGGGGGTTTCAGCTCTTGAAGTCGTTTTTACCAAATTAAACGCCGGCGGGAAGTTTGATAAAAACTCCTATAAAGTCTCCGGCGGTCTCCACGGCGTAGGAGCCAGCGTCGTAAACGCTCTTTCTTCCAAATGCGAGGTTACCGTATTTAAGGACGGTAATATATATTTTCAGGCTTTTAAACGAGGCGCCCCGGAGAAGCCGCTCGAAAATATAGGGAAAACCGATAAAAATGGGACAAAAGTCTGGTTTAGGCCTGATCCGAAAATATTTAATGAAACAAGCCCGCATTTTGACGTTCTATCGCATAGATTTAGAGAATTAGCTTTCCTAAATAAAGGTATAAAGATAGTAATTACCGACGAAAGAGTTAAGCCGGAGGCAAGAGTTCAGGAATTTCAATTTGACGGCGGGATTGTATCTTTCGTTCAGTATATTAATAGATCAAAAAAATCCATACATAAACCGATTTATATAAATTGCAAAAAAGAGGATATGGAACTCGAAGTGGCGATGGAGTATTCCGATTCTTACAACGAAAACACTTACTCCTTCGTCAACAATATAAATACTCACGAAGGCGGGACGCACCTTAGCGGTTTTAAATCGGCGTTAACGCGAACTCTAAACGATTTTATGAAGAGATTAAAACTTCAAAAAAAAGGGATAGACAAACTTGAGGGGGACGACGTAAGGGAGGGACTTACCTCCGTAATATCTCTTAAATTGGCAAATCCGCAGTTTGAAGGTCAAACTAAGACTAAGTTGGGCAATAACGACGTTAAGGGGCTTGTCGAGAGCGTCGTAAACGAAGAGCTTACAAAATATTTTGAAGAGTTTCCGGACGACGCAAAAACGATAATTGAAAAAGCAATTTTAGCGAACGAAGCGAGAAACGCCGCCCGAAAAGCCAGGGAGGCTACGCGTAGAAAAAATGCTCTTGATACGATGGGGCTTCCCGGAAAATTAGCCGATTGCTCTGAGAGGGATCCGGCAAAATGCGAAATATATTTAGTCGAAGGGGATTCTGCGGGCGGCTCGGCAAAACAGGGCAGAGATAGAAACTCGCAGGCGATACTCTCTTTGTGGGGTAAGATGCTGAATGTCGAAAAAACGAGGATCGATAAGGTGTTGACTAACGATAAGCTTGAGCCTGTTATAGCTTCTATCGGAGCCGGCGTTGGGGACGATTTTGATATAAAAAAAATACGTTACGGGAAAGTCATAATAATGGCCGACGCCGACGTCGACGGTTCTCATATCAGGACTCTTTTGTTGACATTTTTCTTTAGATACATGAAACCTTTGATAAAAAACGGCAACGTCTACATCGCTATGCCTCCGCTATATAAAATTGAAACAGGCGGTCCAAAAAAAGAAATACTATACGCATATACGGATGAAGATAAAGATAGAATATTGAAAGAAAAAAATCTCGATCAGGATAAAATTACGATTCAAAGATACAAAGGTCTTGGAGAGATGAATCCCGAGCAGTTATGGGAGACGACTATGAATCCCGAAACAAGAAATATAATAAAAGTAACTCTTGAAGACGAGTATACCGCGGACGAAATGTTTTCAATCTTGATGGGATCTAACGTCGAAGCCAGAAGAGAGTTTATAGAGGCAAACTCCAAATATGTTGAAAATTTAGATTTGTAAAAAAAATCTTTTTTTGCGGGATAATATTAATGAATAGCCGAATAGATTTTGATTTAGACAAAGCCGTTAGAAAAGTAAAAGATTTTCCTAAAAAAGGGATATTGTTTTACGACGTAACCGGTATTTTTACTAATCCCGTAGCTTTTAAGCGGGTCGTCGATAAAGCGACGCAGATTTACAAAGATAAAAAAATAGACTCGATTCTGGCGGTAGAATCCAGAGGCTTCCTTTTTGCCGCGCCAATTTCGTATAATCTGGGCGTCCCTTTGGCGCTCGCCAGAAAAGCGGGCAAACTCCCCGGCGAAACGATACAAGAGAGTTATAAATTGGAATACGGCGTAGCGACGCTTGAAGTTCATATAGAAGATATAAAAAAGGGCTCTCGCGTATTGATAATAGACGATCTGATAGCGACCGGAGGAACTCTCAAGGCTTGCGCTAATATGGTTGAAAAACTTGGCGCGATCGTCGCCGGTATTTTCGGCGTAATAGGACTGCCTTTTTTAAAATACGCCGACGTTTTAAAAGATTATGAAATTACCTCGCTAATTAATTACGATTCCGAATAGGCGTTTAGAGGAAACCTTTATGAATATTGTTCATATTGAAGACTTTTTTCATCCTGACGCGGGGTATCAATGCAACATACTCTTAAAATATATGGTCTTGGAAGGGCATAAGGTATCGCTGATAACCTCTGAAATGGATAAAATGCCTCTTTATATGACTTCTTTTTTTGGGAAAGACGATATTGAAAGAAAAGATGAAGAATTTACGAAGAAAACCGGAGTCGATATTTATAGAGTTCCAATATTTAGATATTTTTCGGGTAGATCTATATATAAACCCGGAATTAAGAAATTGGTTAATTCATTATCTCCCGACGTTCTTTATATACATGGAAACGACTCCCTTATCGGCATATTATATACGTTAAGATCGAAAAAATTAACTTTTCCGATTATACTTGACAGTCATATGCTTGAGATGGCTTCAAGAAATCCTTTTAACAAATTATTCAGAAAATTTTATAAAACTTTTATAGCTCCAATTATTATTAAGCGCAAAATACAAGTTATCAGGATACAAGACGACGATTATATCGAGAAATTTCTGGGAGTACCGTTGACCTTATCCCCATTTATCTCTGTCGGAAGCGATACTTTATTGTTTCATCCGGACGATTTAGCTAGAAAAAATTTTAGGAAAGAAAATTTAATAGACGAAAATGATTTTGTAATTCTATACGCCGGAAAATTAGACAAATTTAAAGGCGGGAAGTTATTAGCCGAAGCGTTTTTAAAAAAAATAACGAGTAAGAAAAATAAAAATATAGTTTTGATAATTGTCGGAAATATAGTATCCGACGAATACGGAGACCTTGTAAGAGAACTTTTTGACAAATCGGAAAACAGAATATTATTTTTTCCGACGCAAAAATATATAAATCTTCCGAAATATTTTCAATCCGCCGATTTGGTAGTTTTTCCAAAACAGTGCAGTCTGAGTTTCTTTGACGCGCAAGCCTGCGGAGTTCCGGTAGTTTCGGAAGATAATATTATTAATACCGCGCGATTAAACTTTAACAACGGATTTATATTTAAGTCCGACGACGCAGGCGATTTTCGCGATAAAATAACTCTTTGCGCAGATATGGACGATGATAACTATTCAAAGATGAAAACAGATTCGCAATCGTTTGTTTACAAAAACTACAACTATGCGGATATAAACAAAAAATATATGGACGTTATTAACGAATTAGTATCGGATTATCGAGTTATCAAGTAATCCGTCAGTTTTTTGGGGCGGGGAAATAAATTCGACGCATATGCGTCGCGTCGATAACGCGCGACAGTTGTCGCATAAAAATTCGACGCATATGAAACAAATATTTTTTATCCCCCAAAAAACCGACGACGCGTTATCAAAAAAACAATTTGACAAATATTGCATAATTTGTTAGTTTATCTAATCTTTTTTTAAATAAGAAAAAAATATGAATAAAATAAGCGTAATAGGGTTAGGATACATAGGGTTGCCGACGGCGTTAATTTTTGCCGCTAACGGAGTCCAAGTCGTAGGAACGGATATAAACGTAGAATTAGTAAATTTATTAAAATCCGGACGACCGCCTTTTAAAGAAAAAGGATTGGACGAACTATTTAACAAGGCGATAAAAAACGGTATAGAATTTACTACCGAATATAAGCGAGCCGATATGTATATAATCGCCGCGCCTACCCCCTATATTAAAAGAAATAAAAAACTTGATCCGGAATTTGTATTAAAGGCGATAAAGTCGGTTTTTAATGTTATTCAAAACGAGGAGATCTTAATAATCGAATCGACTATATCTCCGGGAACAATCGACGAGTTTGTCAGACCTCTTGTTAAAGGATTAAAACTTGAAAAGGGTATAAACGTTAATCTTGTTCACGCTCCTGAAAGAATACTTCCGGGCAATATGTTATACGAGTTGGAAAATAATAGTCGAACGATAGGCGCGGACAGCGTAGAAATAGCTCAGATAGTAAAAAGCGTATATTCCAAATTTTGTAAATCTGAAATAATTATCACAGATATAAAAACCGCAGAGATGACTAAGGTTATCGAGAATACTTATCGGGATATTAACATCGCTTTTGCAAACGAACTGGCGAAAATTTGCTATCAAAACAATTTGAACGTTTATGAAATAATTCGGATAGCCAATAAGCATCCGAGAGTAAATATTTTACAACCCGGGCCCGGCGTCGGAGGACACTGCATATCTGTCGATCCTTGGTTTTTGGTTGGGAATTATCCGGATATCGTGAACGTTATTTTGGCGGCTAGAAAAGTGAACAACGAGATGCCGGAATTTATATTGAGCCGTATTAGCGCAATAATGAAAGATCATAATATAAAAGATATTAAAAGAGTCGGATTGTACGGGCTAACGTATAAAGAAAATGTGGACGATACCAGAGAAAGTCCGACATTGCAAATATTAGAAAAATTAAGCGAGAATTTAGCTTTTGGGATAAAAACTTTCGATCCGTTCATAAATCATATTATGGTAGAGGGGCAGGAGTTGGATTTTCAGAAGTTTTTAAGCGAGATCGATATATTAGTAGTTCTTGTAGCGCACAATCACATAAAAGAAAATATTGATAAAATCAAAGGAAAAATAATATTTGATACCAGAAACGTTATAAACATCGACGGCGTTTATAAACTATAAAGGATAAATAGCGCTATGAAAAAAATTATGGTCGTATTTGGAACAAGACCCGAAGCTATAAAGATGTGTCCTCCGGTTAAAGAGTTAAGAACTAGAGACGGTATCAAAACGGTAGTTTGCGTAACCGGGCAACACAAAGAGATGCTCGATCAGGTCTTAAACTGTTTTGAAATAAAACCTGATTACGATCTTGCTATAATGATAAAGAATCAAACGTTATTTGATATTAATATAAATATTCTTCATAAAATAAAAATTGTTTTAGAAAAAGAGAAACCGGACGTCGTTTTAGTCCATGGAGACACGACCACGACATTTGCGACGGCTCTTTCCGCTTATTATTTACAAATCCCCGTCGGACATGTAGAAGCGGGATTAAGAACTTATAATATATACTCTCCATATCCGGAGGAGTTTAACAGACAGTCGGTTAGTATAATATCCGCATATAATTTTGCCCCAACCGAATTATCTCGAAATAATTTAATTAAAGAAGGTAGAAAATCTGATTCTATCTTTGTAACCGGAAACACCGCCATAGACGCTCTAAAAACCACAGTCAGAGATAATTATACTCATCCCGAATTGGAATGGGTTGGAACAGACAGATTAGTTTTATTAACGGCTCATAGACGCGAAAATTTAGGAGAGCCCCTAAAAAGAATATTCAGAGCTATCCGTAGAGTTACCGACGAAATCGACGATATAAAAGTTATTTATCCGATACATCTAAATCCCATCGTTAGACAATCGGCGCTCGATATTTTTAGAAATTGCGATAGGATAAAATTAATAGAGCCGTTAGAAGTAATAGATTTTCATAACTTTATGGCAAGGTCTTACATGATACTAACCGATAGCGGGGGAATACAAGAAGAAGCGCCCTCGCTTGGAAAACCTGTGATAGTTTTGAGGGATACAACCGAAAGACCTGAGGGAATTGAAGCGGGAACTTTAAAACTTGCCGGAACAAACGAGGAGAATATTTATAAAGAATTTAAAAATCTTTTGACAAACAAATCGGATTATGAAAAAATGAGTAAAGCGTCAAATCCTTACGGCGACGGATTTGCGTCTAAAAGAATAGCCGACATATTGTCCGAGAAACTTTGAATTTATATGTTGAAATTTATTAAACCCGAATTGAAAAATAAAATTAAAAATATTCTTATAAAAAATCCTTTTGGACGAATTCTATTTATCCCTTATAGAATGATAACGCCAAATAGTTTCGTAAGAAGTCTGAAAAAACAGGTTAGAAATTTTATTTTTCATTCCAAAGAAATAACCAATTATACTTACGATTTAACCGATCTAAACAAAAAATATCTCCTGTCGTTTATTAATGTTATTACTAAAGTCGATATAAAAATTTTAGAAAAATACTTATTTGAGATAGAGAACGATGACTATCTGCTAAAACATATTGAAAACGCAGCAAATAATAGCGAATATAAAAACATATCTGATAAAATAGCCAAATACGGCAGAAGAATCGGCTGGTACATCTTTGTTCGAGCGTTGAAACCAAAGGTCGTCGTGGAAACCGGTATCGATAAAGGACTTGGTTCTTGCGTTTTAACAAGCGCTATAATGAAGAATAGAGCGGAAGGTTACGAGGGGTATTATTACGGAACAGATATCAATCCCGACGCCGGTTTTCTGTTAAAACCGCCCTATTCCGAATTTGGAAAGATACTTTACGGCGATTCGATCGATTCCTTGGAGAAATTAGACGCTCGTATCGATGTGTTTATAAACGATAGCGATCATTCGAGCGAGTACGAATATAACGAATATTTGACGATTAAAGATAAGTTATCTGACAAATTTCTGATTATATCGGATAACGCGCATTGTACCGACAAATTATACAATTTTGCCAATGAAAACGGATTTAAATATTTATTTTTTAAAGAAGAACCGCTAAATCATTGGTATCCCGGAGCCGGCATAGGCGCGGCGTTTAAAGAATGAAAAAACGGAGCGGCAAATGAAATATCCAAAAAATAGAATTGAAGCGGCTTATTACCTTGCGGGAACCGGAGAGAATATACTCGACGTCGGTTGCGGTTACGGCAATCTGCTATATAAGTTGAAGGACAGTTTTGATAAACTATACGGCGTAGAAATTAATAAAACCAGAGTCGAAAAAGCGAAAGAACTATTAAAAGATAATAACTTTGAGATAATAGAGACTACCGTCGAAAGCGCAAATTTCCCCGACGAATATTTCGACGTCGTCGTCTCTTCAGACGTGATAGAACACATAATCGACGTTTTTAGCGCTTTTAAAGAAATGGCCCGTATTTTGAAGAAGGGCGGCAAACTAATCGTAATTACGCCGAATATCGCCGATATTCGCAGACGCTTGACTCTGCTATTTGGAAAATTTCCTTCAACTTCCGCTTCGGACGAGGGATTTGGTTTTAACGACGGAACTGAAATTTTCGACGGAGGCCATGTACATTATTTTACATTTTCGGCGCTAGAGAAACTTTATAAAAGATACGGTATTGCCAATATCAAACGATACGGTTTTGGAAGATTTGGTAGAGCGCATAACATACTCCCCTCTTTATTATCTCCCTCCTGCGCGGTAGTAGGGATAAAATGAAAAATCTACTATTCATAGCGCCGTTGCCGCCTCCAATAACCGGCCAGTCGTTGGCTTCTCAAGCTTTATTTGAAGGCATAAAAGATAAATATAATATAACTGTAATTAATTTTTCAAGAAAAAACGCTCTAAATAGATCAAAACTATCGTTAAAATGGATATTTTCAGTATTAAAAATGGCTTTTAAAATACTATATTGTAAAAAATCGATAAACGCGGTATATTTTACTATTACTCAGTCCCGCTTTGGTAATTTGAAAGATATTCTTTTTTTAGCAGTTTTAGGGAGAAAATTACTAAAAAAAACCATAGTACATCTTCACGGAGGATATTTTGACAAGTTATATTATAAATCTCCCAATCTTGTTAAATATCTCAATAAAAAGTTATTTAAAAACGTCGCATTTGGAATTGTTTTGGGCAATTCTCTAAAAAAATGTTTAGAACCGGTTATTAACGAAAATAAAATTAAAACGATAAATAATTTTTATCAAGATTATCTCAAAATATCATACGATAAATTTAATGAAAAATGGGATAATTTAACGATAATTCGGGTTCTATATTTATCAAATATTATGACGCAAAAAGGTTATAATGAACTGATAGAAGCTTATAAAAAACTGGATGATAATATAAAAGAACAGATTTCGCTTGATTTTGCCGGAGATTTTGAATCTGAAGATGTAAAAAACATTTTTTTTAATAAAATTAAAACCATAAAAAACATATCTTATCTCGGAGTCGTTAAAAGCGAAGAAAAGAAAAACCTGTTGCATAAATCGCATATATTTATCTTACCAACTTTCTATCATATCGAGGGACAGCCTATTTCAATACTTGAAGCGTACGCGTCGGGGCTTTACGTCATAACGACCGATCAAGGGGGGATATGCGACGTCTTTAAAGACGGCGTAAACGGAAAATTGATAGAAAAAAGATCAGTTTCGGCTATTGAACTCGCCCTAAACTCTTGCGTAAAAGACGCCGCCTCTCTTCGACCGATCGCAGAAAACAACCTGATCTACTCTAAAGAATTTAGTTCCGAGCGCAGCGTCGCGGAGCTTGTAAGATTAATAGACGAAATAGCGTAAAATTAATTTAAATAAACTTTTTCCCTATAAAATATCAAAATATAATTTTAATTTTTCTTTAACCTGATTATTTACTTTATCATTGCATTTACCAATATATTTAACCATTCTTCTTTTATCAAAGGAGCTTATTTGAAATAATTTTATTAATGAATCATTCATTAATCTATTTTCACTATCTTTAATTATCAAAATATCCAATTCGCTTTTCCTATCTATCTTTGACGAAATTGGAATTACCGTTATCAAACTATTAATATTAATAAATTTGTCCGATCCTATTATCAAACCCGGTCGCATCTTTTTATATTCATGACCAAAACTTGGATCAAAATTTATCAACCACAATTCGCCGGAATTGAAATTCATTTTTTAGTATCCAAGTCTAAATAATATTTAAGTTCAGTATCGTCTAGAAAATCAATATCTTCGCAATCTTTTACAGCCGACATCTCAATATCTTCGTCAAAATCATTTTTATCATCTTGAAAAATAACTATCACTTTATATTTTGCCTTTTTATTATTGAATTCTTTAGGGCAATACAAATGCCCGTTATTCAATAATTTGGTATCAAAAATCACATTCATTTAACAATCTCCAATAATGAAAATATAATGTATATTAAAAAAAAAGTCAAGAATTTGTCCTACGCGGACGGCGCAAAGGGCTATCGCCCCTTGACGAATAACGGCTTTTGGGACGGCGCGCTGTTTGGCGGAGAGTAATCTTATTTTTGCTCCACTTTGACTTTAATTACTTCAGGTTTAATTTGATTTAACGTTATGTTTTTTGGCAAACCGACGTCGATTCTTAAGGAGTATTCTCCCGGGTAGTTGACTTTCGAAAAATCGACGCTTAGAATAATGTTTTCTTTATTTAATTTTAGAATTTCATCTCTCGAACCGCTAACCTGAACAATTACGTTTATATCTTCAATTTTGGTTTTAAGATTATTTTTAAGATTGTGCACCGATAAGTCGGTAAAAGAGAGCCGGATGGACTCTATCAATTTTACTATTTCAAAAGTAACTTCGACTTTGGTTTTTCCGATTAATTTAATCAGAGGATTGCCGGCTTCGAGATTTACCGTTCTTTTAAAAGTTTCCGTTTCTCCTTCCAAGTTTATTTTTTCGGTTTTAATAAATTTGACTTCGTTGATTATTCTTTCAGGTCCCTGAGCTCTGACGTAATACGAATCCAAAGTTCTTTTCCTGACGGTATACCCTTTTTCGACTTCTCCGTAATAATCTAAGATAATCGGTATGTTTTTCTCAACAAGATTTTCGACGACAACGTTTACTTTTTCAGGCTCTAATATAATAGAACTAAAAATATTTGAATTCGAAAAAGTATACATAGCTTTTGGAATGTCGTATAACAGTTTTAGTTGGTACTCGTTTGGACTATCTATATTTGAAAGGTCTAAGCGTAAATTAAAATCATTTTCAGTTATTTTATCAATAATATTTGATTTGTTTTTTACCGTAATTTTAACGTTTGAAGGTATATTGTTGGAAATAATAAAACTTTCATTTAATCCTATCACTTTTAGTTGACAAGGAAAAGCTTTTTCGACGCTTTGAATGTAAGAAACAAACGAATACAGAGCGACGGCAAGTCCAAAGCAAATAATTTTTATATTGAAATTATTTAAAATACTGATTTTTCGTTTTTCGGTAGAACTAGTCTTCTTCTTCATTGATAATTTCTCCAAGTTCTTCTTCTTCATACCCAATCAAAGAGCATAACTCTTTTTTTAATAGACCAATATCGTAATTTGTATATAATCTTCCGTCGTAAGCCAAACTAATCCTGCCGGTCTCTTCCGAAACGACGATTACTATCGCGTCGGATTCTTCGGCTAGCCCCAAAGCGGCTCTATGTCTTGTGCCGAGATCTTTATTAATCATTGTGGAGTCTGATAAAGGCAAAAAACATCCCGCCGCGACTATCTGATCGTTTTTTATGATAACCGCCCCGTCGTGAAGCGGAGTCTTATATGTGAATAAGGTTATTAGCAGTTGAGTGGATATTTTTGCGTTTAAGGTAGTGCCGCTTTCGATAATGTTCTTTAAGCCGACGCTCCTTTCAAATACAATCAAAGCGCCGATTTGTAAAATATGAAAATTTTGAATAGCGTTTAGAATTTGCAACAAATCTTTGGGGTTCTTCTTTATTATTCTATTTAACCAGTCCGATTGTCCGATTTTTGTCAAAACTCTTCTCAGTTCAGGCTGGAATAATACAATTACAGCTATAGCCATAACGCTTGCGATTTGATCCAGCAACCATGAAAATGTTTGTAACTTGCCGATTCTTGATATAACATAAAGAATAACAAAGAAAGAGAGTCCTTTGATTACTTGGACTGCCTTAGTTTGAGCGAATAGCAAATATATAGCGTAAAAAAGCAGAAAAACGATGAAAATATCAATCAGAACAAAAACAATATTTAGCGAAATTATCCAAATCGGTAGTTTAAATAGTAACATTTGTATCCTGCAAATTTTTATTGTTAGTCAGTTTTTTTAATTGACTCTATAACGTTTCTCATAGTTAAAGCCTCTCCGGAGCTGTGAGTTCTAACGATATTCGCTCCGTTAATTATAGCCATCGTATTTGCCGCCAAAGCGCTAAGTCTGCAACTCCCCATCTTTCCTTTTAACGCCTCTCTTAAAAAACTTTTTCTCGATAATCCGACTAAAATTGGCATATTAAAATATTTAAAGCCGGATAGTTGTTTAAGAATCAGAAAGTTATCCCTATCGCTTCTGCCAAAGCCTATACCGGGATCAATGATTATTTTATCTTTATCCACTCCCTTTCCTAGAGCGTAAGAGACGTTAGATTGTATCTCGCGAATAACGTCGGAAATAGATATTAGCGGTTTGGGTTGATCGGTAATCAAAGTGGGGTTAAATATCATAATCATCGGACATTTTACTTTAGCGATTAAGTTGATCAGTTCTTCATTATATTTTAAAGGGATAGAGTTGTTGATTATATCGATACCGGCGTCGAGGCACTCTTTAGCGACGTTTATCTTTATCGTATCTATTGAAAGAATTACGCCGGGAAATCGCTCCTTTATCTGTTTTACAATAGAAACGACTCTAGGCAATAATTCGTTAGCGTCCTTATCTTCAGAATTTTCTTTATAAAAACACTCGTCGCAAATATCAATAATATTAGCTCCCGCTTTTACAAAACCGTCTACTTTTTTTAAAATCGATTTTTCGGAGGCGGGTTCTAAAGACGACGACTTAAAAAGGCTGATAGTCCCCATAATATAAGTCGACTTATTGAAATCTAAAATATTATTTCCAAGTTTTATCGCTCCGACTGAAGAAAAAAGACTTTTTTCTATCTCTTTTGCAATTTCAGAGAGACCGTATCTATCCTCTTGAATCTTTTTAATTAAAAGAAATATATTCTTTCTCGAAGCCGATATAATCATATCGGTAGTTCTTTCGGTATATGCGTACGCGCTTTGCGATATCGCGGCTTCTCCGCCGATCGCGCTAAGATATTGTTTTATAAGATTAGCGGCTCTGGTATCGACCTTCTCGACCTTTATGTGGAGATACGACATTTTTTGAGTTAGTATATCAAACGCTTTTTTATCTACCCCAATATTTGCCAACTCGCGCCTTATCTCAAACTCGTTATCAAGTCTCAGAATATGCGCTTTATAAGCGCTTTGATATACGGCCACGCCTCACCCCCGACTGTAATAATAGACAACAAATTAAAAATATTGTCAAGAAATAAATTTAACGGCAATTAAATTTTTTTAGCGGTAAATAAAGAAATAATTATACATTCTTAATTGACAAAATGCAATTCAAATTTTATATTTTAGTCATGAAAAAGCATGAGAGATTAGTTTACGTTGTCAACGATTCTTTAGAGCAATATGAAAAAATATTTCAAATAGAGAATATAGGGTATAACTACCAAATCGGATCTCTCGACTCTCTAAAATTTGAAGTTAAGAAAATTAGCAAAGAGACCTCTCGCGAACAATTGCTTCTAATAATAAGAAAGTCCGTTTTAACGGACGAGAATTTGACTAAGATACTCGATTTTTTTTCAGACGGATATAAATTTACGGCGCCGTATATACTTTATATCGACGACGAAGATATTTCGCAAAATGATAAAGAGACGATTGACAAAGGGGGCAACTATTTTTTTCTGATTAGTAAAATACTATATAAGAGCGATTACAATAGTTTAAGAAACTATTTTCTTTCTTACGTAAATCTGATTTTCAAGAATTTAATAACTACGGAGAGGCTAAATTACTACATTGTAGACTCTTTTCAAACAATTGTGGACTCGACTTTAGTTAATATCCAGAAAGCAAAGATCGAAACCCTCAACAAAGAGATAATTGAGATAAGCAAAATTGATTATTTGACTAACGTTCTAAATAGAAGGGCTTTTTTTGAGGCTCTAGAAGCCGAAAAAAAACGCTCCATTAGAAATTTTGTAAGACTTCAAAACGAAAAAGGGATCGCTATAGACGAAAGTCTTGATTTTCATCATAAACTTGAAGGCAAAATAGAAGATCATGTTGGGAGATTTGCCTGCATATTGCTGGATATAGATTTTTTTAAAAAAATAAACGATACTCGCGGACACTTGATCGGGGACGAGGTGTTAAAAAAAATCGGGGAAGTTTTGACTTCAAAAACTATTTTTCGCGAAAACGATATTGTCGCCAGATACGGCGGGGAAGAATTTGTCGTTATTTTACCCGAAACTAATTCGGAACATGCGTTTATTCCCGCGGAGAGATTAAGAAAGTTTATTAAACAGATTGATTTTTTCGACGAAAAAAAAGTTAAGTTTAATATTACAATTAGCGTAGGTATATCCGAATTCTCTATATACGATAAATCCAACGAAGATTTGATAAAACGGGCGGACGAAGCGCTTTATTACGCTAAAGAAAACGGAAGAGATCGGGTGATAATCTACGAAGAAATTTACAAAAAGGAAAAAAAATGAGCGACGTAAAAATGTATCCGATAGAGCAGTTCTCTATAAATTTTGTTAATGAAAGCGCTCTTCCCGCCGGAGAGTCCAAATATTATTATAGAAATCCTAATGCGGGGCATAAATTCTTCAGAAACCTGGAGGCGTCTGAGATAGAAACGCTGGTAAAAAACAATAATTTTGCCGAAAATTGGAACGAAATTTTTGTTTCAAAAGAATTTAACGCAAACTGCGTAATTAATAACGAGTTTTTTGGAAAAGTATTAATAGGTAAATTATCTGAAAATTATCTGGAATATAACGACCTCAAACTTCCCGTCGGCATATACAACTCTACTATAATATCCTGCGAGATAGGGGACAACGTTTCCATTAGAAATGCGAACTACCTTTCGCATTACATAGTAGGAAACAACTGTATCCTTTTTAATATCGACGAGATGATTACTTCCGACAGATCAAAGTTTGGAAACGGAATATTAAAGGAAGGCGAAGAGGAAGAGGTTAGAATTTGGATAGAGGTAGGCAATGAAAACGGCGGAAGAAAAATTCTTCCCTTTGATAAAATTATTACCGCCGACGCTTATATCTGGTCAAAATATCGGGACGACAAGGAGTTGTTAGCTAAATTAGCCGAAATTACAAATAACGGATATAGTAAAAAAAGGGGCTATTACGGCTTAGTCGGCTCTAATTCGGTTATCAAGCACTGCAGGATCATAAAAGACGTTAATATTGGCGAATATTGCTACATAAAAGGCGCAAATAAGCTAAAAAATCTAACTATAAACTCCAGCAAACTTGAACCGACTCAAATCGGCGAGGGGGTGGAATTAGTAAACGGAATTATAGGATTTAGCGCTAAAATTTTTTACGGATGCAAAGCGGTAAGGTTTGTTACCGGAAGAAATACGCAGGTAAAATACGGCGCCCGCCTTTTAAACTCGATATTGGGGGACAATTCGACGGTATCGTGTTGCGAGTTGCTCAACAACCTTATATTTCCTTTTCACGAGCAACACCACAACACCTCGTTTTTGATAGCGGCGACGGTTTTAGGGCAATCAAACATAGCCGCGGGGGCGACAATCGGGTCGAATCATAATTCGAGATCGGCCGACGGCGAGGTTTTAGCGGGAAGAGGATTTTGGCCGGGGCTATCGAGCGATTTTAAACATAACAGTAAGTTTGCTTCGTTTGTTTTGATATCAAAAGGGTCTTACGCCTACGAAATGAACGTAACTTATCCTTTTTCGCTGGTATTCCAGAATAAATCCGACGAGGCGATACAAATAATACCGGCGTATTGGTTTATTTATAATATGTATGCGATCGAAAGAAATTTGTATAAATTTGCAAACAGAGATAAACGGAAAATCAAAATTCAAAATATTGAGAGCGAATATCTTGCTCCCGACACGGTATCGGAGATAATCAAATCTATCGATAGAATATACGTTCTAGCCGGCGAATCGATAAATAAAACGGATAATTTGACTCAAGACGAATATTTGAAAATCGGTAAGGAGTATATCCGTAATTTAGCGCTCGAAAACAAGGATATAGAACTTAAGGATAAAGAGTGTATGAAGAAATACGGCGCTAAGATATTGAAACCCGTAAAAGCGGTATGTTATTTTGAAAAAATGATTCTTTATTTTTTAGTAAAAAATATTGTGAATGTCTACAATATTGCGACAATACGCCTAAAAGAAGTCCTGGAAGAGCTAAAGAGTCTAAAAAAGACCAAATTGTATCTTAATTGGATAAATCTGGGAGGTCAAATCGTATCGCAAGAGGATTTGGAAGATATAAAAAAAGATATAAAAAACGACAAATTGACAAATTGGGACGAAATTCACGAGAGATATAACGATTTGTGGAAGAAATATCCGAAGGACAAACTGCGTTTTTCTATCTACGCGTTTGAAACTATTTTAGATAAGAACGTTGATTTATTTACCGAAGAGGATTTGAAAAAACTTTTCGAAGACGCCGTTTTGATAAAGAAATTTATCTATTCCGCTTGTTACGACGTTAAGAAAAAAGATTATGCCGATTCGTATAGAAAAATGCTCTACGATAACGAAGAGGAGATGATCGCCGTTATCGGCGACATAAAAGATAACGATTTCCTTATATATCTTGAAAAAGAGACGGGAGAATTTGAGAACGCCGTTAAAAACTTTATAAACAGAGAATAAAAGCAATAAAAGCGGTTTTTTAAACTAATTTACGGAAATAGTTGAAGCTATAATCTTTGTCAAATTGAAGTCTGTTATTTATCCCTTTGGTCGTTAAATATGGATTATCGAAAAACCTCATATCGGCGGTAAGGGAGTCAAATTTGATATTTTCCTTTCTAAAGACCTCGCCGATAAAACAGAGCGGTTTGGAAGTTACAAAGTAATATAGATCATTAATTTTATACGTCTCAAGCTCAATGTATTTATCTCTGAATTTGTTATTCTCGTAACAATCCTCTTCGACTCTCGATATAAACAGCGGAATTTTTCCGTAGACGCAACACTCGATCTTTTGATCCGAGAAAGAGCCGAGCGATTTTAAAACCGATAAGTCGCTTTCAACCGGAACGTAGAACGAGCTATAGCCGAATTCTTGATAAAATTTGGGAGCTATATGGTTCATTACCGCCAATCCAAGTCCGGCGCTTTTTTCGCAATTATATTTTTTTAAGACCTCCATTCCGTCGAACGAATTTGACTGGAATTTCTTAAAGCCGGCTTTATAGAGTTTATCGATAGCGTTAGTAATAAAGTCTATATCTTTCTCAAATATTACGTCCGGTATAGCGAAGATTAATTCATATTTTTTTGATATTTCAGAAATTACCGCATAATTTAGCTCTTTGTATAAATAGATAACCAACGTTTTGATAAAATCGATTTTATTGCAGTTAAAAAAAGATATTTGATCAGACCTTATAATTAATTTATCGGGAAAACTTCCAAACAGCGCCGCTCTTTGAATTTCTGTTTTATCGGGGTATAATATTTTGTTTAGTTCGCCGTCTAAATCGGGATATTTTTCGGATTTTTTTTCAAGATTGATCAATTCAGTTCTGATTTTATCCGTTAATTCGTTCAAATAGGACGGCGAACATATCGCTTCGTTATCGGATAGTTCAACGACGGTTTCAACCTCTTTATAAATTTCTTTTATTTTCTCAATAATCTCAAATAATCGGGCGGGTCTGGCTTTTTTTGGCGGAGCCGGAGTTTTAAACTCAAACGACGATTCTTGATCCTTAAAACGGAGCGATACGACGGTTTTATCGTTTATCTCTATCTTTATCTTAATCGCTTCCATAAAAATTTCCGGGATCGCGTAGTCGTCCGAAGTTTTTATATAATCGTCCCAACGCGCGTTTTCGCCGACGAGGTTTTTGCCTCCGACAATATGTCCCGAATGAATCTCTCTTGCGGAATATTTTTTCAGTTCATTTTTTAATTCCGCTTGCTCTTTTTCGTCGATAGCTCCGTCTAAAATTTGCCTGTAAATCGAAGTTATATTTTTTACCCAATTTGCGTTTTTTAGTCTCCCCTCTATTTTAAGAGCGGCGACTCCGTATTTCTCTAAAGTTTTTATATATTCCGATAGAGATAAGTCTTTCATTGAAAAAAAAGTTTTTTTTGATTTTGATCTCTCGTCTTCCCATGCGATCCGACAACAAGCGGCGCACGCCCCTCTATTGCCGCTATGCCCGCCGATAAACGAAGAGGCAAGGCATCTGCCCGAAACGCCAAAACACATCGAGCCTTCGGTAAAGACCTCTATTTCTATTCCTTGTATGGAGGCGCATTTTTGAATTTCAGGCAATTTGAGCTCTCTGGCGAGTACTACTCTGTTTACAGCCAAGTCTCTAAGGAGGGTTACCCCCAGGGAGGAAGTAACGGCGCCTTGAGTAGATATATGTATATCGATTTTATTTTTAAGATATTTAGTCAAATAATATATAAGCGCCGGGTCTTTAACGATTACGGCGTCTACATTGATATCCGCCAAAAAATTTAATATCTGAAACGCTTCGGCTACTTCGCTTGATTTCAAATCGATATTCAGAGTAACAAAAACTTTAACGTTTTTGTCATGCGCGTAACGTACGCACTTTTTCAGTAGAAAATTATCAAAATTTTTTGCCGGTCGCCTCGCGTTGAATTTTCTCAAACCCAAATAGACCGAATCGGCGCCGCCGTCGAGCGCGGCTATAAAACTATTAACTCCTCCGGCCGGAGACATCAGTTCGGGTTTCATAAGTATCGGACGATATTATGCAGATTACGATACAATAGCGCTCGATTTAGATACATACTTTGTCGGCTTCCCGTTTTGACAGTATCGCCATTCTTTCGGATAGATCGGCGATTCTTTTGTTATAGAACTCTACTCTTAACGGGAATTTCTCCCTTAACATAAGGTAAAAGTCGCTCTCCCATTTTAGCGCTTTGTTTACGTCCCGCGCGATATTTCGAGAGGCGCAGGATACTACCATGTGTCTCGTATTTAGCGAATTGGAATATACCTCAGATTGAATCTTTTGGGAGTTGTTCGTATTAATTTTACCGCCGACGGAGGTTGTTTTCCCATAAAAATGGGCTAGGTTGACTATATCTTGAGTTATTTTAATAACCTCGGGATCGTCGGGGGCTCTATTCATCGAGCCGGCCAGATCCGTTCTGCCTACCGTTACGTGATCGATATGCCAAAAAAAAGGGGATTGAAATATATTTTTAAGATTTTGATAAGAGAAGATTGTTTCGATATTAATCGCGAGTTTAACGGTATGATTTTTATCAATTTCTTCCATAGTCTCAACAAAATTTCTGAGACTATATGGAGACTCTACCATCGGGGCAAGAATTTTATCGACCCCTATGGAAAGCATATATTCAATGTCGTTGCGGGCTTCGGGACCGCCGACTTTTACCGTCATAGGAACGATTCCGTCGCTGATCTCTTTCATAATGTAAATTTCTTCAAAACTCATCGCTTCGATCTCCGTTCCGCCCTTGATGCCGATTAGACTATTGTCGTTTTTTAAAGCGCTCAACTTTTCTCTCAATCTTCTCATATAACCCCTCGTTAAAAAAAGATTTTTCTTTATTATCGGTTGTTTTTAATTTCATTTAACTATATTTTAAAAAAATTTAGGTTAATTACTATAACATTTCGATAATAAAAGCAAGCATCGCTTCCATAAAAACAAAAAGAAAAAGCGATGCAAGTATCGCTTCCATGAAATATAAAAAAAGACGCGCGCGCAAGTATCGCTTCTTTATTTTTAACGAGAGCGATTGGAGATAAAAAATGAACTCGATCGACATTTTAAGAAACAGAATAAAAAAACATATGGAGTTAAAAAAATCAGGGGACAAGTTTGATATAGACGCCCCCTCTTTTACCGTAAAAGATGTAAGTTTCATGGAGTTTGAGGAGGAGATAAAACAGGCTTTCAAGCAAAAAAAAGAGGAGCGCCTAAACGTTATACAAAACGACGCCCCCGAAATAATCGAGGAACTTGAGATCGAAGAGATAGAGGAGATCAAATTCGATAAATTGACTATAGATATTTTGGAGAAAATTGAAGAAAAAGTTTTGTTTATAATAAGAAATATTAATTTAAGTTTATTTCAAAAAGACATAATTAATTTGAATAAATCTATAGTCGACGATATGATCAAAACTTTTTTTGGCAACGATATAGAGGATAAAATTAAAACTAAGATTGAAGAGTTGGTCGGAAATATCGTTAGTCACGAATTTAGAGAGTATGGAAGAAAAATAAAAGAGGTAAAGGACAAGTTGTTGCGCGATACGCTCGACTCTATAACCCCCGTTTTAGAAAAAAGCATAGCGGAATATATGAAAAACAAAACCGCGGGCGCGACGGAATGGAGTATGAATAATTATATAAAATATTTTATCGCTATGATAGATAACAACTATTTAAAAGTTGACAAAAAGGAGAAAAAACTTAATAATGAAGAGTATCTTTACCTGAAAAATTTGGTAGAAATTTTCATCGTAAGGAAATTTAAAAGCGCTTTATAGTAATATTTGGAATTGTTTATTATGCAAAAATCTATTCTTCTGGTCAATAAAGATAGAGAGTTGCCGACTATTTTTTCGATTTTGGCGAGTAAAGTCGGTATGAATTTAGCCGTCGCGCTCGATAGAGAGACGGCCATTAGAGAGGTGAATCAATCCACGTCGTTAATAGCCGTCGATATGACGGATAGCAGTACGACCCCCTACGAGTTGCTCGATATTTACTGCCGCGATCATAGCGATATACCAAGATTGGCTCTTATGACCAAAGATATGTTTAACGATAAATTTATTGAGAATATTTATAGCAAAGTTTACGACATAATCGTAATTCCTATCGTTAATTTTGAAGATTTTCAAAGAAGAATTTTCCGAACTATAGACAATTATAACCTTCATAAAAAAAACCTCTCTTATCAGAATATTCTCATGGACAAATCGTTTAAAGCCGGCGCTTTAAACATAACCTCTTCTCTATTAAACAAAGTAGACAGCTATATCGATCAAATTCTTGCCGATTTATATCTATGGAAAGATAAAATTATTTTGGAAAACAAAGAAAATTTAAATTTAACTAACGGGATTAGAGATTTTGTATCCGTTATCGCTGATAAAATACTGAACCTTGAGGAAGTAATTCAAATTAATGGGACGCTTCTTGAACAAACCGGCTCGGATAAAGAAACCGATATAAACGAAATATTGGAAGATATTAGAAAGGTTATGACGTATATATATGATAAAAAAATTACCGAAATCAAACTGTTTCCGGGAGATATTAAAAAAACTAAAATTGATCCCTCAAAAATAATTCAAACAATTTTCTATTTTTTGACGGAATTGATAAATTCGTCAAAAAATATTGAAGGCGGCGCTAAAGACGTCGGTATTCATACTGAAATGGTTGAGGGATACGATAAAAGGGAGTATATCGTTATTACGTTTGAGGATAACTGCGGCGATAAAATCGATCATATTGAAAAAAAAGAGGACGGGATAAAAAAATACGACAACGAAGTTTTTTCTATACGCGACGTAAGGAACTATTTAGAGACTATTAAAGGGGAGATCGAAACGATATACGCAAAAGACGCCGATATAAAACGAAAAATTATATTAAAAATACCGGTATTATAACTATGAGAAGAGATTTAATACAAAAAAATATAGATTTGAAACAGTTTACGACCTTCAAAATTGGAGGTAAAGCCGAGTACTATTCCGCTCCGAAAGATATTGAGGAGGTTAAATATTCTCTTAATTTTGCTAAAGATAAAGGGCTGGAAGTTATAATAATCGGCGGCGGCTCAAATTTGCTCATATCCGACGACGGCGTAGAAGGAGCGGTTATACATACCGCCGCGCTTAATAAATCCAAAATCGACGGCGTTATACTAACGGTCGAGTCGGGCTTGACGGTAAAAAATCTAAACGATTTAGCTCTAAGCCGTTCGCTGTCGGGATTGGAATTCAGCGGCGGACTTCCCGGTTCTATAGGAGGCGCTTGCTATATGAACGCCAGATCGTATAACGGGGAGTTCGCCGACGTCGTTAAGGAGGCGACCGTAGTAGACGAGTTTGGAACGGCAAGCGTCGTCGATAAAACCTTCCTAAACTATTCTTACAAATATTCCGCCTTGATGGATTTGAATTATTTTATTTACGACGTCAAACTCGAACTAAAAAAAGGCGATCCTTCCGTTATAAAAGAAATTTATTTGAAAAATTTTAACGATAGAAAGTCTAAAGGTCAATTTGACTACCCTTCGGCGGGTTGCGTATTTAAGAATAACTATCAAATCGGCGTCTCGTCCGGTAAAATAATAGAGGAAGCCGGTCTTAAAGGGCGCGTTGTCGGCGGCGCTAAAGTGTCTGAAAAACACGCGAATTTTTTAATCAACAACGGCGACGCAAAAGCCGCCGACGTTATGAAACTGATAAAATTTATTGAGGACGAGGTTCTGGAGAAAAAAGGCGTCAAACTGGAGAGGGAGTTAAGAATAATAGGATTTGAATAATTATCGGTCGAAACGCAAGACGGAGTCTTGTTTATGAACGCGCCCGTCGGTTTTTTGGAGCGGAGAAATTGACGCATATGAAATTAAAGATAAAATTGACACATATGAAACAAATGTTTTTAATCGGTAATTTATGGACGTTTATTTTGATTGATTAAAATTTTATCGCGTTAGGGAGTATATGTTAAAGCAAAACAGCAGCTTTATTTTAGGTTTATTGGCTCTTGTAGACCTTTTAGTTCTTCTTGCCTCGTTTTATATTTCAAATTTTATCGTAACGCGTAATATTTTTACTTTTAGCTTTAAGGAAACTATTATTATCTTAATTCTGGTATTTGTTTTTTTTATCGCTTTGGAGAGATCAGAATTTTCTCACACATATAGATTTAAACCTTTTCGCGTTATTTTAAAAAATATTTTCAGACTTCTTATATATATGATTTCTTCCTTTTATCTGTTGATACTATTTGATATTTTTAAGTTTGAAAATAAATTTGTTCTCTGCTATATTACGCTGGTATTATCTTTCGTTTTTATTGAAAGAATGTTTATTAAATTAGCGCTTACGATACTTCGTAAAAAAGGATTTAATTTCCGAAACTATCTGATAGTCGGAGCGGGACAAGTTGGTCTTAATTTTTATCGAAAAGTAGTCTCCTCTAACGAATTGGGGATACGTATAGTAGGGTTTCTCGACGACAACGAGGAGTTTTTAAACGCGGACGATCCGGAATACACCGACGCAATTAAAGGACTGCTTCTCGGCAAAACCGACAAGATTGAGACGATTTTAAAAACTATGGCGCTCGACAACGTAGTGCTTGCTTTGCCTATGTACGCCGAACAGAAGATTGTTAATATAACTAATTTGTGCGAGAAATACGGAGTAAAAGCCGAATTGATACCGGACTATTTCAAAATAATAACGGCAAATCCTTCTATACGCCAAATAAAAGGTTATCCTCTCATAGGCATCAGAAATATTCCGCTTGAGAATATGTATAACCGTTTTGTAAAACGGCTTTGCGATATAATATTGAGCGGAGCCGCGCTTATAGTTTTATCTCCCCTATTCTTGATTATCACTATAGGGATAAAACTTACTTCAAAAGGACCCGTTTTCTTTAAACAAAAGAGAACCGGTTTTAAGCAAAAAGATTTTGAGATTATCAAATTCAGGACGATGCTTATAAACGACGAAGCGGATACGAAGCAAGCGACAAAAGACGATCCGAGAAAAACCAAATTCGGCGATTTTTTACGCAAATATAACCTCGACGAACTTCCTCAAATAATTAATATCCTTAAAGGGGAAATGTCGATCGTAGGCCCCAGACCTCATATGTTGGCGCATACCGAGGAGTTTTATCAGAAATACGATAAATATCTGGTGCGCCATTGGGTCAAACCCGGACTAACAGGTTGGGCGCAAGTAAACGGCTGGCGCGGGGATTCCGATATAGGAATCCGGGTTCGTTACGATATCGAATATATCGAAAATTGGTCGCTTTTCTTTGACTTAAAAATTGTTTTCCTAACGGCTTTTGGCAAACAAGTAAAAAAATACGCATACTAGAATTTATGGCATCTCGCGTACCCCGGCGGTTTTTTGGGAGTGGGAGAAAAATGGACGCATATGCGCCTAAAGTGCGGCGGCAATTATCGCGTTGAAATTAAATGACACATATGATACCGAAAATAAATCGACGCATATGGAGCTACATGCGCCGCGCTGTGTTCCCCGACGAATAAAATGACACATATGGGTCTCATAACCGCCGCGCCGCTCCCCGACTCCCCGACGAAAATTTGACACATATGGAGCTGCATACGCTGCGTCGCTCCTCGATGAGAATTTGACACATATGCGTCAAAATTATTCCCCGATTTGTCATTCCGCTCTTAAGAACCCGCCGCCCTAACGTATGCATATGCGTCGTTCGCCTACGCCCGTCATACCAAAAAAAGACCGCCGATAAAAAGGCGGTCTTTTTTTATTACTTGCGACTTGCGCTATTAGAAAAACGCATTTCGTATACCAAATCCTACTTGAGGCGTTAATCTGCCTTCTACTTCGGAAGCTATAAAGTAGAAAATATTCTCAAAGTATATAGCGAATTTTCTTAAGAAACTCCACCTTTCTACCTTAAACAGATCGATTTGATACATAAATCCGGCGATAACCTTCCCTTTTTTATAAGCCGAATCGTTGTATTCAATTGAATTTTTATCTGTAACAAAATTGTACTTTTCACCCGTTCCTCCGCCGTATCCGCTAAACCAGTAAAATCCGCAACCGATTTCAACGCTTATAGAAAAGTTTCTAGCGTCTTCGCCGAAAAAGAACTCAAACGGTATATCTATAATCTTTGCAAGAAGTTTACCGCCGGTACAGAAGCCGTAAAATCTCGGTTCGTACCTATAATTAGGCCATCCCGTTCCAGGATTAAATCTCGTCGTATCGTACTGGCTAATCCCCATATCCTCCATATTTTCCTTAGTAGGTATCCAACTAAACATTCCTTCTACTCTAACGACGTCGTCGAAAAAACTCAATCCAAATCCGCCGGACACGTAAGGTCCGCCAAATATTTGCGCCCAAAGATATATTCCTTGTACAAATTTAGGAATTTTCCCTAAATTTTTGTCAAACTGTCGTAATAATATTTTTACCTCTTTTACCTCTCCGTCGTCGTTAGCGGATCCTCTTACCATTATTTTATCATTAACCCTATCGCTATCTACCGGACTGTCTATAATAACTTCGGGAGCTTCCCTGTTAATAGCTACTCTAAAATACCTCAGAGACTCCAAACCGCTCCTTGTAACAGACTTTATCTGAAGCACATGCTGTCCGTCTATCAAATACTGCGTCTGGACTCGAATTCGCCAATCCGACGTAAGACCTATATGTTTGGTAAAGGTCTTACCGTTATCTAAACTTAAATATATTGATTCGACTTTGTTTTTCTCCATATATTTATTTTTCAATGCCGCTACTTCGTAAGGTTTAACCTCTATTTGATCAATAGTTTCTTCAAGTTTTTTAACTTTCTCTTCGTCTCTTCTAAATTTCTTTTTCAACGCTTTAAATTTTGCATGTTGTATCTGCTTTTTCAACCTCATATCCACGTTAGCGTCGTAGAAATAAGAACTGCCCATTAGCCATGGTCTATGTTCCATAGGCGCTCCGTTTATATGACTCTTCACTTCTATTACAGGTCCGGATTCGTCAAAATAAAATTGTCTAGACAAAGAGATTGTCTTTTGTTTTTCATTCTCTGCCGTGGCTTTTTCATAAGCGACGACAAATACTTTATGCTCTCCCGGAGCCAATCCGACGGTAGATAACGAGAAATTCCACAACTCCGTTCCTCTCGCTTCCACAAAATCGCCGTCGTCGATTTTGACTAAAACCTTGTCTACGCCGTCGTCGTCCCAAGCCGTGCCAAAAAAATCTATCGTTTGTCCCGTCAAATGTTGCCCGGGTTGGGGCTGATCCAGAACTAATTTGGGAAGATCTGAAGCGGGATCGACCGTAAAGTTTAAAGACTTCTCTGAAACGTTTCCGGCAAGGTCTCTAACTCTGGCAATCAGTTGGTATTTATCTTTAGGCGTCAAATATCTAGTATCCAGATCAAAATACCAAGCCTTATTATCCCCTTCCGTTTCAAAATATCCTTCGTCTTCTCCCTCGATTTCAGTTCCATATATAACGTTTTTACTTCCAACGTTACCGTCGACATAAAGCTTGACCGAATCTATCTTTATATTATCCTTAGCTCGTCCTACTATTCTGTATTTGTTATTTAAAGTCATACCGTCTTTAGGCATAAGAATATCTATCTCCGGAGGGGTGTTGTCTATGTTATATAACGCAAATGTTAAAGATTCGCTGCCAGCCTGATCTCTAACCTTAATAAGAGTTCTCAACGGTCCGTCGGGTACGGATCTGGAATCAAAGTAATATTTCCAACTTGTCGTACCTTCCGCTCTGGAAAAAGTCCAGCCGTAATTTGTGCTTATCTCTACTATATCAATATCGTTAGGATCCGACGCTCTTCCGTTTATAACGGTTTCGCCCCTCAAATACTCTCCGTTGATTGGACTTAATATTCTTATAACAGGATTTCCATTATCAATGTGAAAGGTAACAGATTTGATTTTACTTAGCGCTCCATACATATCGACCGCCTGCGCTTCGAGAACATGCTTTCCGGGCGATATAGAATCTTTAGGAATTTTTTTAAACCAATTGGGATTACCCTTGGTCATATCTATCCTTTCCCATTTCACTTCCTCTTTTTTCACAGTATCTAAGACGCTACCCGGATCGCCAAAATCAATACGAAATTGCACGTAATCGATTCCGTCGTCGTCTAACGCTATACCGCCAATTTCTACAAAGTCGGTAAACCTCTGTCCGTCGACGGCGGGACTGTTAATAAATATTTCAGGAATGTCTGTCGAAGTGTCAATTAATACGTCTTTTGAGGCAAATTTTTTATTGCCCGCCTTATCGATGGCAAAAATATCTATTGTATGAGGAATAGATTCGACGGAATCAAAATTTACCCCTTCCAGTTCGTTTAGGTCGTAAAGAGCCTCCCATAAATACCTCCCTTTGGCTATATTTTCCACGCCGTTATGCATAACGACTACGTTTGTAAGACTATTATTGTCCGACGAATCTCCTCTTAAAGTTATCTGACCGTTTGCCGTCTCTACGCAATTATATCCCGTTTTGCCTAGTATGTCCAAAATTCTAAATCTTTGGTCGTCGGTCAACCTCTCTTCAAGAATATAAAAGGTATTCGAACTATTAATTTTATAAAATTTCTCAAAAAACTCTTTATCCTTTGCGTTTTTTATATTTTTTAGAATATTATTTTTAAAATCGTTAACTTCTACCTTTTTGGGGGCTTGACTCCACACTCTAAGACTTGGAGGAGTTTTATCAAATATAGTTACAACCTTTTTTATGGTAGTTTTACCTGCGTTATCGGTAATTTTTATACGAACGGTATGCTCCCCCTCTTTCATATTGAGATCGAGCATAGGCAAATCAATCTTAAATAATTTATCGTTTAACTGATCGATCGGCAAGTTATTATCTGCGACGTAATCGCTTAATCTTATACTCTGAGTTCTCTTTAAAGGATCGAGTTCCGGAACTTTATAATTCTTCAAATTTGAAATGGATTCAAGAGATACGTCGTCGTAAGCGTCTTCCGAATTTACGCTATATTGAACTTTTACCTCGCCGGTATCGTCGCTTGCAACTCCGAATATAGAAATATTCTCGTTAAAAGACATATATGAAGGGGGCCATATAGTTAAGCCCTTCGGATCGGAGTTGTCGTTCACAATATTCAAACTCGCCAAAGAGCTTGAGCCTCCATCCCTCGTACCGTTTATAGAGATATTATTGATACCCGGCGCTAAACTGGCTCTATTAGCGTCGCCTCCAATATCAAAATTATAAATTCCAAAATCCGAGTTGAGCAAAGTTCCGCTCACATTTAAAGACCCGCCTGAAAGATTTAAATTGGAATACCCCTCCGGAATTAATCCGTAAATAGATCTATTAATTTCATCATAACCGACTGTCTCCCGCGCTATTAGTAATTTAGGATTGGAGTAAGTTATTAACGTATCTTTCTTTTTTACGCTTACCGTTAACTTTAACGAAGCCGATTTGGTTTCTTTAAAAGATACTTTAAAATTCGACAATTTCGTCTCAAAACCCGAGACGTCCGTAGCCGTTATAGTAAAAGAATATTCGGCCATACCGCCGTCGGCGGTTTTTACTTTAAGAACATACTCTTTATCCTCGCCGACGGCCAAGGAAGCTCCGGTTATCGGCTTAAAGGTCTTATCCGATGAAGAAATATCAATTTTCACCGTTTTTAGCAATACGTTGTCGCTAACTACAATACTCTCGTCTTTCATCATCCCTTTTTTAGAGTCTATAACCGGCGATTTTATTTCCGGTTCTTTCATATCTATTATTACAGGAATCGACAAGTTTGAAGAACGATTAACAAAGTCCGTCGCGGTTAGATTGATAGCGACTAATTTATCGGCAAACTTTGCGTCTTTTGTAAAATCCTCTTTAATCGCCTCGACGTCGTAATACCCATTCTTTTTAGAAGGGGTAAATTTAAGTTCCTTATTTTTTACTAAAATCTGATCGTTCGCCAAATCGCTTATGCTATATTTAACCGATTTAAGAGCGCCGCTCTTTTTAACCTGAATGTTTGCGACTTCAATTACTTTCTTAAAATATTTGCCGGCGATATTCTTATTGATAAACTCGTTATCAAATTCAGGATAGCTTCTGTCTATCCAGAAGTCTACCGATACCAAATCTCCTTTTGTGTTATTAATATCTACCGGAACAAGCTCGACTTTATATTTCCCGTCGGTAAATTTAGAGGTATCCGACGCGTCTACGTCGAATGAAAAGCTATACTTCGCGGCTATATTCTTCTGGAATACCGGCGTTTTTGCTTGATCTTTCGTTATTGTAACTATTACCTCTTTCATCCCGTCGTCGTCCGATACGTCTCCAAAAAGAGGCAAAGAATTCGATATTCTATCGTCGTTTGCAATACTCTTCAAAATTAATTTGGGTTTATCGAGATCTTCGTCTAAAGACACCGTTACGCTGCTAACCGTTTTATTACCGGATACGTCAGTTACCGCGGCGGTTAACTTATAAAATCCCGATTTCCCTTTTGACAAATCTACGGGATAACTCCAAAGCGGATTACCCGGCAAAAGCGTAACCGGCATAGGCTTGCCGTCCATTCCGGCTCCGGTTATCGTTATTTCAACCCCTTTTACGTCTACGTTATCGTAGGCGTATCCAAACGCCGTAAACTTACCGTCTACCTTATCTCTATCCCTTGGAAAATCAAACCATATCTCCGGCTTTTTATGATCGACGATAACGGTTAAAGGAGAATAACCGACAGAGCCGGCTTTATCGGCGGCCCTTATCCAAACGGTCTGAGTTCCGTCGGCAAGAAGGCCCGAATCAATTCCGACGCTCCATTGAACTTTTACCCGATTCTTAGCTAAGTTCTTTATCATCCCAATTCTTGTAAAAGTTTCTCTGTCGTCTACGGAGTATTCTACGCTAACAATCCCGTTATCGTCGCTCGCTATACCCCCGACGTTCATTTTTCCGGACACGACGGATCCCGATTTAATAGTGTTAATCTCTATAAAAGGCGTCCTCCTGTTGAGTTGAAACGGCACCTGTACCTCTTTACTAGGAATACCGTTTATATCGTAAACCTTTACCCTAAAAAAATGCTCCCCGTCTTTCATCATCGAAGTATCAAGATCATACGACCAGAAATCTGTTCCCTCGGCGGCTCTTTTCTCTTTTTCGTTATCGACTATAATTTCAACCCGATCGACCGCGTCGTCGTCGTACGCCGTTCCGACTATTTTTAGATTTCCCAGAACTTTGGCGTTAGGCAACGGGTTAATAACGTTTACTAGCGGTATGTCAGACTTAGGGTCGATAATAATATTGACGCCGACTTCAGGACTGTAATTATCCCTATCGTCCCGCGCCTTAACGTGAACGCTCCATTTGCCGTTAACGTATTTGCTTTTATTTGAAATATTATAATCTTTACTCCAATTAAGAGTCCCTTCGGCTATCTCATAGACGTCTTTAACGCTTTCAAGTTCGGTATTAATCCTTTTTGCATCAATCCGCAAATCTTTAATTCTTTCATTGCACGTTATAATCTTCTTTGCTTCGCGATCTTTTTTTTCAGAGAGTTTATCAAGTTCTTCTTTTTTATTCTGATTAATCATATCTACATTAATTTTAGCTATATTCTTATTGGCGCTTTTAATATCAAGATTTTGCTTTTTTATCTCTGCGTTAATCTTTTTTAAGTCGTCCTGAAGTTTTTTTATCTTATCCTTTTTAGCTTTCGCTTTAATCGCCTCTTCGCTCTTTGCCTTATTTCGTTTTTTTAACTCCATCTCGGCAACTTTTTTCTTCTCCGCTTCGGCTTCTTTCTTAAAAGACTTGACGTCGGCGGTAACGTCTTTCTGAGCGTATAAAGAAAATTGAGCCGCCGTTAAGAGTATTAAAACTAATAGCCTCGCAAAATTCTTGAAAACAAACATTATCTCCTCCTAAATATTTGAAAAATCAACTAATACTCCAAGCAAAAAAAATAATTGGCGCTTCTTATAGAGACAACCGCCAATTATAATTAATAAGCTTTACCCTTGCTAATTATAGTATATTTAATCTAAAAAAAGCAAATAATATTATAAAATTTATTACAATATTATTATTCGGACTAAATTATTTTATAAATTAATTTATTTTTCCAAATTTCGCAATCTATCTAATATCGGCGGATGAGAGTAATAAAACGAGCTGTAAATTTTTGCGGGATTCAGTTCGCCCAGGTTGTGAACGGAAAGTTTTTTCAACGCGTCTGCAAGCGATTCGGACTCGCCCATTATTTTTTTTGAAAAGTCGTCCGCTTGATACTCGTACTTTCGCGATATATACGACGAAATCGGTTTGATAAAATACGATAAAGGTCCGATAAAAATCGAAAATAAAAACAGTCCTATAATTTTATCGTTTGTTTCAAATCCAAACGCTCCATATAAACCGTCGTAATTTATTAATAAGTTTGCAATTAAAAGTCCGGTAAGAGATACGAGCGCCGAAAAGATAATGTTTTTAACGATATGCCCCTTTTTATAGTGCCCCGCTTCGTGAGATAATATAGCGAGTATTTCGTTATTGGTATGATTCTCTATAAGACTATCAAAAAGTACTATCCTTTTTGTTTTACCAATTCCGGTAAAATAGGCGTTTGAATGAGTAGTTCGTTTGGACTCGTCCGCAGAAAAAATCTGCGAAATATTAATATCCATTTTTTTAAACAACTCGCGTATCTTCGCATTTAACTCTTCGTCCGCCAACAAAGTAAATTTATTGAATAGCGGCGCAATAACCGTAGGAAATATAATCTGCATCAGAAACGAAAAAACTACCAAAAACGCCCATACGGCAAACAGCCATAAATTGCCCAAATTGTATACAAAAAATGTTAGAGGAATCAAAATTATTACTCCCAATATAGCGGATATTATAATCTGTTTAAACAGATCGCTAATCCATAACTTGAGAGTTATTTTACTAAAATTAAACCTTTTCTCAAGGACAAAGTTGGAGTATAGATCGAAAGGGATATCAATCAGCAAATTTAGCAGAGAGAAGCCCCCAAAAAACGCCAAGCAAATCAGATACTTATTTGAAACAAAAGACCCTATGAAAGCGTAGTATAAAGGAAAAGCCCCCGATAATAATAAAGCGATAAGTACGGCTTTATTAACAATATATTCGATCTCGCCAAACTTTAATTTTGAGTTGGAATAGTCATTAATTTTTACAAGTTTCTCGCGGTCTACAAAATCTTCAAGTCCGTCCGGAATCTCGCCGCCGTATTTTTCCCTATGTCTATAATTTATAATATCCAACGCAATCTTAACGGCAACCGAGAGAGCAAAAAGGGACAAAAAAATGATAGAGATGGGATTATTTAAATTCATAAACCGTCTATTTTTGATTATCCAAAAACCATTGGTAAGTCGCTTTTATTCCGTCTTCCAAAGAGGTCTGCGCTTTCCATCCCGCTTTTTCAAGTTTAGAAACGTCTAAAAGCTTGCGAGGCGTCCCGTCCGGTTTGGTCGGATCAAATACGACCTCTCCTTTAAAACCGACAATATCCTTTATCAGATAAGCAAGATCCTTTATTGAAATATCCCGTCCCGTCCCGACGTTTATATGAGTATCTTCATTATAGTTATTCATAAGAAAAACAAGCGCCTCGGCAAGATCTTCGACAAACAAAAACTCCCTCAAAGGAGCGCCCGTTCCCCATACCGTTACGGCTTTTTGATCGTAAATCTTTGCGTCGTGAAACTTCTTCATAAGCGCCGGCAATACGTGCGACGTTTGCAAATTGAAGTTATCGTTATATCCGTATAAATTCGTCGGCATTGCGCTGATAAAATTGGTCTTGTATTGATTGTTATAAGAACGGCACATAACTAATCCGGCAATTTTAGCTATAGCATAAGCGTCGTTCGTCTCTTCTAAATATCCCGAAAGGAGATACTCCTCCTTAATCGGTTGAGGGCAATTTTTAGGGTAAATACAAGAACTTCCTAAAAACAGAAGCTTCTTTACCCCGGATAAATATGCGTTATGAATGACGTTATTTTGTATTTGCAAATTTTGATATATAAAATCCCCTTTTTGCGAACTATTAGCCAAAATCCCGCCGACTTTAGCCGCCGCAAGAAACGCATATTCCGGTCTCTCTTTTTCAAAGAAATTTCTTACCGAAGAAAAATCAAGTAAATTTACCTCTTCTCTGGTTCTCGTTATAATCTTTTTATAACCGTCTCTCTGTAACTTTCTTACAATCGAAGAGCCGACCAACCCTCTATGCCCCGCGACAAATATTTTTGAATTTAAATCCATACCGCTCTCTCTAACAAAATATAGCCTTCATTATATCAAAACTAATAATTATATCAAGTTATAACCGGTCAAAAAAATAAAATAAATTTACGTAGAGTAGACGTATTTGGGATAATTTTCGATTAAGAGCGAGTATAATAGCTGTTTTCGATTGGTAACATTTAACAGTTGTGTCATTTTACCCAAAAAGTCGTTTTTCAATTTATCAATCTTCAATTTCTTACTAACAATCTCAAGAAATCCTTCCAACCCGTATTGCGCGACGCCGTTATAGAAAAACAAGATAATATCTCGAACCGTCGAAGCCATACCGAATTCGTTATACAAGGAATGCCATCTTTTTATTTGAAGATAATCCGTTTCGCTGATTCTGAGGTATTTATCCAGCCTTTTATCGTCGGTATTGTCTATAACGGCGTATTCTGAACAATGATTCCCGATTATCCTCTTCATTTTTGGTATTTTTTTATTAACAAGGCGAAACATAGTTTCAAACAGTTTACTGAATGTATTAATTTTGAACTCTTTCAGTAGAAAATCTATAACGTTATTATTCATAGATTCAGACACTATAAAATGAAATAAATGTTTTTTGTTTTTCATAAAGTTTTCTCCTTTTTCTTTTATATATATAACAACTAAAAGTAGAAAACGTTGTACAAAAATTTGCATAAATTTTTAATAAATAACAATTAATTTACTAATTAAAAAAAAATTGACACATATGCGTCGATTTTTATCCTTAACATCATATGTGTCAATTTTCCCCGCCCCAAAAAAACCGACGGGCGCGTAGAAAAAGCGGTTGCTTATACCGGTACGTTTTTGAGCCATTCTCTATTTGCCAGATACCATTCGACCGTTTTCTTGATTCCCTCTTCAAAAGATACAAGGGGCGACCAGTTTAGTAAGGTTTTGGCTTTTTTGATATCCGCCATAGTTTCAACCATATCGGTTTTTTGGACCGGCTGATAATTTATTTTAGCCTCCGCTCCGGAATACTCCTCGATTAGTTTTATCATCTCGTTTAGAGTTATCGGCTTTTGTCCGCCGCCGAGATTTACTATTTCGTAACCGACGTTTTTTAACGCGGCGACGGTTCCTATCGCTATATCGTCCACATAGGTAAAATCTCTACTCTGCGTCCCGTCGCCAAAGAGAGTAATAGGCGTTCCTTCTAAAACCCACTTTACAAATCGATAGGGGCTCATATCGGGTCTCCCCGCCGGACCGTAAACGGTAAAGTATCTGCAAATAGTCGCGTCGATTCCGTATAGATAATGATAAGTATACGTCGTAACCTCGGCGGCTTTTTTTGTCGCGGCGTATTGCGATATCGGAGTATTCACAGGCAAGGTCTCTACGAAAGGAATTTGTTGTCCGGCGTATAGCGACGACGTCGAAGCCAATACGAATTTTCGGACGTTAAACTTCCTCATCAACTCCAACAAATTGAGAGTCCCTTGCGCGTTTGTCGACATGTAGACATGAGGATTCTCCTCGCTGTATCTTACTCCCGCTCGGGCGGCGAGATTAATTACTGCGGAGAATTTGTTTTCTTCAAAAAGCGATTTCATATATTGGTAATCTTCAATGTCGGCTTTGTGGAATACAAAATTATCGTCGCCGATTAGCGTTTTTAGGCGCCGCTCTTTTATCGAGACGTCGTAATAGTCGTTCATATTATCTACGCCGACGACCTTATAGCCGAGTTTAAGCAGACGCTCGGCGGTTTTGGCTCCGATAAAACCCGCCGCCCCGGTCAGCAATATATATTTTACGTCAGATTTTTTCATAATAATAATTATTTTTGCATCATCTCAAGATATAGCCGCAAATCTTCGGGAAGTTCGCCTTTGTTCATATATTTATGATATCTTGATTCAAGTGAGCGAAATTCTCTGTTTCTGATATTGTTGAATTTATTGTCCAATTCGCTATAAAGAGGCAAATTTGCAAGATTTTCTCTGATCTCTTTAGGAAACGGTATATATCTGTAAAAAATGCCTCTAACAATCTTATTTAGCTTCGGCACCCCTTTTCTCTCAAATTCTAACCATTCGTAAAAATCATACGCGAACCTGTCTCTATCGATTTTGACTCTCATAAATTGAGCTTTAATCAACTCCTTCGCTTCAATAGACAAATCTTTATACTTATCGTAAAATTGCGAATAATCGTAGTAAGCTCCGACTAGCCCCCCCTCGGTCGGATCCATCCAGTTTGAACCGACTACGGTTTTGCACAACTCCCAAGTGAAATGCGCGCACGCCATAATCAAAGACTTGTTTAGGTCGCCGTTAAAAAATACGGGAACGATAAATCTCCCCCTAGAGGCTCTTATATTATTGATAACCTCCTGCCACATTTGCACTCTTTGACCGGAATTCGGAACTAAAATAAGATAGGGTAAAACCTCTTTTTTTATAAGCTCGCTTTTTCCGGGGATTTTCCACGTCGTTTCTCTAAAAAACAGCGTATAATTAACATGTCTTATTTTTTCTATATATTGCTCGAGTTTCTTCGGATTTAAGAATATTCTGCTAAACGGGCCTTTGAAAGAATTTTGATTTATATAAGGAATATATGCCCTGAGATTGTCCGAAGTTATCCTGAAAGCGCTCCTCGCCATATTGTTAATTTCAAACTCGGCTCTTCCGGCCGGCGTATCTTTTATAACTTTCTCATTTTTAGTAAAAGCTTTTTTCACAATTTTACTAAAAAGTTCGCCGACTTCCGTCATCGACGGAGCCTCCGTCCCTTCGTAAATTAGCTTGAGATAGTCAAAAAACGATATTATAGGGAATTCGCTTTTAAAAGGTTTGGTAAAGTACGTAGTAGAATTATACAAAAACTCGGCTTGATCTTCCGTAACAAGTTTTTCGTCTATAAATGCAAAATAGATAAACAACTTTATCTCTATAGGAATTTCTCCTCTGTGTTTCTCCATAAGTTTAATAAATATCGAAGAGTACAGCTCGAAAAAATCGTCTTGAAGTTTCCTGATTATCTGTCTCGACTCTTTGGTCGTCGGATCGTTCATATTTATTTTTTTCATATCGGAGACGTTTTTGAGAATCGCCTCTTTCCGTTCGTTTGAAAGCGTAGAAAATCCCACAATCTTTTTTGCGGAATCTTTTAATAATTTTTTATATTTCTCTTCGGCGGGCGGAACGACTTTTGCTTCATTATCGCCGCTTTGAGAAGAATATTTTGTTAATATCTCATATTTCCTTGAATTATCCGGATATACGACGCCGACGAGGGTTTTTATGTTATTTTCTACGTTCTTACAAAGCGACGCTATCGCCATAGTAATCTTCGGTCCGGCGTTTTCGTTTTGTTTGATTTTCTCGGCTATATCGACGAGTCTGTTTAAAGGCGAGTCCTTTTTTTTAAAAAAGTCGTCGGCTGTCTCTTCAAGTTGAAAAGATTTGTTTTCCAGTTCAATATTAATCATATTATTAATTAATGACAAATCGCCGTATATATAATTGAAAATATTTTGATTAGCGTTTATTAACGCCGTAAAAGCCTCCGGCTTCGACTTTAGTAAGTTGTGATAAAATTCCAGTTTCGTTACGTCGAATATAGCGTTTGGATCGTACTCTGGATCTTCGTATCCGACTTCTAAAATTGTAGAAAAATCCTCTAATAGAAAATTTGGCTCAAATACGGACGGAAACACGCCGCCGTTTTCTATAAATTTTTTATATAAATTGTTATTTTCATCTTTGTTTATGAAGCAATACAACAATTCAAAGTTATCATTAATTTTGCTAATATTGCCCGTCATTTTGACGAATTTCTTTATCTGATTGATTCCCCTGAGAGCGTAATCTTTCAGCGTAGATAAAACGTTCAGCGCTATTGAGCAATTTGCCCTAAAAAAGACGGAATAGTCGTTGGACTCTATGCCGTACTTTGTTATTTTGCAATCGGTAAGAGCTATATAAGAATTTTGCTGGAGATCGCCTGAAATCAAATTTTCTACTCCAAAAATCGTAGGCGCTTGAATCAACTGAATTCGCCTGCTTTTTTTTACGATCTCCTCCTCGTCTAATCCTGCGACGTTGTCGCGGCTTCTTTTTATTTCAATAACTCCTTCGGTTAATAAATTGATCTCTTTTTGATCGCTGCCTTGAAGTATTACTACCGAATCTTTAGAGTAAGATTTTTTTTCTGATAAAAATTGTTGAGCCAAATCAGTATCCTCTTAAGATATTATTATTTATATAATTATCGAAAAGTCAACCTAAAAGTTATAATTTTTAATTTAAAAATAAAAAGTAAAAAAAGCCGCCTCGAAGAGCGGCTTTATAGAATAAGAATAACTCTTATTTAGCCATATATTTTAATAAATCAACGACTCTGTTTGAATATCCCCATTCGTTATCGTACCAAGATACGACTTTGAAGAATCTTTTCTCCCCTTTGAGGTTGTTTTGTAAAGTAGCTAAAGAATCGTATATACTCGATCTCTTATCGTGAATGAAATCTGTAGAAACTACCTCCTCATTTGCGTACCCAAGTATATTTTTAAGATTTGTCTCGCTCGCTTTCTTCATCAGAGCGTCAATCTCCTCAATAGAGGTATCTTTTTCAGACCTAAAAGTTAAATCTACGACGGATACGTTTGGAGTAGGAACTCTAAAAGACATACCGGTCATCTTACCCTTAGTTTGAGGAAGAACTTCGCCGACAGCTTTTGCCGCGCCGGTAGTAGACGGGATAATATTAATAGCTGCCGCTCTACCGCCTCTCCAATCTTTAGAGGAAACGCCGTCTACCGTCTTTTGAGTCGCGGTATAAGAGTGGATAGTAGTCATAAGTCCCGTTTCAATTCCCACAGAATCAAGAAGAACTTTAACGACCGGAGCGAGACAGTTCGTCGTGCATGAAGCGTTCGAGATAATATTGTGCTTTGAAGCGTCGTATTCGTTTTCGTTAACGCCCATTACTATCGTTTTAACCCCCGCGCCTTTTCCCGGAGCGGATATAATAACTTTTTTCGCGCCGGCGTCGATATGCCCTTGCGCCTTAACGTCTTCCGTAAAAACGCCGGTCGATTCGATAACGTATTCTACGCCTAACTTAGCCCATGGAAGCTCTTTCAAATCTTTAGCGGCTTTAATGCAAAGAATCTTATGCCCGTTTACGACTAAAACGTCGTCGGCTTCGGCGCTTGGAGAACTCTTTTCTGTCTTAAGATCCCCTTTAAAACCGCCGTGAACCGAATCGTATTTTAACTGATAAGCAAAATACTTAGCGTCGGTGCTCATATCTACGACTCCGACAACGTCGAATTTAGAACCTAAAAGATTTTGTTCAACTAAAGCGTTAAACACCAATCTACCGATTCTACCAAAACCATTAATAGCAATTTTTGTAGCCATTTTATTTCTCCTATATAAAAAAAATTTCGCTAATTTAAATTTATACTAAATAATATAGTTTAAATTGTCAATATCTTTTTTAAACTATGTAAATTTATTTACCGGTATTCCGTCGGTTTTTTGGGGAAATAAGAATTAATTTTAGGTAGAGCGGATGTATTCGGGATAATTTTCGATTACGAGCGCGTATAATAGCTGTTTTCGAGCGGTTATATTTAACAGTTGTGTCATTCTATCCAAAAAGTCGTTTTTTAATTTATCGATCTTCAACTTCTTACCAATAAGCTCAAGAAATCCTTCTAGTCCGTATTTCATAGCGCCGTTATAAAAAAACAGTATAATATCTCGAACCGTCGAGGCCATACCGAATTCGTTATACAAGGAATGCCATCTTTTTATTTGAAGGTAGTCTGCTTCGCTGATTCTAAGGTATTTATCCAGCCTTTTATCGTCGGTATTATCTATAACGGCGTATTCGGAGCGGCAATTTCCGATTATTCTCTTCATTTTTGAGATTTTTTTGTCAATGAGGCGAAACATAGTCTCAAACAGTTTACTAAACGTATTAATTTTAAACTCTTTTAGTAAAAAATCTATGACATTGGTATTCATAGATTCTGACACGATAAAATGGAATAAATGCTTTTTGTTTTTCATAAAATTTTCTCCTTTTTCTTTTATATATAACAACTAAAAGTAGAAAACTCTTTACAAAAACTTGGATAAATTTTTAGAAAATGATAAATATTTTATTGATTTAAAAAAAATGACACATATGCGTCGATTTTTCTTTTGCCCAAAAAACCGACGGGCGCTTTTTATCAAACAATTTTTCTTGCATAAATTTTAAATTTAAAATAGAATATAATTTTAAAAAAATTATTAATAAGGGGTATAAAGTTATGGCTATAACAAAGAAGACGGTTAAGGATATCGATATTTCCGGAAAAAGAGTTATTATGAGGGTCGATTTTAACGTTCCGATCAAAGATAAAGTTGTTCAGGACGACACCCGAATTCAAGCGGCTCTTCCGACGATCAAGTATCTGCTCGACAAAAAAGCGAAATCAATCGTGTTGATGTCGCATCTCGGCGATCCTAAAAAAGATATGGAGAAAGCGAAAGAAAAGGCTCAAAAATCCGGCGCGGCGTTCGACGAAACGGCTTATATCGAGGGACAACATAAAATGGCTCCGATTGCCGCGCATTTATCAAAACTTCTCGGTAAAACGGTAAAACAAGCTCCGGCTTGTATGGGCGACGAGACCAAAAAAATGGTAGACGCTCTCGGCGCCGGCGAGATTCTGCTTCTTGAAAATACCAGATTCCATAAAGAAGAGACCGCTAAAGAAGAAGCGGATAGAGAAAAAATGGCAATCGAACTTGCAAAATACGGCGATATTTACGTTAACGACGCTTTTGGAACGGCTCACAGGGCTCACGCGTCGACCGAGACCATCGCCCGTCATCTTCCGGCGGTCGCGGGTTTCCTGATGGAAAAAGAGCTGGAATTTCTCGAAGACAAAATTGTTAAAAATCCCGCTAAGCCGTTTGTAGCGATCATCGGAGGCGCGAAAGTCTCTTCAAAAATAACTGTTATCGAAAAACTGCTCGAAAAAGTCGATAAAATAATAATCGGCGGCGGAATGGCTTTTACATTCTTTAAAGCTATGGGGAAAAAAGTTGGGACGTCTCTTTGCGAAGACGATCAACTCGACGTTGCAAAAAACACGTTAGCCGCGGCGAAAAATAAAGGGGTAGAATTTATCCTTCAAACCGACGCTATCGTTGCAAAAGCGTTCTCAAACGACGCCGAATTTAAGACCGTCGACGTCGATCATATTCCCGACGACATGATGGGGCTCGATATCGGACCGAAATCCATCGATCTGTTTAAAAAAGCTCTCGCCGGCGCTAAAACCGTATTCTGGAACGGACCTGTCGGAGTATTTGAGATGTCAAATTACGCGAAAGGAACCATCGAGATAGCCAATACGCTTGCCAACTTGAAAGGGGCGATCACGGTTATAGGCGGCGGCGACTCCGTATCTGCCGTAAATAAAGCCGGCGTCGCCGATAAGATGACGCACATATCTACGGGCGGCGGCGCCTCTATGGAGCTTGTGGAAGGAAAAATTCTACCGGGAATCGCCGCTCTCAGCGATAAATAGTTAGATTTTCAAAAAAAAGCGACCGATTATTATTCCGGTTAATAGCCCGTCAGTTTTTTTTGGGGAATGACGCATACTCCCTTCCAAGCGAAAAAAAGGTTGCCATAATGATAAAAATATTGTATCATTGGCGGGAAATTAACAACAAGGGGGGGGGTAATGGCAAAAGCATATTATTACAGAAGAAAGTTTGACGAATTAAAACCAAACTTTAAATTATTAGAAAATTTGATTAAAAGGAATCCTCAAGAATATATTAGAAAGAGGCTTAAGGTA